>Ga0182030_10010655_pt1 | contig 18626 bp, 13 predicted proteins | sample 812S3MmetaG_FD_121299 | JGI IMG/M metagenome (GOLD analysis project Ga0182030, IMG submission 121299) | Permafrost microbial communities from Stordalen Mire, Sweden - 812S3M metaG (Illumina Assembly) | ecosystem: Environmental > Terrestrial > Soil > Wetlands > Permafrost | place: Sweden...
CCTCTGCAGAATGTAAACGCTGTCCGCGTCGGAGCCATTGGTCAGAGCCCCGGAGCCATGCACCATCATCTCGTCGGCAGGAAGCGCGGCGTTTACGCTGGCCAGCGCAGCGGGCTCATCCTGGTAAGGTCCACCCACCACGGCATGAATCTCCAGCCGCGCCGTGGACTGAATGATGCTCTTGACCCGGTCCAGATCGTCGATCCCCGGCAGCTCCACCAGAATCTGGTCTTTGCCCAGGCCGTACTCCTGAATCAACGGTTCGCTGACGCCCAGCGTATCCACGCGATCCTGAATCGTCTCGATCGCCTGCTGGTCGGTCTTCTTCTCCAAAGCCAGCACCTCGCTCGGCTTCAGCGTCAGAGTCCAGATGTTGTCCGTGCCGCCGCTCAAGTCGTACTGTGTGGAGAACTTGGTATCCAGCGTCGAACGCACCGTACTCGCAGCGGACGGCGATGTGCCTTCAACGCGGATGATCTCCGGCTTGTTCGGATCGGGCTTGTAAACCTGCGTAAAGCTCAGGTTGGCCGCCTTCAGATCCTGCTGGATGCGCCCCACCGTGTTATCGGTTTCGGCGTTGATCGCCTCTTGCACGACCACCTGCAAGATCAGGTGAGCGCCGCCGCGCAGATCCAGGCCAAGGTGAATCCGCTTGGTCAGGGCCTCCGTCAGGGCCTTGCCGGAGAGGCCGGAAGGCACCCCGAAGATACCGTAGACGCAAACCACCAGGACCGCAACTATCAGTGCAATTTTACCGTTGAGATTCTTCTTCATCGTCCCGTTTCTCTAATTCAGTGAACAGTGAACAGTGGTCAGTGGTCAGAACCAAAAACTGTGCGCTGTCAACTGATCACTGTTCACTGTCCACTTTCCTGGGTGACTGAGGCAATCGCGCTCTTGGCTACTTCCAGCTTGATGCCGTCCGGCGCCACGCGAATGATAATCGTATCGTCCTTGAGCGAGAGGATGATGCCGCGAATGCCTCCCGCCATGGTCACCCGATCGCCGGCCTTGATACTGCCCAGCATCTCCTGCCACTGCTTCTGGCGCCTCTGCTGCGGACGAATCATCACAAAATACATAATCGGGATCAGCACCACGATGGGCAGAAACCCGATAAATCCTCCGCCGCCTGAGGCGATCCCGCCAACCCACATTGCGATATTCGTTGCCACACTCATCCTTTGCTTGCCCCTTAGCGCTCACCGCTTGGTACTCGCCCCTGGCCGCAATCCTCAGCCGCCGTTCAGAGCACAGACGATTCCAGCCCTCTGCCGGTTGCCTGACGAAATTTATCTCCGGGAATGATCCTTGCAGGGTCCCTGGCCGCCGGTTGCACCCGGCTTCGGCATTGGAATCCAAACCCATACCTCGGACTCCGAATTTCGCACATCTCCGCGCGGATTCCAAAAGAATGCCTAGAGAGATAAGATACGCGGAGCCTCTTGCATGTCAAGGCGGCCCGCAAAGTTCAGGGATCAGGGATCAGGGGGCAGGGGGTCAGTTTTCAGCTTTCCGTTGCTTCTTTCATCCAATTCTGACCCCGGCCGGCCCTTTTCATTGGTCCTTATAAAGTCCTTGCCTATTCTCTACTCCGCCATTATCGCGATGGGTTTCTTCTATCTTTGAACGCTTTCCGATCCGGCTTTCGCGCTGGACGGCCCGGCTTCTCCTCGCCTCGCTTACCGGAAAGCGGGATAGGAGTCGCTCCCATGATTACCTTGCAACTCAGTATGCTCGGGCTCATTCCTGCAAGCCTTGCCGTCGCATTTCTGCTGTGGTTTTTGTGGAATCTGAGCCGGGAGATCCACCGCCATTAATGACCTCGTGGGATTCCCTGGGATTTCTTCAGGAAGAAGTAGCGCCTGGGCGCCCCTCCTTGCGACTCGCTGGGTGCCCCATCCTTGCGGCGCTTTGTTTTTGTCGCAAAGGCGGGAGAGCACAAACCTCAATCCTTCGATTGTTTTTCGCAGGTTAAAAGGTGCCCCAGGTCCTGAGGTCCCCACGGATTTGGGGTCCCCGGCGAGCGGTCTTTGCTCGCTGGGGTGAACGGACAGATCTTCGTCTGTGGGGTGAGGTCTCGATTTTGAGACCTGGGAACCAGAATTCCGCATCTGTCTTTCGCCAGCTTACCGGACTACTTCTGCTTCCCATCCCCGGCCGGAGTCTCGGCCTCGTCGCCCGCGTCCTCCACCAGCACCGCCGAGCCGGGAATCACGTCGAAGCCGACCGCATCTTTGCCGGTGGGGTGAAAGGTGACCCGCAGCGGCTCGCGCTGCCACTCCGCAAGGCCGCAAACCGGCTCCGCGTGCTTTTCAGGGTCGAAGGCCGCCAGCTTCTTGGCCAGCACCGCCTTGCGCGCCGCCACCTGCGCCACCACAGCATAGAGGCTCTTGCCGCTCGCGGTCACGCCGCAATAAGCCGCGTAGTCGCGGAACCAGCTCGCCTGGCTCACGCCGGGATCGTAGTCCGGCAGCTTGAGAGCAGTCGCATGGCCGGTCACGCGATCCACCAGCAGCCATGGCCCACGCTGCCAGACCCAAGTGCTCGCCGCACGGGCGGTGCTGGCCGCCGGGGCGGGCTTTTCGCCGGGCTTGTCTCCGGGCGCGGGCTTTTCGCTGGGCGCGGAGCCCTCGCCGGGCAAAACATCGTTGAGCTTGATCGCCCGCCGCACCACAAAGCTGCGATCCGTTACGTCGTGGGCTTCGCCCGTGGTCCACTCCTTCACCACTCCGTCCACCACGAGCGCGCGAATCTTCAACTCGGTCTCGCCCTGGGCCGCGCCCGCCGGGTCGCCAGCCTTCGAGTACGGCACCTTCTTCGCCGCACCCAAGACAACGGTATGCACCTTGCGAGGCGCGGCCTGCGCCAGCGGTGCGGCTGCCAGCATCGCCGCCATCGCCGCAACCGCAATCCACGATCCCTTGCTCATGACGTTTGCTCCTTAGCAGCCCGTGGCAAAAGTCCGGTGCGCCGAAAAAACATCCCTCAGGGGCTAAAGCCCACGTTTTTTGTTGCTTTTACGGCACGACTAAAGTCATGCCCTTTCAAAAACCAGACTTCTACCACAGGCTCTTAGACCTGTCAAAAAAAGCGGTATTACTCAATCCTGCGCCGCCTCCACCGCCCGCGCCACGCGAAACGCCGTGCCCTCGTTCAAATGGCGGGCCAGCACCTGCATTCCTACCGGCAGGCCGGTCTTGGTCGCGCCGCATGGCACGGTCACGCCGCAGATGCCCGCCAGGCTCGCGGTCACCGTATAAATGTCGGCCAGATACATGGCCAGCGGATCATCGGCTTTTTCGCCAATTTTAAAGGCCGGCATCGGCGAAGTGGGAGATACGATCGCATCGACCTCGGCGAAGGCGCGCAGAAACTCCTCGGCCAGCAACCTCCGCACCTGTTGCGCCTTCAGATAGTAGGCATCGTAGTAGCCCGCGCTCAGCGCATAGGTTCCCAGCAGAATGCGCCGCTTGACCTCGGCGCCGAAGCCCTCATCGCGCGAGTTGCAGTACATGGCCGAGAGCGTCTCCGAGCGCGGCGAGCGGTAACCGTAGCGCACGCCGTCAAAGCGAGCCAGATTGGCGCTGGCCTCGGCCGTGGCAATCAGGTAATACGTTGGGACGGCAAAGCGAGTGTGCGGCAGCGAAACCGGTTTGACCGCGCAGCCCGCTCTCTCTAGCGCGGCTATGCCGGATTCGATCGCCGAGCGCACCTCGGGATCGAGGCCCTCGCCAAAATACTCGGCGGGAATTCCAATGCGCAGGCGCTCCGCGCCTTTATCGCTCTCGGCGGCATAGTCGGGCACCGGCGCGGTCGAGCAGGTGGCGTCTTTGGGATCGTGCCCGGCAATCACCCCCAGCAGTGTGGCCGCATCGCGCACGTTGGCGGCAAAGGGTCCCACGCGGTCCAGCGAAGAGGCAAAAGCGATCAGTCCGTAGCGCGAGACCCGCCCATAGGTGGGCAGCACGCCGACCACGCCGCAAAAGCTGGCCGGCTGGCGAATCGAGCCTCCGGTATCGGAGCCTAGCGTAGCCACGGCCATATTGGCGGCCACCGCCGCCGCCGATCCGCCACTCGATCCGCCCGGAACCCGGTCTGTATCGTGGGGATTGCGCACCGGCCCATAAGCGGCGCTCTCATTCGAGCCGCCCATCGCGAACTCGTCGCAGTTCAGCTTGCCCAGCAGCAGCGCTCCAGCCGCATCGAGCCGCGCGACCGCCGTGGCGTCGTAGGGAGGCCGGTAGTTCTCCAAAATTTTGGACCCCGCCGTGGCCGGAGCGCCCCGCATCACCAGCGCGTCCTTAATGCCCATCGGAACCCCGGCCAGCGGGGGCAGCGGATCGCCTTTGGCGGCCAGCGCATCGATCCGTGCCGCCTGCGCGAGCGCACGATCTTTGGTCAGGCTCAGGTAGGCATTCAGCCGTGGATTTTTCTTTTCGATCCGCTCATAGTAGCTGGCTGCAACTTCCGTCGCCTTGGTCGCACCGGAGATCAGTTCCTCGCGCAAAGCGGCTAGAGTTTTAGGCTTTTCCACGTAGGATTCACTGGGCAATGGAGTCTTCCTCTCTCTTCGGCCTGGCTTTTCTCTTCGCGGGCTGGGCGAACCGCATAGGTTCCGAAAATCGGGACCTGGGGCGCCCGCCGAAGGCAGTTGGCCCCACCGCAGGTGGCTACCGCTCGATCACCTTCGGCACCTTGAAAAAAACCTGGTCGGTCTCCGGCGCCTGCGACAAAACTTCGGCCCGATCGAGTCCGGCCTGCACCGCATCGGAGCGCAGCACACCAGCCCCGGCCGCATCCAGCAGTTCGCTCACCTGGGCCATCGGCGCCACGCCCTTGGTATCCAGTTCATTCAGTTCGGCCACGTAGTCGAGAATGGCATTCAAATCCTTCAGCATGCGCGGAGTCTCCTCGGCCGCAAGCTCCAGATGAGCCAGTTCGGCCACGCGCTCTACGTCTTCCACGGTAACTTTGGCGGTCATTTGCGTCTCTTCCCCATCCGAAGATAAAGTATAGCCGGTCAGGGATTCCCTGCCCGCGGCCGGTCTTCCGGGTTGCTGCATGCAATTGCCCTGTGATCCTCGACCCCTTCAGTCCACAATCAGCGTCACCGTTACGCTGTGCTGAACCCCGTTCGAGGTCACCGTCACCGGAATCGAGTAGGTTCCCGCCGGAGTTGCGCCGGAACCTGATCCGCCGCCCGATCCGCCCGAGCCTCCCGAGCCGCCGCCCGAACCCGAGCAACTGCTCACGCCGCCGGCCAGAATCATCAGCAGCACCATCGCCAGCAGCGCCTTTCTGCGCCCCTTCCAGGCCAGCGGAAGCGCCAACAGTCCGCAAAGCAGTGGAAGCGCGCCTCCTCTACCCGATCTGGGATCGGCTCCGGGCCTTACCGCCGCCGACGTTGATTGCCCCGTGGAAATCTCCACCGTCGCATTTCCCGTCGTGCTGCCGCCGATGGTTTCGCTGGCTGGGCTGAAGAGACAAAGCGCATTCGCCGGAAGTGTGCCGCACTGGAAGGCATAAGTTGCCTGCGCGCCGCCCAGCGGGGTAATCGCCAGCGTGTAGTCGGCGGTTGCGCCGCTCGAAATGGTCCGGCTCGACGAGCCCGAGATGGCCACGCCAAAGTCGGTCCCGATGCCTGAGAGCGCCACCGTCGCGCCGGTTGCGACCGTGCTGCTGGTTACCGTCAGAGTTCCCGTCTGCGCCCCGGTACTGGTGGGCGCAAAGACCACCCCCGCGGTGCAACTGGCCTGCGCCGCCAGCGTTCCAGAGGCCAATGAGGCGCAGGTATTGTTCACCAGTTGAAAGCCCGCCGAAACGGCCAGAGTCAGATTGCTCAGGCTGGCCGAGGTTCCCGGATTGGCGATTGTTACCGTCGTCGAACTGCTGCTTTTGTTGATCCCGGTGGCGCCGAAGCTGATCACTCCCGGCGTTACCTGAATCGAAGCCGGAAATTCTCCTCCATTGCCGGTCAATTCCACCTGTGCCGCCGTAACTCCAAGGGTCGATGAAGAGATCACCAGCGTCGCCGTGCTCCCGCCCGATGCCGCCGGTGCAAAAGTTACCTGTACCGTGCAGTTGCTCCCGCTGGCCAGCGTAGCCCCGCAGGTCGTGGTTCCAGTGGCAAAGCTGGTGGCCGACGCGCCGATCAGTTGGAAACTCACATTGGCCATTGGCGCGCCGCCGGTGTTGGTCACCGTCAGCGTCTGCGCGGCGCTGCGGGTGCCAACGGCCTGCATCGCAAAACTCAGGCTGGGCGGATTCACGCTGAAGGCCGGTGGCAGCAAGCCCGTGCCCGACAAAGATACCGTTTGCGTCCTCAAGCTATCGGAGACCGTCAGCGTGCCCGTTTGCGCGCCTGCCGCGGCCGGTTGAAAAAAGACACTGATCGTGCAGTTCGAGGTTGGCGCAAGGTTCGCGGTGCAATTGTTCGTCACCGTAAACGGCCCGCTCGCCGAGGTCGAGATCGAGGTCAGATTCACGCCTCCGCTGTTGGTCAGTGAAACCATCTCAGCCGCCGAGATCTGCCCCGTGATTGTTCCGGGAAAAGTGAGCGCGGTCGGCGACAGGGTATCGGTAGCCGGAGCCAGCCCGCTCCCGCTCAGCGCCACCATCTGCGTTCCCGCCGCATCGGTGAAGGTCAGCGTTCCTGTGGCCGCTCCCGCCGACGCCGGCGTAAACGTGACCGTCAACTGGCAGGAACCACCGGCCGGCATCTGCGGTGCATTGCCTGTCGAAACACAGCCATTGGTCGCAATTGCAAACGGGCCGCTGACAGCGCTCGTGTAGGGAATTGCCGACGCCGTGCCGTTATTGGCCGTTACTTGCTCCGCCGCGGAGGTCGTGCCCACAGCCACTCCTCCAAAACCGACCGTCGCCGGGGCCAGGTTGACCGTAGGGACAGCCGCACCGGTCCCGCTCAAGGCCACCGTCAGCTCCCCTCCTGAAAGGTTGGCGCTGACTGTCATCTCGCCCGTCTGGCTGCCTTGCGCGCCGGGCGTAAATGTCACTTGAATCGTGCAGCTCGCGCCCACGCTCAGATTCACATTCACGCAATTGTCGCTTTCGCCGAACTCCGCGCTCATTGATATTGCGGTTACCGTCAGCGCATAGTTTCCAGTATCCTTGACGGTTACTGTCTGCGCCGTGCTCGTCGTCCCGTAGGCCTGGAGGTCAAAGGTCAGCGTGGATGGGGTAGCGGTGGCTGCGGTCAACTGCGGGCCGGCAGTCCACAGCGGGATCTGCCATATCCCGCGGCCATAGGTTGCCGCCGTTAGCAACTGCTCTGAGGCCGTCGCGGGCGTAGCGCTCAACGCGACCGCTGGCGCCCCCGGCAACCCCGCTCCAAAGGGCGACCAGCAGGACGACGCAGCGCATGCCGCTACCGTCCGCGTCGAATAAACCCCCACATCCGTCGCCACATAAACCGTATTCGCGTCCTGCGGATCCACGACCAGGCCGCTGACCGGCTTCGAGGGAAGGTTGGACGCAATTGAAGTCCAGCTTGCGCCTCCGTCGGTCGAGCGATAAACCGGCTGCACCACCGCCAGCGGCATCGAAACCCCCTCGACTGTCACGTAGACCGTCTGTCCGGTCCCATCGTGAGAGTCGATCGCGATGCTCGAAATATCCAGCCCCAGCGGGTTGATCGCCTGGGTCAGATCCGTCCACGCCGGCATCGCGCTGCTGTTGGGAATGATCGTCGCACTGAGGACGTGCCCAGGCAGCAGCGATACTCCCTCGCCGCCGTTTTCCGCGCCATACATGCCCACATAGACCACCTCGCCGCCGTTGGGCAGCGCCGTCGAAACCGGAAGCGCCTGCGCGGAGATCGAGCGGATCAGCGCATGGCCGCTGCAGTAAGTGGCGCTGCCGCCATCCAGAATCGGGCTGACAGCATTCGTCGCGCTCCATCCGCTGCTGGCCGGCACGCGCCACAATCGGCAGGTACCCACCAGCAGATTTGTCGAATCCAGCGGGTCCACAATGAACGGCGCGGGCACGGTCATCGTCGATCCGTCCTCAAACCCGCCGTTCATATCGACCACCGGGGTCGTGCCAAAATCCGCCGCCGTGCATCCTGAAGACGGCTGCGCGCACTTCTGAATGAAAATTCCCGCCTCGCTGTTCACGTACCAGTCGTTGCCACTGGGATCGATCGCCGCCGGACCGCCATACCCGCTCAATATTTGCGGCCAATTCCCCGATGGTTGTGCGCTGTCATTCACCCCAGCCGTTCCGTTCACCCCCAGTCCGGTCATCAGCGCGTAGGGGTTGGTGCTCGACTGCGCCAGACTGACAGACTCGGCCAGCGAACCCAGCGCTCCGTTCAGATTCTGGAAGTGATTGGCATCGGTCGAGTTGCACACCGTCCCGGTTTCGCCGATCAGATCGGTCGAGCGCCAAAGCCCGCTATCGTTGCCGATGAAATTCTCGTCGGGATTCGAAGCGTTCCAGGCCAGCGCATGCTGGAATTCACCCACCTTTGCGCCCATGCAGGTCGTCGCGTTGGTCGTATTACGCCACTGGCAGCCCATCGCCAGGCTGCATCTCCACAGATCGTTGGCCCCGGCCAGAAGAATCGTATCCGCGCCCGCATCGAGTTCCGTCGGAACCGCGGCCAGCGCCAGGTTATAGTCGCCGTTCTCAATCGTCTTCTCGCCCCACTCAGGATCGTTCGTCTCCAGCAGCGCTGTATTCAACTGCGTTGCAAACGCGATCGCCGTATTGGCGCAGACGCCCTGGCCGTTGATGGCGCACGCGTCCTGCCAAAGCCCCTGGTCCTGATTGGAAATATCCACTGTCCAGGCAAAGGTATCGCCGCTCTCCGGATCCACCGCCAGCGCGCCGCGAAAGATCGGGCAGGCCTCCGATCCGGGGGCGCCGGGATTGGTCGGGCACAGGGTGGACGTCGAATTCGTCCCCGGCTGCGCGCTCAGGCGGGTAAAGGTAATCCCGTCCGCCGACTGGTAATAGCCGTGGTAGCGCACCGCCGCAATAAAAAGCTGCCGCGCCGGATTCCATACCACCGAAGTCGCCGCATTCCCATCCGGAAGCGTAAAAACGTCGCTCGCTCCCTCGACGTCGGCGCCGCCGCCATCGGTGATCGTCGCTAAAATCCACGTCGTCCCGCTGTCGGTCGAGTAGTACAGGCCCTCATAGCTATCATTGGCAACCAGCGCGTTCACCAGCGTGCTTTCGTAAGCCTGCGAAACCGCGGCCACCACCAGATTCTGATTCACCGTACTGGAAGTGAAGCTGCCCGAGACCGGATTCGGCGTAGCCCAGGCAAAGCCCGCAAAGCCCTCGCCGACAAAGGTCTTGCTCTGGTCTGCCGTGGTCTGAATCAGGCTCCAGGTGGTTCCACAGTCGGCCGAGCGCAGGATTCCCGCCCCGTAGTATGAATCCAGCGCATCGTTAGGGTCTCCGGTCCCGGCCAGAATCACTCCCGCGCCGCCCGTCGCGCAACTCCCGCCCGGTTGCACCGTCAAAGCGCCAATGCTGATCGATGCGTCCCTCTGCGTAGCGTACGTTGCCCCGCTCGACAGCACGACCGTATCCGTCAGTGGACTGAAAGCGACGGCCGAAACCGCCGACGAGCCGGCATTCACCGACAGCCAGACTCCGCCCCCGGTCGTACCCACATAGAGATGATTGCCCGCCGCATCCGACGGGTCCACAGCCAGCGCCGAGATGCGCCCGGACACTAATCCATAAGTCGAAGTCTCGACCGCCGCCGGACCGATCGCCTGCCAGGTTGCGCTCCCCGCCGGCGTGGATTGAGCCGCGCTTGCCAAAGAGCCCATCTGGGCCGCATTCGCCCGCAACCCGGCGCGCGCGCCAACCAAATCTCCAGCCAAACTCCGGCTTGAGCTTCTGCTCAAACGCTGCGCCCGCGCCCCGGTCCTGCCCAGCCCAGTCCAGCCCCGCTCAGCAAGGAACCGCTCGGCCTGCGCCACCCGCGGAGGAAGACTCCCTCCGGGCCGCGCCGCTTTCACGCCTCTTGATCCGGCCAGATATTGTGATTGTGATACCGACGTGCGGCCCGCGCCCGAAGCCTCCTGCGCTCCGGCCGCTAACTCTGCCGCCGCCGTCCAGACAACCGTCCAGGCAACCGCCCAGGCGAGCGCCAAGGCAAACCTTCTGAGCATTCTGCTGGGCTGGTTTACTGCGCTCCATCCCGCCTGCCGCGCCGCTCGAAAGCTGAGCCAAACCCCGCCGCACCGGGCAATCGGGTCGGAACTCCGTTGGAAACTTCTCATAATCGCACGTCCGGAATCCGATTCCGGCCTCCCCTCTCTTCATCTTCTAAGGGGGAATTACAGGAATCCAATAATATCGATCTGTGCGAAACAAACAGTTTCCGGGATTGGAATTACGCCCGATTATAGTACAAAAACGGGACAGACTCCGTCGCCCTCTGCAATCGACCTCATTAGGAAACATTTAAACCGGTGAGTCGTCGCTTTAAGGAACCTCTACATAAGTTGACTTTTTGAAAGGACCCGACTTTAAAGCCTGCTGTGAGCACAGCCGAAGGGTGCCGCAAATGTCGCAAAATCAAAGTGGGCTTCGGCCCCCGAAGGATGGTTTTCGGGTGGCTTCACGAAATTCGGCTGCGTGCCCCATCCTTGGCGTGCTTTTGCGCCAAGGTTGGGAGTCATCCCTCAATCTGCGAAGAGATCGTCGATCTTCTGCCGCAGCTCGCTCATCTCCTGCCGCAACTCGGCGACCTCGGCTTCCAACTGCGCGATGCGCTCGGCCTGACCCGCATCCGGCTCTGCGCGGCCTTCCGCATAAGGCCCTGCCTCGCGCTGGGCGAACGTACTCTCCGCCGCAGCCGCCGCCCCTGAGAGCAGATGCGCATAGCGGGCCTCCTTGGTTCCTGGCTGGCGCGGCAGCACGGCGACCAACGCCGGCTCCCGCTCCATCAGCTTTTGCACTCCGGCCAGCACATCGCCAATCTCCTCGAAGCGATGCATCCGCTCGGTTCGCCCGCGCAGTTCGCCCGGAGTCTGCGGCCCCCTCAGCAGCAAAAGGCAGATCAGCGCCGTCTCGGCACGGCTGAAGTTGAAGGCCTCGCCCAGCCAGTGCTCATATTTGGTTACGCGCCCCTCGGCCCCGCGCGCCCGTCCCGCCAGCCGCCGGTCTTCCAGGCCATGCAGCGCCTGGCGCACCGCCTCCTCGTCCAGGTTCATCACCGGCTCGCGATTCGAGCGCTGATTGCAGGCGCTGATCAGCGCATTCAGCGACAGTGGATAGTACTCCGGCGTGGTGACTTCCTTTTCTACCAGGGCGCCCAGCACGCGGGCCTGGGCAGCGGTCAGATTGAACGGAGCATTCGGATCGGTCGGCGTCATAAAATATAGCCCGTCATGGTGGTTAAGCTGGAAACCGGTGTGCTGGCCACAGCGCAGATGCGAGATCCCCACGGACAGTTCTTCGTCCGTGGGGTGGAAAGCCGGGGTCCCCATGGACAGATCTTCGTCCTTGGGGTGGAAAGCCGGGGTCCCCATGGACAGATCTTCGTCCTTGGGGTGGAGATCCGGGGTCCCTGCTCCATGCCATCATCCTACACGCCCAGCTCCGAAATCCGGATCTGGGGCACCCGGTTATAACCGATGGGGACCTAGAGCAAAATCAGAATAAACGTGCCCTTACAAAGAGTCTCAAAGGTGGCTTTTTCTTGAGGAAAAAGCCACTTGGCAGTATCGCTTTCGGGGTACAGCTATTCTGATTTTGCTATAGCCACCTGCCCGCGGCCAGATCCTCTGCGGCCGGATTAGGACTTGACCACGCGCAGATTGTTGATGACCGAGAATATTCCGGGCACTGAGTTCGCTTGAATGCCGGCGGCATTCTTGTCTGCTTCATTATCCACAACGCCTTCCAGCGTAACGTGCCCATTCTTCACGATAATGTGAATCGGTTGCTGCACGCCCATTGAGTATTTTTGCAGGCCCGGGTAACCGTAGATCGTCCGATACAGATTTATGCGCAGCCCATCATCCATCGGGGAGAGCGGCAGCACCTCGATCTGGTTATCGATCTTTTCAACTCCCTCAATTCCCTTCACGGCCTTCTCTGCGTCGGATTTCAAGATAGGGCGAGCCACCTGTCCCCTCAGCGTCACATCATAGCCGTTGACTTCATAAGTCAAATTGTCGAAGACAGTGAAATAGGGAAGCATGAGCAACTCGTGACGCACCTCTCGCTGAATCCGTTCCGCTGCCTTTGCTGGCACGCGGTCTTGAGCCAGAGAAATCCCCGTAAAGAGGAGGATTGAAACCGCTGTGATCAATTTCGCTTTCATGGAATCTCCTTCCTGGTTAGTCCTTACAAAAACTCTTGCCGGCGCCTGTTGAAACCCGGTTCTTGCGCTGAAGTTTCGAATTTTTTCCGTTGCTGGCGGCCAACTTTTGCGCCGCCTTTGGTTTCACTTGCATTGGACGGACCTGTTTCTCAATTGGTAGCCACCGTTCATTCTCGATGTGCGAACAGGGCGGCGGTTTGGTACTGTTGACCCATGCACAACGATGCAACCCAACCTGAAGTGAATGCTCTCGATCTCGAATCCCTGGCCGCCGAGGTGGTGGCGATGGCCGTCAAAGCCGGCGCCAGCGACGCCGAGGCGGTGGTCCGCGAAGGCGACGAATTTTCCGTCACCGTCCGCCTGGGCGAGGTGGAAACGCTGCAGGACTCCGGCTCGCGGGGCCTGGGATTGAGGGTTTTCCGGGGCCAGCGGTCGGCCTCGACCTCCACCAGCGACCTGACCGCGGAAGGAATCAGGCAACTTGTGGAGGGTGCGCTGGCCCTGGCCAAGGTCACTGAAGAAGACCCCTTCAGCGGACTGCCGGAAATCGGCGAATTCGGCTCGATCGCGGACGATCTTCATCTCTTCGACGAAGATGTTTATTCGCTCCCCGGAGCGGAGCGCATCGAGTGGGCGCGGCGAGCCGAGGCGGCTGCGCTGGGGGCCGACCCACGCATCACCAACAGCGACGGAGCCAGCTTCGAGGCGGCCACCGGACGCATGGCGCTGGTCAACTCGCGCGGCTTTCAAGGCGGCTACCGCACTAGCTACGCCGGAGTTTCAGTGGCTCCTCTGGCCGAGGATGTGAACGGCACCATGCAGCGCGACGGCTGGTGGTCGAGCGCGCGCCGGCTGGCAGACCTCGAATCGCCTGAATCCATCGGCCAGGAAGCGGCACGGCGAACCCTGCGCCGCCTGGGAGCACGGCGCGTGGCCACGCAGCGGGTTCCAATCGTCTTTGCGCCGGAGGTGGCCCGCTCGCTTATCGGTTCGGTCTTCGAGGCTGCCTCGGGCGACGCCGTCTGGCGCAGCGCGTCCTTTCTTGCCGGCAAGCTGGGCGAACAGATTGCCGCTTCCCACCTGACGATCGTCGACGACAATACGATGCTGCTGCCGAGCGGGATGGGCGGCTTCGGCACTTCGCCTTTCGACGGCGAAGGGTTGCCCTCGCGGCGCACCGTGGTCGTCGAGACGGGCATCCTGCGCACTTATCTGCTCAATACTTATACCGCCCGCAAGCTAGGCATGAAATCTACCCACAATGCCTCGCGGGGTCTCGCAGGCACGCCGGGAATCGGCTGCGGAAACCTCTACCTCGAGCCCGGCACGCTCACCCCGGATGAGATTCTGGCCGCGGTTCCCGCCGGCCTCTACATCACCAGCCTGATGGGCTTTGGTGTAAATATTGTCACCGGCGACTACTCGCGCGGCGCAACCGGCCTGTGGATCGAGAACGGCCAACTGACCCACGCCGTAGAAGAAGTCACCATCGCCGGCAACCTGGCCGAGATGCTCCAAAACGTCACTGCCATCGGCAACGATCTTGAGTTCCGCGGCGCCGTGGCCTCGCCTACGCTGCGCATCGACGGCATGACCATGGCGGGAGCCTGAGTGCCGATAGGAACAACTCGTTGGTCAACGCGGCGATGATTCCCGATGTGCGCCGATGGCATTGGTGCGTTTATGGCACGGCCATCCATCCGGTAAAATATGCAGAATCCGCTCATTGGCTTTGGTTCCGGCCTTGATCCGGTTTCTTTGGCAAAGACGGAGGCGCAGCAGGCTGCTGCGGCCGCCCGATCGTGGTGGTTGTCCTGGTGTGGCCTTTGAAATGATGGTCCCCGGCTGGCCGAGCACCGCATTGAACCGCTAAAATACTTCGCATGGATACCATTCAGTACAACCTTCCGCAGAGCCGCATTCCTCAGGCCTGGTACAACATTCTTGCCGATTTGCCGAAGCCCATGGCGCCGGCCCTGCACCCCGGCACGCATCAACCCCTTGGCCCGGACGATCTGGCTCCGATCTTCCCGATGAGCCTGATTCTTCAGGAAGTGAGCACCGAGCGGGAGATCGAGATTCCCGGTGAAGTGCGGCAGATCTACGCGCAGTGGCGTCCCGCTCCGCTCTTCCGCGCGCGCCGCCTGGAGAAAGCGCTGGATACACCGGCGCACATCTATTACAAGTACGAGGGCGTGAGCCCGGCCGGTTCGCACAAGATGAATACCGCCGTTCCGCAGGTTTATTACAACAAGCTGGAAGGCACCAAGCACATTTCCACCGAGACCGGAGCGGGCCAATGGGGATCGGCGCTGGCCATGGCCTGCGCCATGTTCGGCATCGATTGCAAGGTCTTCATGGTGCGGGTGAGCTACAACCAGAAGCCCTACCGGCGCGCTCTGATCGAAGCCTTCGGAGCCAGCATCAGCGCCAGCCCGAGCATGGAGACGGAGTCGGGACGGGCGATTCTGGCCCAGCATCCGGACTCCAAAGGTTCGCTGGGAATTGCGATTTCAGAGGCCGTGGAAGTGGCGGCCAAGGACCCTGATACGAAATACGCATTAGGCAGCGTGCTCAATCACGTGCTGCTGCACCAGACGGTGATCGGCCTGGAGGCGATCGAGCAGATGGCCCTGGCCGGCGACGAACCCGACGTGGTGATTGCCTGCGCGGGCGGCGGATCGAACTTTGCCGGTATCGCGATGCCTTACCTGGGCCGCAAGCTGAAGGGTCAAAGCAACGCGCGGCTGGTAGCCGTGGAACCGGCGGCCTGCCCCACGCTGACCAAGGGCAAATTCCTCTACGATTTTGGCGATACCGCGCACCTGACGCCTCTGTTGAGGATGTACACGCTGGGCAGCACCTTCATGCCTCCGGGGATTCATGCCGGCGGGTTGCGCTACCACGGCATGGGGCCGCTGGTCTCGCACGTGCTGGACCTGGGATTGATTGAAGCCGCCACGGTGCAGCAGTTGGACGCTTTTGCCGCGGGAATTCAGTTTGCCCGCGCCGAGGGCATTATGCCCGCGCCGGAGGCCAACCACGCCATCGCCCACGCCATCCGCGAGGCACTCGAAGCCAAGGCGGAAGGCAAGCCGCGGACGATTCTCTTCAACCTCAGCGGCCACGGCCACTTCGATATGCAATCGTATCTCGACTATCAGGCGGGCAAGCTGGAGAACTACGAGTATCCGGCCGAAGAGATTGCCATGGCGCTGGCGGGCTTGCCGACGATGGAGTAGGCCGGCTGCGTAGATTCGTTAGTTTCCCAGGTCCCAAAATCGGGACCTGGGGCATCACTGGCATTCGAGCAACTGTTGGAAAAGAAGCTGCGCTGGCGGTTTTTTCAATGCTATTCTGCTTGCGGAGCCCTTATGGCAGAGCGAATTCAGGTCGATCTCGATAAAATCGCCAGTTTGTGCAGGCGCTATCAGGTGCGCCGCCTGGCAATCTTCGGTTCCATTTTGCGCGGGGATTTCGATCCGCTGCGCAGCGATGCGGATTTCCTGGTGGAGTTTGAGCCGGTTCCGGTGGCCGTCAGGATGCAAAACTATCTTGCCCTGCGCGAAGCGCTTGTCTCCCTGCTGGCCCGCCCCGTGGACCTGATCGAGGATGGCGCGATTCGCAATCCGTATATTCTCCAAAGCGTTTCCGAGCAGAAGCAAATTCTTTATGCAGCGTGAAGCCAAGGCCTATCTCTGGGACATTTCGAATGCCGCCGCGAGCATTCGCGACTTCACCGGCGGCAAGGATTTGGCTGTCTATCTGCAAGACGAGATGCTGCGCGCTGCCGTGGAGCGCAAATTCGGGATTATCGGTGAGGCGCTCTCTCAACTGCTGCGTTATTTCCCTCAATATCGCGACAGAATCACGCTGGTCGCAGACGTCATTGCCTTTCGCAACCAGATCATTCACGGCTATGCAACGATCCGGGACGATATGGTCTGGGAGATCGTTCAGTCATATCTGCCGAAGCTGCGCGAGGAGGTTGCCGCATTGCTCGATGAGCCGGATTTATCGAGTTGATCGAATTGGTCCGTTCGGGCAAGCGTAGCGAGCAGTTGGTAATTCCCATGTCTCATAATCGGGATCTCCACCCCACGGACGAAGACCTGTCCGTGGGGACCCCGGATCTCCACCCCACGGACGAAGACCTGTCCGTGGGGACCCCGGATCTGGGGCACCCGACAATCAGACTACCAATGCGCAGAGTCGAAACAAGTACCATTCTTGATGCGGAATCAAGACGCTAAACAAATACTGCCAGGTATGGTCTTAAAATAGGTGTGGTATTAAAACGATTTCGCAGAATACTGGCAAAACTCGGCGACGGTGTCGAACTGAACTGGTCGTGCTTCCAGTTTGACGTCTATCCCAACGAAGCCTGCCTTTAGTAGGTTATTTTTGCTCGTCACTTATAATGTCACAGGCGCGAAGTCGTTGGCGGCGAGCGCGGGGAGATTGAAACAAGATGATCCAGCCACAGCCACTTAACCTGATTCCAGGCGCACACTCTGAATCGTCCTGGGTTTGGGCAATACAAGGCAAGAGTGGAAAATACATGGCTATTCCCGACCATCGCTTCCCCGGTCGAAGGCCGATCCGGTTCTTCACCAGCAAGGTTGGTGCTACGCGCATAATGGACACCGTATTGGAACTGAAGCCAGCGTTAGAGGACCAGAAACTGGTGGTGGTTGAGGTTGGTCTGCTTGCAGCTCTTAGCAAAGTCCGTGCCGACAAGGTCCCACCTGTCGCCGACAGCTTTGTGGTCAATAACCCCGATGAAGTTATCGAGCTTGTTATCTACCTCAGGAAAAAGGCAAAGAAATAAGCGGCGGGCGGGTGGCCCAGGTCCGGATTTTCCGGACCTGGGGGTGGAGTCACCCTTGAAGTCACCGGCTAGAGTCGTACCGATTCGCCGGCAGGTTGATCGGAAGATCGATGGAGACGCGGGTGCCGCGCCCCGGCGAGCTGACCACGGTGAAGCTGGCCTGGTCGCCGTAGAGCACTTCGAGGCGCTCCTGCACGTTCTTCATGCCGATGCCGGCCCCTTCACGGCGCAAGGCCGATGCCGGCTTATTGCCCATACCCACGCCGTCGTCGGCCACCTCGATCAGCACACGGTCTCCATCGAGGCGGCTACGCAGGGTCACCGTGCCGCCGTCGATGCGCGGTTCGAGTCCGTGCTTGATGCTGTTCTCGATCAGCGGCTGCAAGAGGATGCTGGGGACCAAGATTGACAGCGTTTGCGGATCGATCTCTTTTTCGACCCTCAGCTTGGCGCCGAAGCGCACCACTTCGATGGCCAGGTAATCGTCGGTAAACTCCAGCTCCTCGCTGAGCGGCACGTAGGTATCGTGGTCGCGGAGCAACGCGCGCAGAATATTGGCCAGCTTGACGGTCATCTCGCGGGCCAGTTCGGGCTTCATGCGCACCAGCGAGGCGATCGAGTTGAGGGTATTGAAGAGGAAGTGGGGGTTGATCTGGCGCTGCAGCGCATCGAGGCGGGCTTCAAGCAGCAGCCGCTTCTGTTCTTCGAGTTTGAGCTCAATGCGCAGCGCATTCCACACCTTGAGCGCGATGCCCACATTGATGGGCGCTAAGAGCCAGACCAGCACCTGCAGCCACCACTGTCCGGCGAGCAGCGCAAAGACCCGGTGGGGAAAGGCGTGAGCCAGCCAGTCGCGGCAGGCTTCAGCCGCCACGATGAGAAAGAGCATCAGAAACTGGCGGTCAATGCGTGGCTGGCGCAGGTTGCGTCGAATCCAGCGGTAGAGACTCAGGTCGATGAATGGCGTAAACGACCAGATCTCCTCCTTCGCGACAAAGCGGCCCAGCAGGCCCGCGCCCAGTCCCAGCAGGGCATTAAAGGGCAGGGCCAGGTACTCGTGGTGCAAGAGCGCGGGGCCGGAGAGCACGATCCCGCCCAGCGCGGCCCATCCCGGACCCAACAGCAGCCCCAACAGAATAACCGTCTCGAAGGAGATATCGGCAGCCAGGAAGTTGGGCACGGCAAGCCGTATCCACACGCCCAGCGTGAGCGGAACCAGAAAAAACGCCAGCAGCGCCAAAGTCTGGCGGCGGCTGCGCCGCTCGGCAAAAAAGAGCTTCCGGAATGTTGTGACCCGCGCCAGTACGCTGGCCACCGAGGCAACCACCCCCAGCTTGACCAGCAGCGTAATCAGAATAAGATTGTCCGTCACCCCACCAATGTATCGCGCCGTGGGCGCCGGGAGCGAATTGACCTCTGATAAGAAACAAACGTGGACCGGGAGGTCCACGCTACAGCCGGCCGGGAGGCCGGCGC
>Ga0182030_10010656_pt1 | contig 18626 bp, 13 predicted proteins | sample 812S3MmetaG_FD_121299 | JGI IMG/M metagenome (GOLD analysis project Ga0182030, IMG submission 121299) | Permafrost microbial communities from Stordalen Mire, Sweden - 812S3M metaG (Illumina Assembly) | ecosystem: Environmental > Terrestrial > Soil > Wetlands > Permafrost | place: Sweden...
CCAACCAGCGACTCGCACAGCATCGCTCCATAACCGATGAAGCGCGCGTCCGTCTCCTTGTTGATCATCTTCGGCGTCGTTCCCGATGCCACCAGCGAGTGGAATCCCGAGATCGCGCCGCAGGCAATCGTCACAAACAGGAACGGAAACAGGCTGCCCTTGATGATCGGCCCGCCACCGTGAATGTAAGGCGTAAAGTTCGGGAACTGAATGTTCGGATGCACCACAAAGACGCCGATGATCAGTGCCGCAATCGTGCCCAGCTTCACATAGGTGGACAGGTAATCGCGCGGCTCCAGCAGCAGCCATACCGGCAGCACCGAAGCCACAAAGCCGTAGATCATCATCATCGCCGTGATCTCGTGGGCGTTGAACGTCAGCACATGCGCGTAGCTGCTGGCCGCAAACCAATGTCCGGCCATCACCGCCGAAAACAGGCACACCACCCCAAAGATGCTGGGTCCGGTGATCTTCACCTCGCCCGCGTGGCTCTTGAACATCCACAGGCCCATGATCAGCGCAATCGGAACGGTCATGCCGATGGTCGTCACGCCCCACGGGCTGTTCGCCAGCGCGTTTACCACCACAATGCCCAGTCCGGCCAGCGTCACCAGCAGGATGAACAACACCGCAATCATCGCCACCAGTCCCGCAAACGGACTAATCTCCGTCCGCGCAATATCCGCCAGCGAGCGTCCACGGTGGCGCATCGATGCCACCAGCACAGTGAAGTCCTGCACGCATCCAGCCAATACCGCGCCGATCAGCAGCCACAGAAAGCCCGGCGCGAATCCGAACTGCGCGGCCAGCGTAGGCCCCACCAGCGGTCCAGCTCCGGCAATCGCGGCAAAATGATGTCCAAACAAAACCCACTTCGGCGACGGCACGTAGTTCGTACCATCCTCGTAGGTATGGGCTGGAGTAATGCGCCGGTCATCCAGCACCATCGCCTTGGCGGCGAGGAATGCGCTGTAGTATCGATAGGCTAGGGCGTACACACAGAGTGCGCCCAACATGATCGGAAAGGTGTTCATAGAGCCCCCTGGATTCCAGTTATGACTGCAAATCAACTCTCCAACTGTCTGCTAAAACCCTGACCGCAAACTATAGAAGGGAACTTCCGCCCGCGCAATGAAATTACTCATCATTCTGTGCGCGCAACCCGCTCCGCTCTCCTGACGCGCAACGCTCTCCTGCCACGCATCGCTCTTCCGGGTCGAACGCCGCAACCCGTACCCTATATCCATCCGCTTCATCTCGCCCCGAAGTTGATTTCGCCTCGGCATGATCGGGCCCGCCGATCCGCAGCAACCATTGCCTTATAGGTAGATACCTTGTGAGACAATATACAGTGAAACTTGTTGGCGCTTCAGCCAATCGTTGCGCAACCGCAAAACGATTACCTGACTAGTTAAGATGGGTTCCCAAACGATTAACCACTTTGCTAATGGTCTCGCACCACGGCCACCTTCAGGGAGCTCTCCGCTCCAATCGTTTTTTCCTCATTGCAGCGCACAAAACGACGGTAACCTGTTTTCCGTTAATCATCGGACTCTCCTTTGGCGGGCACTCCCCCGTTACCAACGTAATACGGTAGCCTATTTGGAGCTTTGTTTTCCTGAACTTGGTTGTACACTGCTCGGTAAGGAGTATGGTGCCTCGCGATGCTGCGTTACTGCGTACGAGGGCGTTCCGGCACTCGTCTCCCGCTTGCACGACAGGATGTAACAGACTGAGCGCAAAGACGGAATCACCTGCGTGATTCCCTTGCGATGGAGCAATCCAACCGACGCGAAGGACTTGTCAGGCGCCTTATGAAGGATAGAATTCCAGCGACAGTGTCTCTGGCTGCGGTCAGGCGGAGAGCACGACCGGCTGTTTCGAGCAGCGGCTTCACCATCCTTGAACTTGTGATGGTGCTGGCGATTGCCATGATCCTTCTTAAAATTTCTCTGCCTGTCATCAATACCAGCCTGCACAACATGCACCTTAATTCGGCCGCCAGTTCCCTGGCGGGTGCGATTCAGAGCGCGCGTTACCAGGCGATTTCAACGGGTTGCCCGATCAATATCAATGTCTCTGCCACTCCTGTCAATGGCATGTTGACCTATCAAGTGGCGACCGAGCCCATAAGCGGAACACCGCCCGCTTGCGGCGCCAGCTTCGTAAATGGCGGATTGATTCCGTACTCCAGTTCAGACATTTCGGTCTCTTCCGCCACTCCCAGCGCAACTCTGCAACTCAATCCGAGTGGAACGGTTGGGACGGTTGGAGTTTCAACCCCAACCAACTTCACCATCGCTCTTGCGCAGTTGAATGGAGCTGAAACCAAGCTTGTCACCGTTTCAGGAGTGGGCAATGTCAAGATCACCTGCCCTGATTGCAAGCAGTAAGCGTATGACATCTCGTCAACGGTTCAGGAGTGGATTATGTTAAGGTCACCGCTCCCTAAGCGGAGCTGCCCGCGAGGCTTCACGCTGCTGGAGTGCATGATCGCCATGGCGATCTTAATCGTTGGAGTCTCGGCGATGGCGGCGCTCGGAGCCACGTTGCTGACGCGGGGCCGTCAGTCAAAGTACATGAACCTGGCGGAAACTCTGGCCTCGGAGAAGCTCGAGGATCTGAATCACTGGAATATGATGGCGCCGCAGATCTGCGTGCAGCCAGCCGATACATCCGAGGGTAGCTTGACTTCGCCGGTCACGTCCTCCATCTCTTGCAATGGAGTGACTCCGGCGGTAAATGTGAATTACTACGATGACATCAGCATCGACTTCTCGAGTGCCGGAAGCTGCAACAATCCCTCCAATGGGTGCTTTGCCGAAACCGTTTCCAGCGTGACCTCGAACGGCACAACTTACTACACCACTTATCACTCGCCCTCTGGAGTGATTCCAGGCAATGCCGACGGCACACCGATTACTTCAACCACTGCTCCCACCAACTTGGTTTTTCATCGAAGCTGGCTGATCGAGGGCGCTCCGATCATAAACGGGACGCAACTGACAGGAGTGCGGCGCATTACCGTGCTCGTTACGCTGACCGATCTTTCGGTGAAACCTGGGGTCAGCACCCAGATGAGCCTGGTGCGACAATGATGATCCTTCACAAGCCGAGTGCTTCGCGCAGCAAGCGCGCTGCCGCTTGCCAGCGCGGAACCACGCTCGTCGAACTTGTCATCGCACTGGCGGTTTTCATGGTTATTGGAGCGGCGGCCTTCAATCTGTTCAACGTGCAGCAGGCCTCCGCCATCACCCTCCAGGGTCAAGTTGGATTGAGCCTTGCATTGCGCAACGCTGCCTCTCAACTGCAATTGGATCTCGCCAACGCGGGCGATGGCTACCTCGAGGGTCTCAACATCCCCAACTGGCCGCCCATCGGCATCGTGCTTGTAAATAATTGGGTCGTTCCGGGCGGCACCGCCTGCAACAGCGGGACAACCTACAGTTCGAACTGCTTCGATCAGCTCAATATCATCAGCGCCGCCAATTCCTCTGTCTATCCCCCAATTCACGCCACGGACAGCACTGGAGCCGCCGGTACGGGCAACTGCTCCCAGACCACCGCCGGCAAGGCGTATGGGCAAAAAGCACCGGTCAGCACCAGTTTTCCCAGCGGCCTCACGCTGGCCGCAACCGCGGCATTGTTCCATACCGGCGACGAAGTCATGTTCTTAACCAACAGCGGCAAGATACTTACCACCGCGGTCCTCACTCAAAACGCTGCGGTCTCTGGTTCCGCGGTTCAATTCAACTTCAATGCAACCAGTTCAACGGGCACTAACACCGCGCAGTATGATCCCCTGGGCATCACGACCAATGCACTGCCCACGATCGGCTCGGCAATTCAGTTCGGAGTTCAGTACTGCGGGCCAGACTGGATCATTAAGCTGGCATCGGTCCAGTACAGTGTTGCCACCAACCCCGACCCCAACAATCCCTGGCAGTTGGTACGTCAGCAGAATGGGGGAACCCAGACCGTGGTGATGGATCAGATCATCGGCTTCAAGGTGGGAGCCGCCATCTGGAACAGCTACAATTCGGATTTCAACAGCGCAAACTATTACTACAATGCCAGCCAATATGCGATCACCAACACTTCCGGAACTTCGGTGGCGGAGCCGTACAACTTCAACCTGGTCCGCGCCGTCCGGTTCTCTTTGATTGGCCGCACGACCCCAAACACCGACACGGTATACACCTACCGCAATACATTCGATCAGGGGCCTTATCAGGTCCAGGGAATGGCCGTGGTTGTGAATCCACGCAATTTGAGCATGAACGACGATAGCGGCGTGTACATGAACCAATACTGAGGCAATCTCGTGATCAGAGCGACCGTACGACTGAGAGCACAATCCGCGCAACGCCACTTGGGAGACCGTTTAGGAAACGAAAGCGGCATCGCGCTGATTACCGTCCTCTTCCTGCTGATTCTCATGACGATTCTGGGGCTCACGATGATGGTCTCGGTGAACTCGGACATGATGATCAACGGCTACTACGGCAACGCCCGCGCCTCCTACTACGCCGCCGATTCCGGATTGAACATCTCCCGCCAATATCTGATTAATCAGGTCACTGCCGCGGTCAATATGGCGGCATGCACGGGTTGGGTCACAAACGTCGCGGGCCAACCCAATTGCGCTTCGGCTCCGCTCAACGCGAACACGGTTGCCACCAACGTTATCGCCAATCTGCTGTCGACCTATGGAAGCTTCTCCAACGGAAAATTGAATACCAACGGCGCGGTGAACTCATGGCCGATTTCGTTCATGATCGTCAATCCCGGTACCGCCAACTGTTCCTCCACATTTACCCAGGCCGCCTCCTCGCCAGTCACCACCGTGAATACGTACGGACAGATCGATTCGTACAAATTCACATTCAACTACACTCTGTGCTCGATCGGAACCTCCTCGTCGTTGCAGCGTTCCACTGTCGCCGAAAACGGCAGCATCACTGTGTTCATCCAGGCGCCACCGAATAACCTCAATCAGAGCTATTCATATTACGGAGCGTTTATCGATAACTATAATCCGTGCCAGCAAGGCGCTCTGGTTCCCGGCATCTTCGAGGGTCCGGCGTTTACCAACGGCGCCTGGGGATTTATGAATTCAGGGGCCTACACCTTCACCGGTTCGGTTGGACAATCTAGCGCAATGGCGGATTACTGGACGGGCGGTACCTGCACGCCGTCCGCCACCACTCCTCCAGGATTTAATCTCAACTTCCAGGGTGGCCCCCTGGCGCTGAATCAGAAAGCAAAAGCACTCCCAACCGACTCCTTCAGCCAGAAATATGCGGTGCTTGACGCTCTTGGCTGCAGCCTGAGCGGGACATCCTGCACGAGCGAAGGCGACCCTGCCGTCGCGGCCGGCAATCCGATGCAAACCTATCTCAAGAACATTAACGGAACCGCTTATGCTGGAACTGGAACAGCCGGCGTCTATCTTCCCTATAGCGGCAGCGCCTACGGCGGCGTCACCGTCGGAACAACCACTTACGGCGGCGGAATCTACGTGGAAGGTAACGCATCGATTGTGTTAACCCCTGGAACCGACACCTTCGGAAATCCCACCCAGGTTTACACGATTAACCAGGGAAGCACCACCACGACAGTCACTACGAACACTGCGGCGAACACGACCACAATGGTTTCGGGAGGCACGACCAAGACATTGACCGGAGTCCCGGTGGACCGGTTCACGGGCTCTCCAATCCCTTCCACGATTGTCTATGTGGATGGAACGATCACCGGACTTACCGGCCCCGGCCAAGGGCAACCCGCCATCCAGAACAACGCCATGGTAACGATTGCAGGTGCCAGTAACATCGACATTACAGGTGACTTAATTTACACGACGGAGCGAAACAGCCTTACCACCGCGGACACGCCGATTGCTTCGCTGACCGGACCGCCGGCCATCACCACCCTTCAGCAGTTAATCAATGCCAACGACGCCAATCTTCTGGGCGTCTTCACGGCGAGCGGAAATATCGTTCTGCAAAGCACATACAGCAACAATAACTTGCAAGTGGATGGCAGTCTCGCGGCAATTGGAGGGATGACAACCGATCCCACGCCTGGCCAATGCACTTCTTCAACCTGCGGCTTCCTCGTCAACGGCAGCATCAACACCTTCAACAACTACGGCGGCCAGGCTCAGACGAATATTTTCGCGGCCAACCTGAATACGCAGAATACTTACTACGACACGGCACTCGCCGGCGTGAAGGACTTCGCTCCACCCTTTTTCCCTGGGACCGCGGTCAACGATGAAAATCCCCCGAATCAACCTAACGTCTACTCGACGCAGCAGCGAACCAGTTGGCAATGGATTCCGGTGCAATAGCCACTTGGCGCTGTTCGCCGATTTATTAAGTCACGTCGAGCAGCGCTGCCAGGCTCTTCACGTCTTTGATCACGATTTGCCTGGCCTCCACTTCCACCAGACCCTCTGCCTGCAAGCGCATCAGATTGCGCGAGACCAACTCCCGTACGGTCCCGAGTTGATTGGCTAACTCCTGGTGGCTGCCGGGCAGCAGCACTTCAATCCCTCGCGCGCTTCGCTTCCCCTCACTCTGCGCCAGCCGCACCAGCAATGAGACAAGCCGCTGGCGAATCGTGGTGAACGATAGCTCCTCGATAATATTGACCAGCCCGCGAAGCCGCGTTCCAACAAAAGCCAACACCTTGAGCGCGACTTCGGGATGAGCCAGGCAATAATCCTGAAAGTCCTTGCGCGAGACGAATGCAACTTCTGTGTTTTCCACGGCAATGACGGAAGCCGGATATGGGCCTCCATCAAAGACCGGAACTTCGGCAACGGTTTCGCCGGGGCCATTCACGGCAAGAACCTGTTCGCGTCCGCTCGCCGAGGTCTTGAAGATCCGCACCCTGCCCTGCACGATAATATACAGTCCCTTGCAGGGCTCGCCCTCATAAAACAAAAGCTCTCCAGCGCTGTAAAGCTTTCTTGACGTTCGTGCAGCCAGCAACTGCAGCTCCGGCGTAGAGAGGCTGGATAGCATGGCCGTCTTCTGCAGGACAGCCGCCAAATCGATTCGTTCAGTGCTCACTGGAATTCCTCGTGTTTGCATCTTTGTTTCCGCTCTATTGTAGTGCGTTCCGAGACAAGTTGGCCCTGCAAGTGACTTTGGTCGCTGCGGCTCTCACCGCTATCCTCTATCTTGAGAACTCAAGGAGATTGAGATGCCAACCCTGACTGAAACCGTCCGTGAGATTGCGCTGAACCAGCCATCGTCGATTCGAGTATTCGAGCAATTCGGAATTGACTACTGTTGCGGAGGGCGAAAGCCTCTCGCAGTCGCCTGCACAGAGCAGAATATCGAAATCGCCAGCGTGCTTGCCGCGCTTGAATCGGCTGCGGGAGCGCCCAGTCAAGGCACGAAGGACTGGGGCAGCGCATCTCTTGAAAGCCTCATCGAACATATCGTATCCAATCATCATGAGTACGTAAAAAGAGAACTGCCACGCTTGGGGACGCTCGCAAAAAAGGTCGTCGAACGGCATGGGCCCAATCACTCCGAGCTGCCGGAGATTCAAGGCGCATTGGCGAACTTGGACTCGGAGCTGACGCAACATCTGGGCAAAGAGGAGCTTGTGTTATTTCCATATATCGCAGGGCTTGAGCGCTCCCTGGCGGGCAAGAACCTGAGACCGCATGGCTGCTTCGGAACGGTTGCAAACCCCATTGCGATGATGACCCAGGAGCACGATGCTGCTGGCGCAATACTGGCCGACATCCGGAAACTAAGCGGCAACTTCACTTTGCCCGAGGACGCTTGCCCGACCTATCACGCATTTTATGACGGGCTCAAAGAATTCGAGCAGGATCTCCATCAGCACATTCATCTGGAGAACAATATTCTCTTCCCGCGTTCGATTGAGATGGAAGCATCGGAAGCGAGCTAACCTTGCCATCGGCTCCTCCGTTGCGGAGGAGCCGATTTCATCTCCTGCGATGGACTTTCGACAATAAAGAGTTTCACCGCTTTGCAACTGCGGCTTTCTCTTGACCAGTGCCGCGAGGCGCGTGTTTCGACTTTCGCAACTTCTCCCAATCTGCCTCTGTCTGGTCTGCGTATGCCACGGCGAAATCCACTATCGCCTCCGCGAAGCTCTCGCCGTTGCCGATGTAGCCCACGATCATCTGCACATCTCCCGAGCGTGCGTGCCCGCGTGCCAGCAACTCTCCGCAAACCTCCGCATAAGCCACCAGGCCGGGGCCCTTCAGCGCTTCCACGGCAATTGCTGCCTTGTGGTCATTGAGCTGGCGTACCAGGTAGTCGCGGTTTGCAATCGTCGTCCAGCCCAGCAAAGGGTCAGACTGCATCTGCATCGCGAGTTGTCCCTCTGCTACCAACCGGCCCCAGTGCGACTTCTTCGCCCTGTCACTCAAGTAAGGCAGATAGGCCGATCCTACCTCTTCCTTGATTTGCAGAAACAGAGGATCGCCGGAGCCATTGCCTTCCATATATATGCAGAAATCACGGGTTCCAACGCTGCCCGTGCCCACTACCTTGAAACATTCATCGACCGGCCGGTATTGCGCCAGAAGATGTTGCCGCGCCGGCGATAAACTCTCGCTGTACTCTTTCATCGCGGCCAATACCCGGCGTGCCTGCGATCCGCCGATTCGTGAGAGCACTGGTTTGTTCTCGCGGAAGATGCGTCCCGTCCCTCTCTTCGCCGGAATCGTCAGGGTCTCCAGAGTGTGCATCGGAGTTGCTCGCTCCGCCTTCAGCAGGATCTCCGAAACTGGCGCCACCTTTCTCAATCGATGCACCTGGTACCGGGCTACCTCCAGCACCGGCAGCTTTGCAAAGATGCGCACGCATTTCCGGTATTGATCGAGAAACGCCCACACAGCATTCTTGGCAAAGCTGTCTTTCGCTCCCGCTTCCCTGCCCGCCAGCACAAGGCTTACCGACAAACGCTTCAAGTCCCACTCGAATGGCGCGCGTGTGGTTTCGTCGAAATCGTTAATGTCAAAAACCAGCCGGCCATCCGGTGCGGCATATGCCCCCAGATTGCGGACGTGCGCATCACCACAGATCTGATTCACGATACCGGTGTTGGGCAGCGAAGCCAGGTCGGCAGCCATGACAGGCACGGCTCCGCGAAAGTACCCGAAGGGTGAGGCCAGCATCCGTTCGTACTTCAGAGGGACCAGCGCCGGCACACGCCCGCGCATGCTTTCCTCCAGCAGCCTCAGCGGCTCGTGGCGGCGGCGTTTCGCGTCCCAGAGGCCGTGATCCTGCCGCTTCATCTGTTTGCGCCGTGTTTGTCCCCGTGAGCGCCTGTCCTCGGATGAGCCTATGTGTAAGCCTGTAAGATTCGCCATAGCAGGGCTGAACATACACCGCCATCGAGCTTTTTTCAATCGAGCAGAAAAAATGGCCTCTCACGAGGCCATTTACCGGGCTCTTGCTGAAGCCTAGCGCGATGCTCTCTTCTGCAGCGGAAATTTCGAGTCAAGGTCCAGGTTCAGTTCGAGCACGTTGACCCGTGCCTCTCCCAGAAAATGAAATTGCCGTTCTTCTGTGTGCTGGCGAACCAACGCCAGTAGCTCTTCGTCGCTGATGCCACGCTCCCTGGCCACTCGCGGTGCCTGGAACTCAGCGTTGGCGGGACTGATCTGCGGGTCCAGTCCGGAAGCCGACGTGGTCACGTAATCCACGGGAATCGCTTTGCCCGGATTTTCGGTGCGGGCGGCATCCACGTCCTGCTTGACCCGGTCCACCAGCTTCTGGTTTGTCGGGCCGTAATTCGTTGCGCCCGAATTCGCCGCGTCATAGCCATTTCCCGCCGCTGATCCACGAGGATGGAAATATCCTGCACCGGTAAAAGGCTGTGCGATAATCCGCGAGCCGATCGTCTTCCCATCCTGCACAATCAACTGTCCGTTCGCCTTATTGGGAAACAGCACTTGCGCCAGCGCGGTGACGACCAGCGGGTATACGATCCCTAACAGAATCGTCGTAACTACGGTCATCAAAATCGCGGTAATGATATTCCGTTTCATCATCCACCTTCCGCCTATGCCAGCCCGGCGCTTGTAATCAAAATGTCGATCAACTTGATGCCGATGAAAGGCGCGATAATTCCGCCCACGCCATAGATGAGCAAATTGCGCCGCAACAGCGCCGCAGCGCCCATTGGACGATACTTGATCCCTTTCAGCGCCAGCGGGATCAACATGATGATGATGATCGCGTTGAAAATAACCGCTGACAGAATTGCCGACTGCGGCGTCTTCAGATGCATGATGTTCAGCGCATTCAGCACCGGGAATGTTGCCGCGAACATCGCAGGAATAATCGCAAAGTACTTGGCAACGTCGTTCGCAATGGAAAATGTAGTGAGCGCGCCTCGCGTCATCAGCAGTTGTTTGCCAATGCCTACAATTTCAATTAGCTTGGTCGGATTGGAGTCGAGATCGACCATGTTTCCGGCTTCCTTCGCCGCCTGTGTACCGGAGTTCATGGCCACTCCCACGTCCGCCTGGGCCAGCGCGGGAGCATCGTTGGTGCCGTCGCCCGTCATCGCGACCAGCTTTCCCTCGGACTGCTCCTTGCGAATCAGATCCATCTTGTCCTTCGGTGTCGCCTGGGCAAGGAAGTCATCCACGCCGGCTTCACGCGCAATCGCCGCCGCCGTCAATGGATTGTCGCCGGTAATCATCACCGTGCGAATTCCCATCGCTCGCAGTTGATCAAAGCGCTCGCGCATTCCACCCTTGACAATGTCTTTCAGTTCAATCACTCCCAGTGCGCCGCGCCGACGCTCTGCAACCACCAGTGGAGTGCTTCCGGCGCGTGCAATCTCATCCACCAGCGCCCGGACTTCCGGCGCAAACACGCCCGAATTCTCTTGAACGAAGCGTTCAATCGCATCCACCGAACCCTTGCGAATCTGAAAGCCGTTGAAGTTGACCCCGGACATTCTGGTCTGTGCCGTAAATGGAACAAACTCTGCATGATGCTCCTGCAAATCACGGCCACGAAGGTTGTACTTCTCCTTCGCCAGCACAACAATGGAGCGTCCTTCTGGCGTTTCGTCGGCGAGCGAGGAAAGCTGTGCCGCATCCGCCAGCTCCGCTTCAGAAACTCCCGGAGCCGGTACAAAGCGCGACGCCTGGCGATTGCCCAGCGTGATGGTGCCGGTTTTATCGAGCAGAAGCGTGTTGACATCCCCGGCGGCTTCCACGGCTCGCCCGGACATCGCGAGTACATTGTGCTGCACCAGCCTGTCCATCCCCGCAATTCCAATTGCGGAGAGTAGGCCGCCGATGGTCGTCGGAATCAGGCATACCAGTAGCGAGACCAGCACGAATATTGTTTGCGGGGAGCCGGAGTAAATTGCAAACGGTTGCAGCGTGACCACTGCGAGCAAAAAAACTATCGTCAGCCCTGCAAGCAGAATATTCAGCGCGATCTCGTTCGGCGTCTTCTGTCTCTCCGCGCCTTCCACCAAGGCAATCATGCGATCGAGAAAAGTCTCGCCAGGGTTGGAGGTAATCTTCACTTTGATCTGATCGGAAAGTACTCGCGTGCCGCCAGTCACCGCCGAGCGGTCACCACCCGATTCACGAATCACCGGAGCCGATTCGCCGGTAATGGCCGATTCATCAACGGATGCGATGCCGTCGATGATCTCCCCATCGCCGGGAACAAACTCTCCGGCAGAGACCAGTACCACGTCTTGTGCACGCAGAGTGGAGCTAGCAACCTGTTCCACTTCTCCGTTGGCGCGCAGGCGATTGGCTATGGTCTCTGAGCGTGCTTTACGCAGCGTGTCCGCCTGCGCCTTGCCTCGTCCCTCCGCCATGGCCTCGGCAAAGTTGGCGAACAGCACGGTAAACCACAGCCAGAGAGTGATCTGGAGATTGAACTTGAACGCCTCATGCGGGCGCAGAATCAGAAGAATCGTGGTGATCACGCTACCCACTTCAACTACGAACATAACGGGGTTGCCCATCATTTTTCGTGGGTTGAGCTTGCGCACGCAAGCGATAGCCGCGCCGCGAACGATGGTTAGATCCCAGATTGATTTGCGACTTTTCGATGTGCTCGACATGATTTCCTTAGAAAGCCTTTCCTGCATTCATCAGCAGATGCTCAAGAATTGGACCAAGGCTGAGCGCCGGAAAGAAAGTCAGCGCACCCAGAATGAGGATGACTCCTATCAGCAGGACGCTGAACAGTGGCGTCGTAACCGGAAACGTCCCTACCGACGGCGGAACATACTTTTTCGCTGCCAGGCTGCCCGCGATGGCCAGCATCGGAATCTTCATAAGAAAGCGTCCGCCCAGCATTGCGAAGCCGAGCGCAACGTTGTACCAGCCGGTGTTTGCGTTCAAGCCGCCGAAGGCCGAGCCGTTGTTCCCAGCCGCCGAGGTGAACGCATAGAGGATCTCTGAAAGTCCGTGTGGCCCCGGATTGGCAATCGCCCAGGTGCCGAACGGCTTAATACTTGAAATTGCGGTGAAGATGAGAATGATAAGCGGGAAGATGAGCGCGAACAGCATCGCCAGCTTCACCTCGTATCCCTCGATTTTCTTGCCCAGATACTCCGGCGTTCGTCCAACCATCAGGCCAGCGATGAAGACGGTCAGCACAACGAAAATCATCATGCCGTACATGCCTGAGCCAACCCCGCCGAAGATCACCTCACCCAACGAGATGTTGATCAGCGGAATCATTCCGCCGAGCGGAGTAAACGAATCGTGCATGCCATTGACTGCGCCGCAACTGGTGTCCGTTGTGGCTGTGGCGAACAGTGCCGTATTGGCGATGCCGAAGCGCACCTCCTTGCCTTCCATATTTCCGCCCGGTTGCATCGCGCTCACATGCTGGTCCACGCCATGCAACATCGGATTGCCCCGCGCCTCTGCCGAATAGGCGACGGTAACACCGGCCAGAAACAGAACCGCCATTGCGCCCCACACTGCCCAGCCATGCCGGGGCGAGCCGGTCATGCGTCCCAGTGTGTAGGTGAGTCCAGAACCAATCGTGAAGATCGCAAACATCTCAATCAGGTTCGTGAGAGGCGTTGGATTCTCAAATGGATGAGAGCTGTTCGCATTGAAGAAACCTCCGCCGTTGGTGCCAAACTCCTTGATAAACTCCTGCGATGCCACCGGCCCTTGCGCGATCGTCTGGTCGGTAACCGTGTCCATCATCGGCTTACCGTCGGCTCCAACTGCCGGCTTGCCATCGGCTCCCAGGTGTGGAACCTGCTGCGGCTCCACGATCTTCACCGTGTCATACGCCTTCAGGTTCTGCACAACCCCCTGTGAGACCAGCACCAGCGCGCCAACCACGCAGAACGGCAATAGCACCCATAGCGTGGCGCGCACCAGATCCACCCAGAAGTTTCCGATGGTCTTCATCTCGCGCCGCACAATGCCGCGAATAAACGCAATCGCCAGCGCTATGCCGGTCGCTGCCGAAACAAAATTGTGATAGGCCAGCCCTGCCATCTGGGTGAAATAGCTCATCGTTGTTTCACCAGAGTAGGCCTGCCAGTTCGTGTTCGTCGTAAACGACGCCGCCGTATTGAACGCCAGGGATGGTGGACTGACTGCTCCAAGCTTCTGCGGATTGAAAGGCAGGAAGCCCTGGACGCGCTGGATCAGGTAGAGCAGAAGCATGGAAACGACACTGAACAGCAGCATCGTAATTGCATACTCCGTCCATGGCATCTCGTGATCTTCATCCACGCCGGTCGTGCGGTAAATCAGCCGTTCAACCGGCCGTAACACCGGATCCAAAAATGTTTTTTCGCGATTGAAGACGTGCGTCATGAAAACGCCGAGCGGCTTCGTAACGGCCAGGATCAGCAGCAGGAAAAATGCGATTTGCAACCATCCGTTGATGGTCATGTCAGAATTTCTCCGGACGCAGTAGTGCGTAAAACAGATACACAAACACCAGCACGGTCACCGCAAGCATCACGATCGTTTCCATGTCTATCTCCCTTACCTGATTCGCTCACAGAAGTGAACGTAGCCGATCGACAGCGCGAAGAAAACAATTGTGATTACAACGAACCCAAGGTCCTGCATAGTTGCTCTCCTGATCCGCAGCCGCCCTTCGGAAAATCCAGCTGCTCACCTTTTAATTGAAACCGATCGGGAAATAAACCCGCCTAAAGAGTTCCTAAAAAGTTCCTAAACGCCGCCGTCTTCAGCAGCCACATTCTTTGCCCTCGCTGCCGCCGGTAAAGTCAGGAACCGCCAGCATTTCACAAGGCCCACCATACAATGGTTCGCTCCCCAAATCCAGAAGCGCAAGTCTCATAGCAGCTATCATCCGGCTGCGCTCCTGCTGCGGGAGATCTTCCCACTCCGGGCATGCGCTCCGGCGTAATCCGAAATCGGGCGCAAGCACCTCGCGGCAATGATGAAGCAACATTGCCAGCCGTTCGGGAGTAACCGTTCCAACAGACATAGTATCCTTACGCTCTCTTGAACTGAGATTTTTGCTCGCGCTGGAAGAGTGAACCTCTGGACTCCAGGCTTTCGCGAAGGGGCAGCCCTGAGCTGGAGTGAACCAAGGTGAGCACAGGTGCTGAACCGTGAGCTCCGGCTCCGGATGAAATCCGAAAGGTGGAGATGCGGCTAACTCTTTCCGCTAATGGCTTCCGCGCGGATTTGAATTCCGATTCGAGGGCGAAGAGGAATCGGAGCAGAAAGAGGACTGCCACCGTGCAAATTGGAATGAACACCGCCAAGACCAACATCTGAACCTCCCGCAGAGCGAGCCATCAACTCTGTCTCGCAAGCCTTCAGTTAGATTGGATATCGTAGGGCCTAAACCACGAATAAAGAGTGTCTAAATTTTTCCTAAACGCCGGATGGGTGAGGAATCGATAGGCGAACAACGCGGATTTGCGAAGAATGATTCTGGGTGCCGACTATTTCTGATCGCCAGGCTCGAAGCGGTAGCCGACCCATTTTTCGGTGACAATGTAGCGAACCGATCCATCCTCGGGTTCAAGCTTTTTCCTCAGGTGATTCATGAACACGTGTAGATACTCTGGCTGTTCGGTGCTCATCCCGCCCCAGACCGCGGCAAGCAGCGTGCGATGGGTAATTACCCTCCCAGGGTTCTTCGCCATGTAGTTGAGCAGATCGAATTCCTTCGGAGTCAGCCGGACCTCGCGCTCTCGCACCGTTACCAGCCTTGTAAGCAAGTCAATGTGAAAATCACCGGCGTCGATGGCGCTCGCGTTTTCTTCCTGCACCGGGAGGCTTGCTCTGCGCAGGCTGGCACGAACCCGCGCCACAAGTTCGTTCATGTTGAAGGGCTTGGTTACGAAATCGTCGGCCCCCGAGTCAAGGGCCTCTACTTTCGGCTTCTCCTCGCCCCTGACCGAGAGCACAATGATGGGGACCGCTGACTTGCTGCGGATTCGCCGGCAGAGCTCCAGCCCTCCCATGTTCGGCATCGAAAGATCGGTGATGACCAGATCAGGCGTCCACTGCCGCATCACTTCCAGAGCTTCGTCGCCGTCGCCTGCCGTCCTCACCATGTAACCATGGCCGGAGAGCGCGGTCCTTAGCACACGGGTAATCTGCGACTCGTCATCCACCACGAGAATGTTGCGTTGCGCGGCGTTTGCGGTAATCGTCATTTCGGCTCCTGGGTCACGATATGCACATCCACTGCCGGTGCATCGCGAAGAAAATCGTGAATGGCCGAGAGGTAGAGGAATTTCCTCCATCCAGTCAGCGCCGAGCGGCCAAATACCACCTGCGTAATGTGCTTCTCCCGCACTACCTTTGCGACCTCTTCAGCGACTTTCTTGCCTTTCGTCTTCACGATCTGTGCGCCCAGATTTTCAGCAAAGCGGAGGTTCTCCTCCAGCGTCCGGCGGTACTCGGGAGCATCATCCCGGCCAATGTCCACGTACACAACGAAAAACTCCGCTCCTACCCTCTCCGCCATCCTTGCTGTGCGCGCGATCAGATACTGTGCGATTGGATTCGAGCTGACGCACACCGCGAACCTTTCCGCAATCGGCGCGCTATTCTCGATATGCTCCTTCTCCCTGTAGCTTTCAAGACTGCGATCCACTACGCTGCCCACCTGCCGCAGCGCCAGCTCGCGCAGCGCAATGAGGTTGCCTGGACGGAAAAAATTCGAGAGCGCGCGATCGCTCCGCTCCAGCGGATAGATGTCTCCGCGTTTCATGCGGGCCTGCAGGGCCTCCGGCGTCAGATCGGCGAGAACGATTTCATCCACCCGCTGCAAAACCCAGTCCGGCACGGTCTCCCGCACCACGACTCCGGTAATGCGTCCCACCAGCGGCGTCACGCTCTCAATGTGCTGGACGTTCATCGTCGAAAGCACATCAATATTCGCGTTCAGCAGCTCCATTACGTCTTCGTAGCGCTTCCGGTGTTTGCTGCCATCCACGTTGGTATGAGCCAGTTCGTCCACTAACACGATTTCCGGATGAAGTTGAAGGATCGCATCGACATCCATTTCATCGAAGGTGGTTCCCTTGTAGGAAAGTTGCTTTCGCGGCACTTCGGGCAACCGTCCGGCCAGCTCTGCGGTCGCGGGCCGGCCATGGCTTTCCACCACTCCAATCGTGACATTTTCGCCGCGGCTGTAACGCCTAATCCCTTCGCTCAGCATGCTATAGGTCTTGCCCACTCCCGGAGCGTAGCCGAGGAAAAGCTTGAAAAGTCCCCGTTTTTTCGTTGGCGCGGTTTCTTCCAGCCACTGTTCAGGTGTCTTCTGCATACCGCGCCTATTGTCAAGCAAGAACCATGAATTGTCGAATAGGCTACAATCCCAAGCTGTGAACAAGCTTCTGCAGACTCAAGCCGCTCGCTATCTCTATTCCTGTGTTCTGGTGGCTGCACTGGTCGCCCTGTGCCGCTTTCTGAATGCAAATGCCAGTGCTGTCGGATTCGCTTTCCTTCTCGCCGTACTGGTGGTTTCAACTGCCTGGGGTTTGCGCTGCGCGATCTTTCTTTCCGTCATCGCAACATTGGCATACAACTTTTTTTTCCTGCCGCCCATTGGAACCCTGACTATCGCTGATCCTCAGAACTGGATTGCGCTCTTCACTTTCCTGCTCACGGCCGTAATCGCCAGTCAACTCGCCGAACGCGCACGCCGGGAAACGGCCAATGCCAACAGCCGCCGCCGCGAGTTGGAGCAGCTCTATGCCTTCAGCCAGCAGATGCTCACCGCCGACAACGTACTCGGCCTTGTCAACACGATCCCGGTGAAGGTTGTGGAGATCTTCGGCGCGGAATACGCCGGAATGCTCTCTGTGCATAGTAAGAAGGTTTATTACTCCGACCTCCGCGCTCAGGATTTCATTTCCAGTGATGATCTGCAGCGCGTCAGCAGCCGCGGCGAGCCGGTGAGCGATAAGAACATTCGCATCCGGCCCCTCCGCATCGGACTCCGCTCCGTTGGAGCTCTCGCCGTGATCGGAGGGGACTTTTCTCCGGAGAGCCTGGAGGCCATCGGCAGCCTGGTCGCCATCGCCATAGAGCGTGCCGGAGCGGTAGAAAAGCTGGCGCATTCCGAAGCTGGACGCGAAAGCGAACGGCTTCGCTCCGTTCTGCTCGATTCAGTGACCCACGACTTTCGTACGCCGCTTACCGCCATCAAAGCTTCGGCGCAGTCGCTCCTCGGCGATGCCCAGCTTGATGAGACATCAAGAAGAGAATTGCTCACGGTGATCAATGAAGAGAGCGACCGGCTGGACCGGCTGGTCGGCGAAGCGGCAAAAATGGCTCAGCTCGACGCCCATGCCGTCGAGTTGGACCTGCGGCCGCATGACATCCGTGAGGCCATTGATGCCGCGCTGGAGACCAATCAGAACACGCTGGCACGGCACGAAGTGAAGGTGGTGCTCGGCGATTCCTTGCCCCGGGTGAAAATGGACCTGCGGCACACTGAGGAGATACTTTCTCAACTTCTTGATAACGCGGGCAAGTATTCGCCTCGCGGCACGCCCATCACGATTACCGCAGAGGTGCAGGGGAACATGCTGGTCACCAGCGTGGCGGATCAGGGACCAGGCATCGACGCCATCGATCAGAGCATGATCTTTGACAAGTTTTATCGCGGACAGGAGCAGCGCCAGAACATACAGGGAACCGGAATGGGACTCGCCATAGCGAAGGCGATTGTTGAAGCCCATGGCGGAACCATCTCATTGACGACCCAGCCTGGCCGCGGTTCGGTCTTCTCCTTCACCTTGCCGCTCACTCGCTGACGATCCGACCGGTGTTCCACTTACTGGTATGAGAAAGACGGGGAATCGAGTTGTATTCACATTTCTAATGCTATTAGTTTTTTCAATTAGCCATTGACATACAATGCCAAATGGCAGAGCATTTTAAGTACCGACCGACCGGTCGGTTTTCCATATATTAAGGAGTCTCCTTGGCCACTATCTTTTACGCCCACGACGCCAACCCCGACGCGCTGAAGCACAAAACCATTGCCATATTTGGATACGGCAGTCAGGGCCATGCCCAGGCGCTCAACCTGCGTGAAAGCGGATACAACGTCATTATCGGTCTCGACCCCGAGCGCGGCACCGCAAAACGCGCCCGTGAG
>Ga0182030_10010657_pt1 | contig 18625 bp, 21 predicted proteins | sample 812S3MmetaG_FD_121299 | JGI IMG/M metagenome (GOLD analysis project Ga0182030, IMG submission 121299) | Permafrost microbial communities from Stordalen Mire, Sweden - 812S3M metaG (Illumina Assembly) | ecosystem: Environmental > Terrestrial > Soil > Wetlands > Permafrost | place: Sweden...
CTCGGGCTGTACAGTCTCTGACCCCATTTGAAGATTCTTTTCCGTTTCCCGCAGCGCCTGTGTTACTTGCGCCCTCCAACGACTGACGAGGGAGACCCGAGCATAACCGCCCCCGCCCCTTTCTGCGCCGTGATCGGCGCGGGTCCCGCCGGCCTCATCGTAGCCGACGTTTTGTCGCGAGCGGGCGCGCGCGTCACCGTCTTTGACCACAGGCCGAGCCCCGCACGCAAATTTTTGATGGCCGGTCGCGGCGGGCTCAACCTGACGCATAGCGAGCCGCTGGAGCTTTTCCTTACCCGCTATGGCGCGGCGGCGACGCGACTTGAACCGATCATTCGGGCCTTTCCCCCAGAACGCGTGCGCGAATTTTGCGCCGAACTGGGCGAAGAAACTTTTGTCGGCTCCAGCGGGCGGGTTTTCCCCAAGAACTTCAAGGCCTCGCCTTTGCTGCGGGCATGGCTGGCGAGACTGGCGGCTCAGGGCGTCGCCTTCGAGACGCGCCATGACTTCGAGGGCTTCGCCAGCGACGGGACGCTGAAGCTGCGCGGGCCTTTGGGCGAGAAAATCACCCTATCGCCCGGCGCCGTCGTTCTCGCGCTTGGCGGCGCCTCCTGGCCCCGGCTCGGTTCGGACGGCGGTTGGACCGGCGCGCTCGCCTCGCTTGGCGTCGCCATGACGCCGCTGGCTCCCGCGAATTGCGGCGCAGTGATCCGCTGGAGCGAATATTTCCGGAGCAATTTCGAAGGTCAGCCGATCAAGACCATCCGGCTGACGCATGAATTGCACAAGGCGCGCGGCGATGTCGTCGTGACGCGCAGAGGCCTTGAGGGCGGCCCGGTTTACGCGCTGGCTTCCGGCCTGCGCGAGGCGCTGCGGCGCGACGGGACGGCCACGCTGCTTCTCGACCTGCGTCCTGATGCGCCTGAAGCCGAACTATCGAGAAAACTTGAACGTGAACGCGGCAAGCAATCCTTGTCTACATTTTTGCGCAAGAGCCTTGGGCTCGCAAAAATCGACATCGCGCTGCTGCATGAGACAAGCGGCGCCTTGCCCAATCGCCCCGACGCGCTCGCCGCGCGAATAAAGAACTTGCCGCTGGCAATAGAAGGCGTCGCCGGTTTTGAACGCGCAATTTCTACTTCCGGGGGCGTGCGGTTCGACGAACTCGACGAAACGCTGATGCTCAAGAAACACCCCGGCGTTTTTCTTGCCGGAGAAATGCTGGATTTCGACGCGCCGACAGGCGGCTATCTACTGCAGGCGGCCTTTTCGACGGGCTTTGTGGCCGGCAAGGGCGCGGCGGACTTTCTCAAACTCGGCGCGTGAGCGGCTACGCCGCCTCCCCGCCTTTGAATTTCCCATAGCCGCGCTGCCCATCGGCGGCAAACAACACCACCTCGTAGACCTCGGGATCGCCGCCCATTTCCATGCCCGGTGATCCTGCCGGCATTCCGGGCACGGCGAGGCCGATCGCCCTAGGCTTCTCTTGCAACAGCCTTTTGATCGCCGCGACGGGCGTATGCCCCTCGATCACATAGCCGCCGACTTCGGCGGTATGGCAGGCCGTCAGCGCGCCCGGCACCCCCAGCCGCGTCTTCACGGCTTTCATGTCCGGCTCATTGATGATCTCGACCTGAAATCCTTCTTCCTGCAACCGCTTGACCCAACGGCCGCAGCAACCGCAACTGGCGTCGCGATGCACGATGACGCTGATTTGATCCTGCGCCGCCACTGGCGCGGCGAGAGCGCTCGCAAGCGCGCCAATCGCGGCGCCAAAACACAAATTGCGACGGGTGAAGGCGGCCATGCATGTGTCTCCAGCGGGCGTGATTGCAAAGAGCTTATGCAACAAAGCCTGCGACGCGGCAATGAGGCGGCGCCGGGATTCGAGGTCTTTGCGGAGCGAGCGCTCTTAATTGAACCGGGTCGCCCTGCCTCTTTGTTCGACGGCTCTCACGCTTCCGAGCAAGGTCGCCGTCGACTCGTTTCTCATTCGCGCGAGAGGATCACGCTTTCCAGATGCGGCACCAGCCGTTCGCGCTGACGTCGCCAGACACCGACTTGCAGGCGTTCGGCGAAATGAACAGGATGCAATTGGCGCAATTCTGATCTCCCTTCGGCGTATCGCGATAGCCAACGGAAGCTTTCGAGGCCTTGGCCGCAAGCGCGGCCCCTGCGCCCAAGCCAAAAAATGAAAGAACGCCCGCGACGCCAAGCACCAGTCTTCGGCGGGTGGGATTGAATTTGTTTTCGAATCTGGCGGGCATGAGATTTTCTCCCGAAAAAAGTCGTTTCCTTCGCACCTGCGATGTGGCTATGGCGCCACAGTAGTTGAATAAATCAAAAACCAAATCCATGACTTGATCTAAGGCAATAAACTCATACCGAATCAGGCGCATAGATTACATTGCGCAGTAATCGGAATTATTCAGGACTTCAATCTTATGAGTTCGTAAATATCTCCTGCTTGCCGCGTCGTTATGCCGCTGGTTCGCAGATGCGAAGGGACGAGGTTATGACTGTCCACGACATGGAAACAACTATGAAAAACATCGCCGTCGTGCCGACGAACAGCCTCTGTCACGCCGGCGTCCGCAAGCATAATTTCGATCTCGTCACGATTCTGGTTTGCGGAGTCGTGGCCGCGATGGGCGCGGCGACCATTGGCCTTGCCCTCGCGCCGCCTTCGGCGGAAGCGGTCCCGAGCTTCGCCCGCCAAACCGGCCAGCCTTGCGCCACCTGTCACACCGCCTTTCCTGAACTGACGCCCTTTGGTCGCAGATTCAAGCTCGGCGGCTACACCATGGGCGGCGGCCTATCCAATACCGAGGCGCCGCCAATCGCCGCCATGCTTCTGCCGACCTTCACCAAGACCAAGGTGCAGCAGGACGCGCCGCCGACCAACGCCAACGGCTATCCAATCGCGCAGGTCAACAACAATCTCGTGATGCAGCAGGCGAGCCTGTTCTATGGCGGCCAGATCTACGGCAATCTTGGCGCGCTCGCACAGGGCACCTATGACAAGGCGGCCCAGCACACCTATCTCGACAACACCGACATTCGTTACGCTGACACGCACACGTTCGAGACTCAGCTATTCGGCAAACTGGACGTTCTTTATGGCCTGGACGTCAACAACGGCCCGACCGTGCAAGATGTCTGGAACACGACTCCAGCCTGGGGCTTCCCCTATGTCGCCTCGACGCTCGCGCCGTTCTCGCCGCCCGGAACGCAAATAGAAGGTGGTTGGGGCAGCCACAGCGTCGGAACCGGCGCCTATGTGTTCCTCAACGACATGCTGTATCTTGAAGGTTCGGTCTACAACAACCTCTCCAAGGGGGAGCTCACCGCGACCGGCCAGCCCTGCGGCAATAATTCCAATTCCGACTATCTGCAGAACGTCAACGCATGGGCGGCCATAAACTATCCGTCAGGCTATCCCTACAGCGTCGCTTGCCCGTCCAACTCGCTCGCCGGGGCATCGCCCTATTGGCGCGTCGCTCTTGAACCGACTGTTGGGGATCACACGCTCGAGATCGGCGCCTTCGGCTTCTATCCGCAGGTGCTTCCCGGCCGCGTGATGGGTTACGGCGTCGACCAATATCGCGACATCGGCTTCGACGCGCAATATCAATACATCCATGAGGAACACGCTCTGACGCTACGAGTGACGCGCATCAGCGAGTTCCAGAATCTTCAGGCCACCTATGCGCAGGGAATAGCGGCGCAATTCATTAACGCCAACGGGATCGTCAACGCCTACGGCGTGGCGCCAGTCACCGGCAACGCCTCCGCGAACCCCACCAACACGCTGACGAGCTTCAAGGCTTCGGGCGCCTATGTGTGGGATCATACGCTGAGCGCCACGGTTGGCTATTTCAGCGTGCGCGGCTCGCCCGACGTGACGCTCTACGGCAACGCTCTGATCAATCCCGTCGCGGGTGGCTCGGCGACGAGCTATCCAGACAGCAAGGGTCTCATCTTCGACTTTGCTTATCTTCCCTTCAGCAAGGGGTCGCCCGGCGCTTATCCCTGGGCCAACGCCAAGCTTGGCGTCTCCTACACCCATTACCTCACGGTCAACGGGGGCACGGTGAATTACGACGGGCAAGGGGTCTATTTCAATGGCACCAGCTTGCGCACCAAAACCGCGACCGACAACGACACGCTGTTCCTGTACGCCTGGATCGCATTCTGATTGTTGATCGCAGGTCAGAAACCTGACCCGGACCAAGGCGACGGCGCGCTCAGAAAGGCGCGCCGTCGAGTCGTCCCATGCGGCCTTCGACATAATCCGAATAGGCGGCCTCGACCGCTTCGCGCGAATTGAAAACGAATGGGCCGCGAAAGACCAGTGGACGCCGCGCGGGTTCGCCTCCGAGCAGGAGCGCCTCCAGCGGCTCGGCGCCGGGATTGGCCAGCGTGATCTCGGAAGCAGGCTGCAGCAGCGCCAATTCTCCGCGAGAGGCTGGCGCCCTCTCGACGTTCACAGCCCCCGCCAGCACGTAGATCGCCATCTCCCACGATTTCTTCAAGGGCAGCGTCACGGACGCTCCGGCCGACAGCGTGACATGAACCAACTCCCCCGGCGTGCTTAGGCGGATCGGCCCCGGCGCCGTGAAAAAGATCGGCATTGTCCCCGCAAGCAACCGCAGGCGCGCGCCCTCGATCTCGGTTTGCGGAACTTCTTCCGCCGCAATCGAGACATAGCGCGGGGACTGGTCGTCAAGCGCCTCCAGCTGGCGCGTCCACAATTGCACGCCATGCATCAGCCCATCCGCGCCGCCGCGCGGGAATTCGGCATGCAGCATGCCGCGCCCGGAGGTGATCCACTGGGCGCCGCCGCTCCGGATCGTGCTTTCATTGCCAAGGGAATCACGATGGTCGTTCTCGCCCTCCAGCAAATAGGTGATGACCTCGATCCCGGCGTGCGGATGCGCCGGCACGCCGCCCTGAGGCGGCCTCGCCGGGCCGATATGGTCCAGGAAGACAAAAGGGCCCACCGCTTCAAGCTGGGGAGCCGGCAGCGCCCGCAACACCGTCAGGCCGGCGCCGACCGTTTCCCGCGAGGCGGAAACCTTCAGCGCGACACCCGCATCGACCTCATAATTCGCTGCAACACTGCTGCTCATCCTGGCCTCCCCAACCGCAAATCCTCGCCGGTTAGATAGGGGTCGGCGGCCAAAGGCGCCAGTGCGTGAAAACCTGACTTTTGTTCACCCTTTCGCCTGAAAGCGGGTGCGTCCTGGTTTCGCAGTTGCTAAAGAGAACGCGAAACCGAGGAATATTCGCCGTGACGCTGGCCAATTACCGACCGACCGACCCGACGCGCATCGAGGCGACGTTGAGGCATTTCGTCGCCGAGGGCTTCACGCGTTGCGAGCCGGGGCTGTTGCAGCCGGCGGGGGTGTTTCTCGATCGGCTGGGCGAGGATTTTCGCGGGAGGCTTTACCTCACCAGCGACGGGGGCGACGGTGAACTGTGCCTGCGGCCCGAATACACGATCCCGGTCTGCCTCAACTATCTGGCGAGCCCCGACGCCGGCCAGCCAGCGGCTCTCGCCTATGGCGGCGCGATCTTCCGGGCTGGCGAGGGGGAAACCCTGCAGGCCGGACTGGAGAGTTTTGGGCGCGACGACCGCGAAGCCGCTGACGCCGAGATCCTCGGCGTCGCGCTCGACGCGGCGAAGGAAGCGGGCGCGGCCACGCTCAAATTGCGACTGGGCGACGCGGGGCTGGTCAAGACCTTTCTTGACCGCCTCGACCTGCCGCCGGCCTGGCGGCGACGCTTTGAAATCGGCCACGCACGCGGCGAGTCGCCGTCGAAGGCGCTCAAGCCCCCTCAGCGCAAGGAAAATGGCGTTGGCGCCGGCGTGCTCGCGGCGCTAGAAAAGGTTGATGCGGCTGGGGCGAAGAAGCTCATTGAGGATTTGCTTTCCATCGCGGGGATTTCGACCGTCGGCGGGCGCAGCTCGGGCGAAATCGCCGAACGCTTTCTCGAACAGGCCTCTCTGGAGGATGGAGCCGGCGTCAGCGCCGAAAAGCGGGCGCTGCTCGAAGCATTTTTTGAAATAGAGGGTTCGCCCGATTCGGCGTCCGCCAAGTTGCGAAGGCTCGCCGACAGCGCGAGGCTGGATCTTGGTTTCGCGCTCGACTCCTTCGACACGCGCTCAAGCTTCATCGCAGCGAGAGGCCTTGCGCTTGACAGCATGACCTTCTCCGCGAGTTTTGCGCGCCGGCTCGACTATTATTCCGGCTTCGTTTTCGAAGCATGGGCCGCGAATCGCCCGGACCAAGCGCCGGCAATCGCGGGCGGGCGCTATGACAGGCTGCTGAGAACGCTCGGCGCAAAGTCGGATATTCCCGCCGTCGGAGCCGCTATCTGGGTCGATCGCCTCTCGGGAGACACGGTATGACTGCCTTGGATGCGGCGACAAAAACGCGCGCCGATAGCCGCAACGCCGACCGGCTGATTGTCGCCGCGCCTTCCAAGGGCCGGTTGCAGGAAAACGCCTTCGCCTTTTTCGCGCGGGCTGGACTCGAACTGCAGCAAGGTCGGGGCGCGCGCGACTATCGCGGCGTCATAGCCGGTCTGGACAATGTCGAGGCGGCCTTCCTTTCAGCTTCCGAGATTACCGGGCGGCTGGCGCGAGGCGAAGTGCACTTCGGCGTCACGGGCGAAGATCTCGTGCGCGAGGAAATCAGCGACGTGAGGCAGCGGGTCGAACTTTTGGCGCCGCTCGGTTTCGGCTCGGCCAATGTCGTGGTCGCGGTTCCACAAGCCTGGATCGACGTGCGCGACATGGCCGACCTCGCGGATGTCGCGGGCGGCTTTCGCGCCCGCCATGGGCGCGGCCTGCGGGTCGCCACCAAATATGTGAACACCACGCGCCGATTTTTCGCTGCGCACGCCATCAGCGACTATCGCATCGTGGAGAGCTCCGGCGCGACCGAGGGCGCGCCCGCGGCGGGCTCGGCGGACCTTATCGTCGACATCACGACGACGGGCGCGACGCTCAGCGCGAACGCTCTCAAAATTCTTGATGACGGCGTGATACTGCGCTCACAGGCGAATCTTGTCGCATCGCTCGGCGCGCCCTGGGGCGAGCAGGCGCGGGAAGCGGCGCGCATCATTCTGTCGCGAATCGCGGCCGAGGAGGAAGCCCGCACCACCCGCGAGCTGCGCACGCGTCTTGGCGAGGTCACGGACAAGCTGTTGCGCAAGGCGGAAGCGAAGTTCGGCGCGACGCTGCGAGAGAGGAACGGCAATGGCTCCGTCACCTTCGCGGCGCCGGCGAATAAAGTAGCCTCGCTCGCGGACTGGTTGATCGCTCATGGCGCGCAAACAGTGACCAGCGGCAAGCTCGATTATGTGTTTCGGGCGGACAATGAACTTTGGGGTCGGCTGGCGGCCCGGCTTGACGGAGATTGAGCAAAGCGGCGACGTTAAGTCTTGATGAATTGACCAATGCATATGCGCAAAAAAAATCGGACAGGCGACTAAGCGCCTGTCCGATAAATTCCACAGCCAGATCTCTCTGGATCAGAAGCCGGCGCGCAGAATGAGCTTGACGCCTTCGCACTGGGCTTCGCCGATCAGGCCGTGAGTCTGGGTGCCGCCGCTGGCCGGGGCATGACCGGTCCAGACGCAGCCCTTCTTGCCATCGGTGCGGTCCGAAATAGTCACGGTGTAAACGCCGTCCTTGATGGCGCCATCGACCTTATAAGAGAGCGGATTGCCATTCGTGAGCTGCATGTCAGCGGTGCCGCTGAGCTTGTCGCCCTCGACATTCACAGCCCAGACGCCCTGAGCGCCCTTGATGCCCGAGGTGCCTTCCTCGGTCACGTTCCAGGACTGGCCGGCCATGGCCGAAGCGCTGAGTCCGAGAAAAGCAACGGTGGCTGCGAGAGTAAGCTTATACATGTGTTCTCCTCCAGTAGTTTTTTAAGCGCATTCAGCGCGGATATACACGCAACTATGCGTGGTCTTGCTTGAAACTCATCTGACTGGAGTTAACCCTTCGGTCAGATGAACTCTTGGGAAGCTTTCCAAGCAGATTACCGACTACAGCACCGTATTTGCCAAGGCTGTGTTCGCTAATCTGTTCGTCACCAACTTCTTATGCCAATGAGCGCCGAGGCTTTGGACCCGCCGCCTTTTGAGGTTCTGCCACGCCGCCGCGTAGAAATTGACTGGCTCGGTCATGAAACCGCTCCGCGCCATGCTTGGCTACTGATCAAGGGACAACAAAAACCGGAGCCGCCCAGAGCTTTCTGGCCGCCGGCGCCTGTCAGCATTTAGGGCAGAGAAGACTGTGAGATCCCGAGTTCTGGATGCGCCCGTTTACCCTGCAATGCCGATAGACATGAACCCCGGCGCTGCGCAAAAGTTAAACTCAGCATCCTTCGCGCCAATTGATCGGGTGGCGCCTAATCCCCTTCGTTGCGGTGTTTTCCAACCGCAACATCATGCGCGCCTCTTGTATCAGAGCCACATGCAATCCGTCAAATGGGACAAAATCGCGCGGGGTCAAGCATTGTTACTCCAATTTACCTGAAAAGACTCCAGACCAGCGCAAATGGGGCGCCGTCTCGCGAAGCTTGTCCGGGCGTTCAAAACGGCTAAGTGTTGGGTAAGCGCGGCGCGTCGCCGGCGCCAAGGATGGATGAACTCATGACCGGTTCTCTGGCGGGAAAGACCTTGTTGATCACCGGCGCCAGCAGGGGCATCGGTTTGGCGATCGGCCTGCGGGCCGCGCGAGACGGGGCCAATGTGACGATCGCGGCTAAGAGCGCGACTCCGCAGGCGAGGCTTCCGGGCACGATCTTCACTGCGGCGCAGGATATAGAGGCCGCTGGCGGAAAAGCGCTGGCGATCGCCTGCGATATTCGTTTCGAGGAGCAGGTGGCGGCGGCGATTGATCAGACCGTCGCCAAATTTGGCGGCGTCGACATTCTGGTCAACAACGCCAGCGCAATCGATCTGCGCGGCATCGAAGCGCTGGAGATGAAACGCTTCGATCTGATGCAGCAGATCAATGGGCGCGGCGCCTATCTATGCGCGAAACTGGCTTTGCCCCATCTGAAGAAAGCCGCAAACCCCCATATATTGACCATGTCGCCGCCTCTGGATCTCAATCCAAAATGGTTCGCGCCGAATGTCGCCTACACTATCGCCAAATACAACATGAGCCTCGTGACATTGGGTCTTGCCCGCGACCTCGCCAGAGCCGGCGTGGCCGTGAATTCCCTGTGGCCGGAAACCGCCATCGCCACGGCTGCGGTGGGCAATCTGCTCGGCGGCGAAGCGATGCTGCGTCATGCGCGCAAACCAGACATCGTGGCGGACGCCGCTCACGCCATTCTCACGCGGCCATCGCGGAGCTGCACCGGCAATTTCTTCATAGACGTCGAGGTGTTGCGCGAGGAAGGCGTCAAGGATTTCAAAGCCTACGCCGTTGATCCCTCCCTCAGCGCCGTACTCGATTTTTTCCTCGACGAACCATTGAGCGAGGGTGTGGTCAAGGCCGACTTCCATCCGGGAGGATAATCGAGATCCGCCTCAGCTGAGAGAAGAGACGCCAAGATAAAGCGTATAAAGCCCCACCAACGAAATGATCGCCCCGGAGAAATAAGGCGCTCGCGCCGCAAGACGATCAAAGCCTTGCCAGCGAGCGGAAACGTGACGCACGCTCAAGGCCGCCCCGACGCCGACCAGAACCATCGTGATCGCCAGCCCCAGGCTGAAGCACAGCACAAGCAGGGCTCCGAGGCCGACTTTTCCTACCTGAAGGCACAGCAGCAATACGGTGATCGACGCGGGACAGGGAATTAATCCCCCGGTCAGGCCGAAGACGACGATCTGGCCCGTCGTCACCTGCCGATTGGCGAAGCGCTTGTTGATGTCGAGCGCATGTTCGCGCTCATGCGCGTCGGTGAAAACCTCGGGATCGACCAACAGCAGATCCTGTTTGAATTCGGCGACGCGGCCTGTTTCACGGCGATGAACCGTGTGATCGCTCCGGTGATGGCCAAAATTTCGATGATGATGGCCCTGGTATGAATGCTCGTGATGATCTTCATGCTCATGGGGATGATCGTGATGATCCCCATGGTCATGGCTATGTCCGTGATCATGGCCGTGACCGCGGGCCGGGACGGGGTGATGATCTCGCCAGTTGCGCCACGTCATCCACAGCGCGACGCCAAGAATAAGCAGACCCGACACAATTTGAAGATAAGGCTCCGTGTTTTGGGTATTCCATTGAGAACCGAAATAAAGGCCCGCCAGCGCTACCAGCCAGACGATAGCCGTATGCGAAATCGTCGCCGCGACGCCGAGCAAGACCGCCTGGGCGACGGTTCCGCGAATTGCAATGATGAAAGCCGCCATCATGGTCTTGGAGTGGCCCGGCTCCAGCCCGTGCAGGGCTCCAAGCAGAATGGCGCTGGGAACGAACAGATAGGCGTTAGCGGCGCCGGCATTGAAAACGTCTGTCAGTGTGGACATCGAGAGTCTGCGCCCTTGATTGGGTTGCGCCGGATTATGATCGCGAGGAGCGATCGATTTGCTTTCCCGTCACGAGCGGCATGGCGACATTGGCGTTCCGCTCCGTTCCGGCCGAAGGGGCCAGCAACGGCCGTTCAAAACCGCCAGCGCCCCGGATGCTCCCGCAGCCTGAAACAGGGGACGCGACGCCTCGCGCTTCAAATACTCCTTAGGATAAACTCGGGCAAGCCTCGCTCGCATGACGGCTTTGCTCATTCTCTCCCCCCAATGGGCGAACATTTCGGCGACACCCTTGGCGGAATGCCCGAAGCAGGCTAGGTTCCGCCACCCGAAAGGATCAAGCCCATGAGCCCGCGCCAGGCGCTAGCCGGCCTTTTAGCATTCGGCTACGCCTTGCTGCTCTGCGGCGAGACTTTGGCTGCGGCGCCAAAGCGAGAAAAAGCGGCTCAAAAGCCTCCTCTCTCCGTAACCCTGGAAAACAAGAGGCGAGTAGCGCTGCAGAGCTTCGAAATCGTCATGTCGGGACCAACCCCCGCCACCGAGAAAATCGTCGGCAAGCTCGACAAGCCCTTGCCTGCTGGCGATAGCGTGAGCGTGCGTCTCGACAAACCGAAGGGCTGCCTTTTTGAGGCGCGCTGGAAATTCGAGGACGCCGATGACGCAGGCCCGGTGGACCTGTGCAATGACGCCCACATCGTGCTTGTGGATTGACGCGGAGACGACGCCCGACTTTACTGAACCGGCCTGAAGCGCGACAGGTCCGCGCCTTGGTGCAAACGTCAAATGTCGCCGCAACGGACGACTTCAAGGAAACGCAGCAATGTCGAATGGAGCGGGTAAAGCGAAAGGCGGGTCTGGGCGCGCAGCGAAGCGTGGCGCCAAAAAGGCGTCCGACGCGCCGGCGATCGGGACGAAGCCGCTCATCGCCATCGGGCTCGCATGCGCGCTTCTGTTCGCGGCATTCGTCGCGTACACAAACAAGCCAGTGACGCCCCCCAGCATTGGCGGCCCCTTCGTGCTGACCACACAGAACGGACAAAACTTCAGTGACGCGGATATGCTGGGACGCCCCTATCTGGTCTTCTTCGGCTATACGCACTGCCCCGACATCTGTCACACGACGCTTTTCGAGCTGTCGGAAATAATGCGGGCGCTAGGCCCCAACGCCAATATTGGCGGAATGTTCGTGACAGTAGATCCCGAGCGCGACACGCCGCAAACATTGAAAGATTATCTGTCCAGTTTCGACCCCCGCATCGTCGGCCTCACGGGCGCGCATGAGGCGCTCGACCCAATGCTGAAGGAATATCGCATCTATGCGAAGCGGGCGCCGGGGGATAATCCCGATTACGGCGTCGATCACACCACTGTCGTTTATCTCATGGATAAGACTGGCCACTTTGTGAGCGCATTCAATGTTTCTCGCAAGCCCGCCGAGGCTGCGCGCGAACTGGAGCGCTATTTGTGACGTCATAGCGACACCAATAAATTTTTTCGCTCCTCAATGACAAGTCGGTCGCGACAAGGCGCCATTTTGCGCTAGCATGGGCGCATGCTTTCCTTTTTGCGCAAACAGACTGCGCCCGCAACAGACTCGTCCCGGCTGGTGCTGACCCACGCCGGAGAAACGATTGTCGTTACGCTGAAGCGCTTGCCGAGCGCGAGACGTTTTACCTTGCGCGTGCGATTCGCCGCGCGGGACGCGGTGCTGACCATGCCGCAACGCGGTTCGCTCCGCGAGGCGCGGGCTTTCGCGGAACGCCACGCCGCATGGATCGTCGCGCGCCTCAACCGATTGCCTGCGGTCATACCATTTGAAGACGGCGCCGTAACGCCGCTGCGGGGCGTCGATCATATTTTGCTGCACATGCCAAACAAGCGCGGCGTCGTGTGGCGTGAGCAATTTTCCATGGCAATGGGCCGCGATGAGGAAGATGCTCCGGCATACGCCCTCTGCGTCGCGGGCGCGCGCGAACATATGCATCGCCGCGTCCTGGATTTTCTCAAGCGCGAGGCAAGGCGCGACATCGAAGCCGCCGTCGCTCGCCACGCGGGGAGTCTTGGCTTGCCGGCGCGCGTCGTCGGCTTGCGCGATCCGGTGAGCCGGTGGGGTTCTTGCTCCGCGAATGGCTCGCTGAATTTTTCATGGCGCTTGATCATGGCGCCGCCATTCGTTCTCGATTATCTCGCCGCGCATGAAGTGGCGCATCTTGTCCATCTTGATCATTCGCCACGATTCTGGACGGTCGCGCGCAGATTGTGCCCCGAAGTTGATCGGGCGGAAGCTTGGCTCGCCGCTCATGGCGCGCAGTTGCATAAATACGGGGCTACGCCCTAACTATCATTGCGGCAGCGAAGCAGACCGGAGGAAGATGCCGATCGGTTTCCATCTGCTCGTCCTGTAAGCGCGGCCGGTCCGCGCCGAAATCGCGCGAGACCAATTATTAAGCGCGCATCTTAACTTTTAGGCAGAGTCGCGCGGCCCTATATCGCGCCGCACAAAATTGCGCTAGGCTGGGTGTCTGCCGACGTATCTCGTCGCCACGAAACAAGCGAGAATCCCATGGCCCAAGTGATCTTCTATGAAAATCCTGCTTGCGCCGAACACGCGCGGCTTAAAGCTTTGCTGACCGCAGCCGGTCATACTGTCGAAGTGCGCGACCTCATGAGCGAACCTTGGAGCGCCTCCAGTCTGCGTCCCTTCTTCGCGGAAAAATCCATTCAGGACTGGTTCGACACATCCTCGCCACGCATCAAGTCCGGCGAGATCGATCTGCAAAAAATCAATCCGCAATCCGCGCTCGTCGCGATGATTCTGGATCCGAGCCTGATTAGAGCGCCGCTGATGCGCATCGGGGACCGTTGCGAGTCGGGCTTCGATCCGGAACGCATACAGAGCTGGATAGGCCTCACCCCGCTGCAGGCGCAGCCTGATCCTGGGTCTCTCGCAGCGGCTGCTCGAATTGCGGTCGTGGATGCGATGGAAGACAAGTCGGCCCCCGACGCCGCGAAGACTCCCTGAGCGTTTCGAGGCCGAACATGGCGCAGGTGATTTTTTTCGAAAAGCCCGGCTGCGCCGGAAACGCAAAGCAAAAAACGCTTCTCCGCGCCTCGGGACATGAGGTCGATGCGCGGAATCTCTTGACGGAGCCATGGACCGCCGCGCGTCTCGCGACCTTCTTCGGCGACAAGCAGGTGCGTGATTGGTTCAATCAGGCCTCTCCGCGCATAAAATCCGGCGAGATCGCAGTCGGTGACTTGTCGCCCGAGGCGGCCCTCGCGCTGATGCTGGCGGATCCCTTGTTGATCAGGCGCCCGCTCATTGAGGTCGGGACGCGCCGTGAATCGGGTTTTGACCCGGATTTGATTGACGCCTGGATCGGCCTCGCTGCGACGCCGGAAAAGGTCTCCGACACTTGCATTCGGTCACAACAAGAGGCCAAACTGCCGCAAGAGTCATAGGGACGCGGGGCAAGCGCAGCAAACTGTTTCGGCCGGCCGAGCCTGGGGAATTTTATGTCTTCGTCACACGCCGCCAGCGGGCGGTATTTCGAGGCGCTCATCACGCGCGCCGCGCTCATGCCTCCGATCAAGATGGGCGTCGTGCATCCTTGCGACGTCCCTTCCCTGGAGGGAGCGCTGGTCGCTCGCGACGCGGGCCTCATCGTGCCGGCGCTCATTGGCCCCCGCGCGAAGATCGAAGCGGTGGCCATGGCCGCCGGCATTTCGCTGGCCGGGGTTGAGATCATTGACGCTCCGCACAGTCACGCCGCCGCCGAGGCCGCTGTCGCGCTGGCCCGGCATTGCAAGCTGCATGCCCTGATGAAAGGCTCTCTCCATACCGGAGAGCTGATGGAGGCGGTTGTGGACAAGCAGCATGGTCTGCGCACCGACCGGCGCATGAGCCATGTCTTCGTGCTCGACGTAAAAACCTACCCCAAGCCCCTTCTGGTTACCGACGCGGCGATCAACATCGCGCCGACGCTGGACGAGAAGCGCGATATCGTGCGCAACGCGGTGGACCTTGCTCATGCGCTCGGCATCGAGCGGCCGAAGGTCGCGCTGCTCTCCGCCGTCGAGGAGGTCGACGCCAAGATTCCCTCGACCATCGACGCGGCGGCGCTATGCAAGATGGCGGACCGGGGACAGATCCTGGGCGCCGAACTCGACGGTCCCCTCGCCTTCGACAACGCCATTTCACGCGAGGCGGCCGCAACAAAAGGCATCAAATCGCTCGTCGCGGGCGACGCCGACATTCTGGTGGCCCCCGAGCTTGACGCCGGCAATATATTGGCCAAGCAGCTGGTGTTTCTGGCGGGGGCGGAAACCGCGGGACTGGCGCTCGGCGCTCGCGTGCCAATCGTGCTGACGAGCCGCGCGGATGACGTGAAAGCGCGGTCCGCCTCCTGCGCGCTGGCGCAGATTTTCGCGCATTGGCGCGGCGCCGCCGTTTGAATGAGCCGACAGGGTGGGCGATGCAGATCGACTGGCAGAATTTTTCACCACTCAGCGCAATTTCGGGCGGAGCGGTAATCGGCCTTGCGGCGTCGCTTTGCGCGCTTCTTCTCGGACGCGTCGCGGGCGTCAGCGGCATCCTCGCGGGCCTGGCGCCGCCGCGGAGGGGCGACCTCGTCTGGCGCTTGGCCTTTGTCGCGGGGCTGTTCGCCGCGCCTGCCGCTTTCGCGCTGGCGCATCCGCTGCAACAGCCGGAATTTCGCGCCGGCGCCGCGACGCTGATCCTCGCCGGCGGCTTGGTCGGATTCGGCTCGCGGCTCGGATCAGGTTGCACCAGCGGCCATGGCGTCTGCGGCCTGTCGCGCCTCTCATTGCGTTCGGCCGCCGCCACCGCGACCTTCATGGCGACAGGCCTGCTCACCGTGTTTTTCATTCGTCATATCCTCCGATGAAAATGCAAAAAGGACATCTTCTTCCCGCCTTCGCGCTCGGCCTGCTGTTTGGCCTTGGTCTCTGCCTCTCGGGCATGACGCAGCCGCTGAAAGTTCAGGGCTTCCTCGACGTCGCGGGACTCTGGGATCCCTCGCTGGCCTTCGTGATGGGCGGCGCGGTGGGCGTTGGCCTTATCGGCTTCCGGCTCGCTCGCAAGCCTGCCGCGCGGTCAATGCTGGGAGAACCGTTCAGATTTCCGGCCGAAAGCGGCGTGGATGCGCCGCTGCTGATCGGAAGCGCGATTTTCGGCGTCGGCTGGGGTCTTTCGGGGGTCTGCCCCGGCCCCGCGATCGTCAATCTGGGTCTTTTCAATGAAAAGGCGCTGATTTTCGTCGCCGCGATGCTGGTGGGCATGGGGCTGGAAAAACTCTTCGCGCTCGCCATGCATCTGCGCGCGACGGCGGAAGAGGACCGCTGAACCGCGACGTCTCGACATCGCCCCCAGCCCATGGCAGAACCCCGCGAAACTATTCGCGCGCCGGGCCGAAGGAAAAATGACCGACATCGCAGAACTCGAAAAAGAGACGCTTCGCCAGATCGAGGCCGCCGACAGCGAGGCGGCGCTGGAAGCCGTGCGCGTCGGCGCGCTGGGCAAAAAGGGAGCGATTTCGGCGCTGCTGTCGACGCTCGGGCGCATGTCGCCTGACGAGCGCAAGACTGAAGGCGCCAAGATCAACGCGCTTAAGGACGTCGTGGCGGAGCGGCTCGCCGCTCGCCGCGCCGTGCTGGAGGCTCTGGCGCTCGACGCGCGGCTGAAGTCCGAAACGCTCGACGTGACGCTGCCGGCGCTCCCGAGCGGTCTCGATCGCGGACGCTTGCACCCGCTTTCGCAGGTCATGGACGAACTCACGGCCATCTTCGCCGACATGGGTTTCGCCGTCGCCGAAGGGCCGGACATCGAAACGGACGATTACAACTTCACCAGACTGAATTTCCCGGAAGGCCATCCGGCGCGGGAGATGCACGACACGTTCTTTTTCTCGCCCGGCCCCGACGGCAAGCGCAAGCTGCTGCGCACGCACACCAGCCCCGTGCAGGTGCGCACGATGCTGACGCAAAAGCCGCCGATTCGGGTGATTTGCCCCGGCCGCACTTATCGCTGCGACAGCGACCAGACCCATACGCCGATGTTTCATCAGGTCGAAGGACTGGTCATCGACGAGACCACCCATATCGGCCATCTGAAATGGGTGCTGGAGGAGTTTCTGAAGGCCTTTTTCGAGGTGAAGTCGGTTAATCTGCGTTTTCGCCCGTCCTTCTTCCCCTTCACGGAGCCGTCGATGGAAGTCGACGTTCAGTGCAAGCGGCAGGGCGGCGAAATCCGCTTCGGCGAAGGCGAGGATTTCATGGAAATCCTCGGCTGCGGCATGGTGCACGCCAATGTGCTGCGCAATTGCGGTCTCGATCCCGACAAATATCAGGGCTTCGCTTTCGGCGTCGGCATCGACCGCCTCGCCATGCTGAAATACGGCATGCCTGATTTGCGGGCGTTCTTCGAGGCCGATGTTCGCTGGCTGGAGCATTATGGCTTCCGGCCGCTGGATTTCCCGACGCTGGCGGGCGGGTTGAGCGGGTGATGGGGATTCCGTATCATCAAAGGGCGCGAAAAATGCTGAGCACCGAGAGAATCAAAGAAATCGCCGATAAAATCTTGCATGCAAAACTTGATCCTTTTGGGTATGCCGGCGTCGATGTGCGAGAGGGGCTGAATCAGGAAGACGAGGAAGCCCTTTTCCTTATTGGTCGCATGCGCAAAGACGCAAAAATCCCCCCGGGTCGAGTTACAAACGAGACTTTGGCTGCATTAGCCGATGCGTTGCTTGAGGAAAAAGAAGATCGATTTCCTTATTTCAACCTTACGTTCGAAGGCGATGAAATGCCGGAAATTCGTCCGGCGCCGTGGGAAGACTGATCAAGAAAATGATTTGGTACACGGACTGGATCGAACAAGCTGAATACCTGGCTTCGAAAGAAGATGGTCGGCCGAAAGAGGCTTCACTACGCCGTTCTGTAAGCACGGCTTATTATGCTCTTTTTCATGAATTGAATAGAACAGTCGCCAACGCCTTGGTCGGCAGCAGCACCAGTTGGGAAACATATACGCCTATGTATCGCATGGTTGATCATCTAGCGGCGAAGGAGTTTTTCAAACGTCTCCAAAATCGCGGCTCGGAAGACTTCAAATTGCTGGGCGCAGCCGTCGCGGAGATTGGAACGAGCTTTGTCCAGCTACAGGACGAACGACTCCGTGCTGATTACAACCCAGAACCGTATCCCCATCGACGGCAAGACGTCGTAGAGTTGATCGCGCAAGCCAAAGATAGTGCGGTTAAATTGGACGGGCTTTCTAGCGAATTGAAACTAGCTTTAGCCGTGCGACTTCTCGCAAAGCCAAAGCGAAAGTGAATGTCTTCTGAATGAAACTCACCCTGTCCTGGCTCAAGGCCCATCTCGACACTTCCGCCTCGCTGACCGAGATCGTCGACACGCTCACGCGCATCGGCCTCGAGGTCGAGCATGTGCATGACCCTTCCGCGCAGCTAAAGGATTTCGTCATTGCGCAAGTGGTCTCGGCCTCGCCGCATCCCAACGCCGACCGTCTGCAGGTCTGCTCGGTCGACACGGGCGCCGGCGCGCCCTTGCAGGTCGTCTGCGGCGCGCCCAACGCCCGCGCGGGGCTGAAAACGGTGTTCGCGGCGCCCGGAACCTACATCCCGGCCAAGAAATTCACGCTTGGCAAGGGCGTCATTCGCGGCGTCGAGTCGATGGGGATGCTGTGTTCGTCCGGCGAGCTCGATCTGCCCGGCGATTCCGAAGGCATCATGGAGTTGCCTGAGGACGCGCCGGTCGGCGCCGTCTATCCGAAATGGGCGGGGCTCGACGATCCGGTCATCGAGATCAACCTGACCCCGAACCGTCCGGACGCCGCTGGCGTCGCCGGCATAGCGCGGGATCTTGCGGCTGCGCGGCTCGGCGTATTGAAGACCGGGACGCCGACGCCGATCGCGGGCGCCTTCGCCTGCCCCGTCGGCGTGAAGCTGGATTTCGCAGCCGATGACGCGCATCTCGCGCCGCTCTTCGCGCTGCGGCTCGTGCGCGGCGTGAAGAATGGCCCAAGCCCCGCGTGGCTGCAGGATCGCCTGCGCTCCATCGGCCTGCGGCCAATCAA
>Ga0182030_10010658_pt1 | contig 18625 bp, 13 predicted proteins | sample 812S3MmetaG_FD_121299 | JGI IMG/M metagenome (GOLD analysis project Ga0182030, IMG submission 121299) | Permafrost microbial communities from Stordalen Mire, Sweden - 812S3M metaG (Illumina Assembly) | ecosystem: Environmental > Terrestrial > Soil > Wetlands > Permafrost | place: Sweden...
AACATTGGCAGGGAACGGAGGGTTTTTCCGCAAGCCAAGCCGGCAGTAAAGTGAGCGCCGCACTTGCACCTGGATGGCCAAATGCAACGGGTCTTGCAACTTGTGATGTCCCAACACTTTCAGAGCGATTAAACCAACTTAAGGCAGAGGTTTCAATGGTAATTTTAGATCATTTTTATACCCGCTTGATTCGATTGGGCCTCAAAAATCCCGCTAAACGGACCCTAAATCACAAAAGATCCTCAAACTGTCAAAGCCACGACCCATTTCCATCCCTCCTGCTGCTTCTGGTTTTCGTTCAAAACGTCCCTTCTCACGCAAACCCCATACTTTTCATTGATCAAATCACGCAACAACTCCTTAAACGTAATTCTTGGGATTGCTTCTAAATTACGCTGTTGTGCTAACTTTAAGAATAAATTGTAGGCTTGAGTCACGGTCAGATTCGCCCCATCCCGTTTCTCGAGCATTGATTCGACAAACACCCGGGCCAATCGCTCATACAATTCAGCCCCTTTGATTCGTTGATGTGGACTGGTTGCACTAAAGAAATCAGGCCCGGCTGCTAATATAGATTTGGCCCTTTGAACGACGGCTCTGGCAGTTTTATCAGATCGAAACTCAGCGAACATGTTGATTTTGCTGACGTCACAGGTCATATCCTGCAAACAACGCAAAATCAGGGCCCGATAATAAGTCTGCAGCTTTTCCGGCGTAGTGATTTTATATAATTGCAGCATCGGTTCTCTATAATAAAACTGCAGTTCAGGCTCAAAATATATAACTGAATGCCCCAATCTCAAATCCCCACCTAACATCGCAGCAAAAAAATCGACGTTGATGTGGACTGGCGTTATTAAAGAAATACCATCGCAAGTAGATTGTCGCACCTCTAAAAAAGGTGAGCCGAAGCGTTCTATTTGCTCCGGGAACTTCAGGGCAAACCATTCCGAGGGGGTGCTGGGCTTGAATGGGGGTAAATCGTCTAACAGATGTCGTTTTTTGGGTAGATTTAGTTCAAATGTCGTGCTGATGAGGTCTGGTGCCATTTTAATATCTCCTCTCAATTAGGTTCAGGTATGGGATCTGATGACAAGGTTCGAAGGAAAGACAAGCGCCATTCTGATTCCTGGAACTGCCTTTTAGCCTCCTCGAGTTGGTTTTGCTGGCGAATGTGTGGGTTGGGTTCGTATTGATTCACGTCTAGGTCAATTCTTAAAGATAGGAACTTGCTTTAGCTTATATACCATTATTGATCACTCTTATTATACATTGGCCGCCGCTTCAAGTTTTGTGGCAGGGACAAACGGTATGCTGATCTGGGTCTGGAAGTAATATAACAGTGCTGGCTCGTGTAGATATAGGTTGTTCATCAAATCGGAGTTCATCGCGTCAGTGTTTGGCTCTGGAGTTTCATGGACTAGTTCTGGGACATCTAAACAATTTTGGATAGTCAATGCTGAGGCCATAATCTTGGGTGCATTCATACAATTGAGTCTGGAATCTAGTTCTGAAGTAAGATGTGAGTCTGGCAATGGCGGCTTTTATATAAATGACCGCAAGTAGACAATGAGTTCAGGATTCTCGACGTATCCATTTTCATTCGGATCTTGAGTTAGCGGCTCGTTCTGGTCTAGTTCAGGGTCGGTATTGGGATCATATTCTGAGGTAAGATTCATATAGTTAGTTGGGACTGGGGTCGGCTTCATACAATTGGGTATATTCATATAATTGGCATTCAGTATCTTTAATAAACGATCATGGATTGTTCTCGCCGCATTTATCAGGAAACAGTTCCATCTTACATTCGTAGATCAATCCACTAGTCAACATCCCATCCCCCAGCTCTCCGACCACTTTTTGAGCCAGTTCAATCCGCTCAAGTTTCGTGAGATTAGAGAATTCCCTGATCTGATCGTCGTGTATAGGAAACAGGGATTTGGTGATGGGGTCGGAGTTTAGGTCACCAATCACTGCCACAAATTCGAGCATATTTGTTATTTCAGGCTCCCCAAAACCCCAGCGTTCCCTCGCGTAATCATTGAAGGTGAGGTGAGCGGTATAAAGCTTGTGGTCGCGAATGATGGTCAGGTCTTGGGCTACACTCGACAAGATCAGGAGCTTTTGAGCGATGGTGGATTCAAGTTCAGCAAACTTCTGTTGTTTAGTGTCGGTGAAGTCGGTGGTTTCGGTTGGTTTCATATAATTAGATTGGTTTCCTATAGATAGATGGCTATTTATAGAGTAGGATTGGGGTTATAATTGATAGTTTGCGGGCCGATAACGATAATGGCATTTGCTGGGGCTGGGATGGGGCTGGGAGCGCTTGATTGAACTAGGCCGTGTGTTGCTGTGGTTTGATAGATTGATTCGCTATAACTGATTTTAGCGCCATTTGTAGTTGGCTGAGGCAGTTTCTGTAGTATAGCTGTGTCTAAACTAGATCTCATAGGCAGTTCCTGTAGTTAACTGAGAATTGGCTCGTCCTCAGTCTCAGGGATGGGCAATGGCGTGATGTCTGGCAATTGGTCAATTAGATTCAATTGGGAAGCTATAATGTCGAAGCTTCTGATAAACCTGCTGATGTCGCGACCTGTCCTAGCGTGCCATTGTGGATCGTCACCACCGTCAAAATAATCTTCTGGCAGTTTAATGCACTGATCCAAAACTAAATTAAGATCTTTGACTGTGAATTGTGGGTTTAACTGGAAGAATTCGCGGATGAGTTTAGACGAGGCGTTGTTGTAGGTCACGACTTGCTAAACGAATCTGCCCCGATCATCATAATAGCCGACTTTGTTGCGAGCCATTAAGCTCTGATTGAACACCGCATTTTTTCATTGGCTGACAGCGTTGCGTCGTGTTCTAGGTGTTGATCTCGGCTTTTGAACTGACTTTGCCTCCGTTTTATGCTCTCTTGCCGCTTCAGTTCCGCTTGTTTCTCTTTCCAAGGATTGATGACACAAAACATGGCTAAATTAGCTCTGTAAGCAAAATTTTGCCTATTGTAATATTGAGCATCAGGAAACTTAAGCCAGTGGAACGCCATGCTAAGGATGCGTTGACTGTAATATATGAATTGAGTGCGATATTCCTCGTTTTCTATACATTCTGGTCGTGAATAATGCTGCTCATAAATCCCTGAAAAAAGGATGTGGCCCATTGTATCAGAGCCAGGTCCTGTTCCTTTTGATTCGGTAAGTTCACGAAATACAGCAATTCTTCGGGTCTGGTTTGTTTAGCTAGCCGCCCAATCACTTCGACTGCTAAATGTGCGATCTGGATGTTCAAATTGTCCTCGTCTTTGATCGATGAAAGTTTAATGACAAGGTCTAAGTTCTGACGATCGACTGCTGGATCTAAAAATAGGCGGTAAGGTTGGGCGGATTGGAAACTAGGTAATGAAGAGGTGGCGGGAAGAGGTGCCGCAGAATTAGACGCAGATGCCGGAACCTTGTTAGTACCGACGCGCGCGAGCGGAGCGAGCGCACTGAGATTAGCATCAACGCCAATTTTAGCATCGCCTGCAATCGGTTCTGCGAAGGCATTGCTTGGCGCAGCTAATGTTGTCGTTGAAACCCTGTCCTGATTTGACCCGTTGTCTTGAGAAAATGTTTCAGAGACGGACTCGCTTTCGAATTTCTTTGTTATTAATTTCCTGTCTTCCAAACAAGTGTCTTCAAAATGATTGTCTATTAATATGGTATTGTTGTCCAACTTTGGACCGCACACATTCGTTTCTGGACCGTCATTATTTCCTTTTGGACCGCTCATATCCAAATATGTCCCACCCATATTTAAACATGGCGTTTGGCTGCCCTGATCTGAACCGCCGGCATTTAGATCTGGACCGAGCGATTTAAGAAGTGTTTCGTCGGCAAAAGCATATTCGGAAGCACACCTACCATCATCGGGACGACGCGAAATCAACACCCCCACGTCCTCATCAGTCAAGTGCTTCAAGGCACGTTTGATCGTGCTTTTGCTATAGGGCAGGACTATTGCGAGATTATGGGGTGACATCTCGTGATATTGATAATCGGGATCGGTGCTGCGGTTGGTGCGTATCCAGTAAGCGAGGTTCATGAGCAGAATTGCCTCAACGACTCCGTATTTTTCAGCATCTCCGACCCTAAAATACACGGGTTCACTCTGAAGATGGCGCTGTGTCTGATTGTCACGAAAGGCATACCATTTCGTCCTGTCGTAGCCCTTTTTATTGTAATTTCCGGTGATCAGTGGCCCGGTGCTGGAGCTGAGTTGCGTCAAGCCGTTGTGGATTGCTGAACGGCTTAAATACGGGTAGAGACGGGCAAGATCGTCTAGCGTCTCAAAGAACCATGTGCGATTATCATATCTTTGCTTGCTCCGGCTAATTTTGTAGCCGATGTAGCCTAATAGCAGGGCTTCGGTGTCGCCATGTTCCTTGGCTAGTTTACGGGAAAAACTGTGGATTTCTGTTGTTTTCATATAATCGTAAAATTATGTTTAAGAAGTGATCAGGCCTCAGCTTTAGGCACTAACGTACCGGCACGTTGGATGTCGCAGACTATTACAAGCGGGAATTCATAATCATCGCTGTCGTCGAAAATGTGTTCGATTTCTATGCCGCATTCGATGTCTTTTAGAGAACGGAGATTGAACTGGCGGCCGGAGCAATCCTCCAAAGCTTTACGGCCCAGCAAACGACACAGACGTTCCAAAGCGCGCTGCCTTCGTTCAGATCTTCCTCGAAATCCACTTTGGCGAGATAATTAAACTTGGAATCGGGGATGTGGACGGCAAAAACTAGGCGGACGATGGGTATGCTAGACCTGCCGGTTTCTCTGCGCTTTTTGGAAGCGGATTTGATGGTTGCAGAATGGTGGCCTTGGGGAACGTGGAATGAGGTGAGCTTTGGAACATTGACGGTGAGGTTGGAGCGGGAATTTGCACAGCCCGCTTCATGGGTAACTGGTGGTATCGTATAATAGTCCTTTAATAAGACGGTTGCCTAGGCAGTTATTGCCGGGGCCGATCAGGAGCAGAGTCATGGCAGCCGTTTAGAATTTTGAAGCGAGCGAAGAATTCTACTACTAGAATCTAACTATAGAATAGTAGTCTGGAAAACCAGTGTCAATCAAATAGTAGTTAACTACTAATCAATCTGTAGCTAGATTATTCGACGGGACTTTCAACGAGAGTCAAAAAAGTAGTTTATGCCCTATTTTCCCGATCCGACTCAATTTGATAACCAAGCTAGAACAGGTGGCGTCAGGTCAGCCATATAATACATTACCGTCTCGTGCGAAGCGTCGGGCACCACGATCAGTTCACTTCCTTGAGCAGCCATTTTCTGTAGTTTCTCAACATCGGCTTTTGGCATGATTTTATCATCCCCGCCCGCCACAAACAAAGCGCGCACAGGTTTTTTGCCTAATGCAGTTGTGGTATCCAGTTCGTCGGCCTGTATCCCCAAGACCACCGGCAATTGGGTTAAGCCATCCCTCAACATCCAATTCGGCATCCAATCAGCATATTCTTGCCGTAGATTCATGACGGCATTTGATAAACTAGCGTAAGGCGCAATTGCCACAACCGATCCAACGCGCTGATCAACCATCTTCCAACGTAACGCCATCACCGCACCATAGGATTCTCCCACAACAGCCACGGGTTTCTTTAAGTTGCCATCCCTTTCAAGTTGATCTAGCAGCTGGCTTAAATCACGCACTTCTTGGATCCCAAAATATATTTTTCCCCCGATAGATTTGCCATGCCCTCGCAGATCGACCAACACACATTGCCAGCCCGCATCACCTAACCGCAAAGCCCAGGGTGCCATCGAAAACTGGGCCAGACCATAACCATGCAGCAAAATTACCGTTCCGCGAGGTGCCGATGTCCAGTGGTTGGTTGGCCCGGGAACATCTGCATGAAAATCAAATTCCGTCTCTGTCTTGCCGTGTTCCTGCCAATTGGTTGACGTGACTTTTAGGCGATAATCAGCCGGCTCAACAATCCGATAACACAGCTTTGCATTAGGCGGACCAACCTCAACAAATTGCTTGGGAAAGTTTGTGAGAAATTTGGGGCTGAATCCCAACAAAACCGGAGCTTCTGGGGCAAACCAATTGGGATATGAATTCGGAACCTGCGCCAATCTATGCGCCATGAAAGTGCCGCACCCTGCTGTGCTTAAAATGAGCAGGATAGGCAGGAGCAACCATAATGACTTTTTCCGCTTCACGCTCATTGTTTAGCGAGTTTCCGCCCTTTTGACAAATCATTGGATTGAAAAGTGGCGTTCACAAAAAAGGGCTTGGCCAATTCATAGCCAAGCCCTCAAACCCGTTACCCTAATCAAACAAACATGAAAACCTACATCAATGAGACAGAAATGCCGGCGTTTTGTTCAAGCTCGCCTTCATTTTTCTCGAACCGCTGGTTTTACTGAACAATTTAGCAAACTTACAATAAATCCAGCATTTGCATTTATCCTTAAGATTCCCGGGCCGCCAAGGATTCATGATCAAATCCCGTCCCCCAGCATTAGTAAACTGTGCGTAGTAGCTGAACGCGTAGCCGACGGACTGCAAATTAAAACAGCCACCTATGCCGGGAACATCTGGCCTTCATTTCTTGGTTTTGTCCTCGTCCTTTTCAGGCAACTTTATATTCAACAACGACGGCAACACAGCGACGGCATCTTCTAAAGGCTTCATGCCAGTGTGCGTGTAGCGGTCGTTCATGCCAAACGAAGAATGACCGGTGAGCTTCATTCGCGTTTCTTGGGACACACCAGCTTCTGCCATTGCAGAATTAAAACTGTGACGGAGTGAGTGAAAAGTGAGCCGGTTAAAGTGAATCGTTCCCTTGCCTTTGATCTTTTGACTATCAATGCCAGCCTTTTTCACGATCCGGCCAAAGCTCTCGCTCAACCCATGCGCGCCACCACTGCCACGTTCCGCCAAATCAGGGCACACATACGGGCTGTCGATAAATTCGGTCAGGAACTGCAAATGGTCGTGCAAATCCTCCACCATCGGCACCTGTAGTTTCTTGCCTGTTTTCTGTTGCTGGAACGAAATCACCCGCTTCTGCATATCCACGTTTTTCCATTTCAGTGTTGCACAATCTCCAAGCCGTTGACCGGTAAAATAACCGAGCAGGATCAGCGTAAACCATTCGCTTTTGTAACCCACCGTCTGCAATAGCTTCGCCACTTGCTCTGGCGTAAAAATGTCGCGTTCACTGGATTCAATCTTGGGCAATTCAACCGCTGTCACCGGATTTTTTAAAATTACTGAATACCGTTCCGCTCGATTAAAGGCTACGTTGAGTGTCTTGATATCCACTGATGCAGTTTTTGGTGCGACCTTGCCTTTCATCCGTTCGTTCAGAAAGCCTTCGATGTGGGAACTGGAGACGGAGGTGATAGGGGACTTGGCGACTGGACCAAGGTGCTTCAAAAACAGATCGACGGTGTGTTTGTAGCGTTCGAAGGTGCCTTGGGATTTCTTGGTCTCGATGCCAGTCAACCAGTCGCGTAAATATTTTTCTGTGCTAGGCGTAACGATGGTTTGTTCGTTGGTTTTTTCGAGCAGGTCGTTAAACACCTTTTGAATCTGGCGGGTGGAGACAGCCGTTCTGCGTGCCTGCAATTCAACCCGTTCCCATTCCACGGCGATAAGCAGGGCTTTCTTTTTGTCAGTCTGCTTGGTCGAATGTTTGATCCGCCGCCCGTCCTTGTCGTCGTAACAAGCGGACCAGAAGCTTGAGTTCGGATGTCGCCAGATGCTTGCTATATTCGTATCTTTAGTAAAGTAAGATACAAGAATATCCAATAAATGGAGATTTACAACCATAAAAAATGCTAAAACATTGGAGTTTTGTGACGTAGAAGTGAGAGAGGGGTTCGATTCCCCTATGCGCTACCATTTATAATCAATAACTTACGAATATGTGGAGTAAGTAACAGTGCAGTAAAATATCCCTCAAACAATTTGTTTTTCATTCGAATTGGAGCGATTGGACAAAGCTCAAAGGCAAAATTGCCATCATTTCAAAGCGTGGTTTTTGGTTTGGGATTGAAGCCCTGACTAACGGGCTTCATTCAGAATCCGCGCAGCACGGTGATACGAGCGCAGATGTTGAAGCTGAAGATGTGAAGCCAGCAAAAATTGCACTTTAAAACAATCGGGCTGTTGAGGCTACCCGTATGAGGAACGGACAGGCATCCGATTTTTTGGTAGTTTTCCGTTAATGCAATCTCCCGCGGCAATTAAGCTCAAAACAGAGATTGATCGTTTGATCATGATTTCCAGGCCATCAAGAATTATTCTGCCAATCGAAAACAAGAAGATGCAGGACAAAGATGGTTGCAGCTTGGCTTCGCCCCCCAGCGACTAGAAATTTTGCGCTCCGCTTGGCTTGAAGCCTCTATCACGGAAAAGACACAGCAGACTTTTTCTGCTGTGCCTTTGTTGATTCAAACGCGGTTACGGCGCGACACCAAGCCTCCTCCGATTGCGACGATGCCCATGCTCACGAGAGCGAATGTGGAGGGTTCCGGGGCGGGGGTGGTGATACTGATATCCCCGAAAATCGCTGACCCATAGTTGTTCGCGTTGTTGGGATCATTTCCGATTTGCAAATAACCTCCCAGCGGGTTTCCGCCGATACTGCCGGCACCTACCCCAGCTCCGAGGTCGAAGTAGGGGTCGCCAGGTGATGATGTCGCGAACTGCCCATTCACAGAATACTCAAATGCATTATTGCCGGTATTCGGGTCAAGAACATAGTTCAACCCCATCGTATATGTCTGACCCAGGGCGTAGTTTGCGACGCTCCCACCAGAACCGGGATAACCACCGGCAGCAGGGGAGAACGGGTAATATGAAGGTCCCCCGAATTGGACGACCGCGCCATTCCCACCGATGAGGATGGATTGCAGATCGCCGCCGAAACCGCCGCTTGGATTGCTGAACAGCCAGCCGGCTTCCAAGTCGATGCCGGAAGTGCCGCTACCGGTCAATGTCAGGGTGAAGGAAGCATTAAAATAGTCATTGTTTTGGAATTGGTAGGCGCTTGATCCTCCATTATTCGAGAAATACCAGACATCGCGGTTGAGCCCACCTGACGCGACTCTGGTCACACCTGATTCACCAAGTGAGACGGATCCGGGGAAACTATTGTTGGGCGTCACCGTTGCGCCGGGCATGTCGTTGAATACATGCGCTATGGTGACTGAATTGATGGAGCCGACTTGGGCATAGGCTCCAGTTGCGGCCGCGAGGCAAAAGCCGACAAGCGTCGCCTGATATGAGTAACGTTGTAACGAGTTCATAGTTGAATCCTTTTGTTAATACTGGTTTTTTGGTTTGTGGGATGGTGATACTTTCTTGACGCAAGCAAATCGTTACAAAAACTGTTTATGCCAATAATGGTGGAATATTTAGTTTGGAGTTCAAAGGTCTGCATTGGACTGACCTTATGATTAATGAAGGTTTCCCACAATGGGGTGTTCACCCCATACGAAAATCCGAACTTTAGGCGAAATGCTGGGTTATTTGATGATTATAAAAATCGAAGTGAAACTGAACCAGATGGATTTTCGCTCCTCCCATCCGCAGTGACTGATTCACCGTGGGATCATAGTCTGCAATTTTTACCTGTTCCAATGCACGGTGGCCGACTTCAGGTGGGTGGAGTCGCTTCCGATCCGGATAATGAATTCCCCCGGTTCCCAGTCGTAGGCCAGTTGACTGTTATAGAATTTCAAATCATCTGTGGTAATCTTAAACGTCACCGCTCTGGTCTCACCCGGCTGCAAACGAACCTTTTGGAATCCCCGCAAATCCTCAACGCTGCGGGTGATGCTGGCCACTGGCTGGCTGAGATACAACTGCACGGTCTCCTCACCGGCACGCTCGCCAGTATTGGTCAGGCTTACCGAGGCCAGCAGGGTCTCGTCACCGACCAGCGCGGTTTTACTCAGTTTGACCTCACCGTAAGAAAATGTCGTGTAGCTCAAGCCGTAGCCGAACGCATACAACGGATCATTTGGCAGGTCAATGTAACGGGAGGCGAACTTAAATCCCGGATCGCCCTTGTAGGGACGCCCCGTGTTCTTATGATTGTAAAAGACGGGAATCTGGCCGACGCTACGCGGAAACGTCGCCGTCAGCTTCCCTGACGGATTGTAATCACCAAACAACACATCGGCCACGGCATTGCCCGCTTCAGTGCCGCCAAACCAAGTTTCGAGAATCGCACTGCAATGCTCATCTTCCCAGGTCAACGTCAATGGCCGGCCGTTCATAAGCACCAGCACGACGGGTTTCCCGGTTGCGACCAGCGCCCGCAACAGTTCCTTTTGACATTCCGGAAGACTAATATCGCTACGGCTGGCACCTTCGCCGCTCATGCCGTATGATTCGCCCAGCACGGCCACGACCACGTCCGCGCGATTCGCCACCGCCACCGCCTCGGCCAGCATCTCCTGTGGGGTGCGCCCGTCCACCGGAACCTCCGAACCGAATGCCTTCAGCGTGGTGCGCAAGGCCGGATCGTCCACAAAATTCGCGCCCTGCGCGTGCAGGATTGTCACGGCGGAACCGACCAAATTACTGATTCCGGTTAGAACGCTGACTGCCTGATGCCAGTCGCCGGCGGCGCGCCAGCTACCTAGCAGATTCTGCTGGTCATCCGCAAGTGGCCCGACCAGGGCAATCGTTCCGGAATTCCGCAATGGCAGGATTTGCCGGTCGTTCTTGAGCAAAACAAATGACTGCTCCGCGATCGCCCGTGCCGCCTTCCGGTTTTCTGGAGTGAGAATCTTCGTGCGGGCACGTTCCTCCGTGCAACCATGATACGGATCGGCAAACAACCCAAGCCGATACTTTGCTTCGAGAATGCGCCGGCAAGACTGGTCAATCAATGACTCTTGGATTTCACCGTGAGCCACCAGATCCGGCAAATACTTGAGGTAGGCTTCGCTTACCATGTCCATGTCCACCCCGGCTTTGAGGGCCAATTCAGCATCTTTTCGAAAATCACCCAGGCCGTGCTCGCTGAGTTCGTTTATGGCGGTGTAGTCGGTGACCACGAAGCCTTGGAACTCCCACTGGTTTCGCAGCAGGTCCGTGAGGAGCCAGGGATTGGCTGTTGCCGGCAACCCGTCAAGTTCATTGAAAGAACACATCACACTGCCTGCACCAGCCGCCACGGCCGCCCGGTATGGCGGCAGGTAATACTCATACATTTGGAGCCGGCTCATATCCGTGGTATTGTAGTCGCGACCGCCCTGCACCGCGCCGTATAGGGCAAAATGCTTCACACAAGACATTAGTGCGTTGCTCCGGCTAAAGTCGCCGGCCTGGTAACCCTGAACCATTGCCTTGGCGATTTGCGCGCCCAAGTAAGGGTCTTCCCCGGCACCTTCTAAAATTCTTCCCCACCGAGGATCCCGCGTGATATCCACCATCGGCGAAAATGTCCAGTTCACACCGTCGGCGCTCGCTTCGGTTGCGGCAATGCGGGCGCTCTGCTCAATCAAATCCAGGTTCCAAGTGCAGGAGAGCCCCAACGGGATGGGGAAAATGGTTTTATGTCCGTGAATGACATCGTAACCGATTAGCAGCGGGATGCCCAAGCGACTTTCTTTTATGGCTTGTGCCTGCAATTTCCTAACTGCCACCGGGGTGTAGGTATTGAACACGCCACCCACCAATCCCTGACGGATTTTTTCATCCGCGTCCTGGCTTAACTGCGGCCCGGTCACATCGAAGCCAACCGAGAGCAGGTTTAACTGCCCGATTTTTTCCGACAAGGTCATCCGGCTCATCAAGTCGGTTATGAAGGCGTCCATTTTTGGATCGCCGGCCGGCGGCTGGGCATAAAGACAGCCCGCTAACATTACGCTGATAATTCCTATGACCAATCTATATTTTTTCATTTGGCGGCAATGTCCGTTTAACCAGCCGGTCTCTTATCACAATTCACCAGCTTTGGTAACAATAAAACCAAAATGGGCAGCAGGCAGCGGAAAATCCAAGTCGCGTATTGAAATTTGTGACGGTCACACAGGATTCCAAAATTGTGCTTATAAATCCTGATCGTTTGACGAAGCGAGCGGCAACTCCAAAACGATTGGCAGATTGAAATACTGATGCACTTTTCAAGACCAAAAATGGTCAAGGAAAACTGCCCGTTCCGACCGCGTGCAGATCCAACCAGTAAACGTCTCCCACCCCGGCATCGCTGGCCTGAAAATAGTGGTCGTTTATCGAGGTGGTTTGGATCGGTTGCAAAATCCAGGCGGCGGTCCATTTATGAATTTCGGAATGCCCGTCGGCAAATGAAAGCCCGCCCGCACCACCGTGATAACTTGCAGGAACATCCCGCAAGTGGAGGGGGTTGTCCACGTCGGTGCTGAAGGTGCCGTCATTGATGCTATCCTCGCGCTCATCCAGAAAAATAAATGTCAAGGTGGGTGACATGATGCTGGCGGTCTTCTGGTAGGGAGGATATTTGCTGGTGCCTTGGGGATTAGAAAACGCATTCGCGGACGGCATGGATTTCGACGGTGCCCCAACAAAATTATTCATTGAAAGGCTGCGAACCCGGGACATTCTGTGACCTTGAATCAAGGCTGTGGAACGATCCGCCGGACACTTGAAAGCAGCGGCGATTTTAATGAAGGAACCCAGATAGGCACCGTATGGATACGCACTGTTGTCAAGCAGCATGGCAGTATTGGTATTGTCCGTGCTGGCGGTATTAAGCGTAAGCACGCCGCCCACCCAGCATGGAGAAAGGGCTGTTTCACCCGCAAGCGGTGCCGTAGTGCCATCAACATTGGGGGCCGGCTTGCCGCCATTGTCGTCTGCATACATCATCCAGGCCAGCGCCATTTGTCTGGAGTTGTTCATGCAATAGACGCCTTGGGCCTTTGATTTGGCCCGGCTGAGAGCCGGCAAAAGCATCGCCGCGAGAATGGCAATGATCGCGATGACGACTAATAACTCGATCAAGGTAAATCCGAACCGCCGCCGACCAGCAGAAGTTTTTTCAGACCTGCGATATGAGTTGTTCAGACAATTATTCATACTGAACTGCGCCATGAACGGCCCGCCCCAAAGGGGGCGGCATGCCGCCATTGGGTTTTGTGCAAGTTGTTAAGATCATGGCGAGGTCACCTCGTAAAACCGCTGGCCTCCAGTTATGGGGTCGTTCACAGATTTCTGCGTGCCGTTACCAAGCAAACTGGTTTGAAGCATCCAGTTTCCGGTGGTTAAGTTAGTCCGGGAGAAAACCCTGTAGTTGAAACCGTTCTGGGTTGGGAAGGAAATGTTGACGTTACTGCCCGACCTCGCCGCCGACAGGTTGATGCCAGATGCCTGAACCAGCATGAAGTAATTCGGATAACAGTCACCGGTGGTGGTAGTGAGTCGCAGGGTGCTGACACCGCCTAGTTTCACTGCAACCGGCGCGACCATACCACTGTCCGTCAACGGCACCCATGCATAGGTTTGCTGGTTTATACCGACAGCGCTCCACTGGCCGAGCGGTGTTGTAGCTTGGTTGGTTGTTCCCGCGCCACTCACGACTTGGGCCAGATACATTGAGTATGGAATGCCGCTGAGGCCGGCGGTCCGAACGTAAACATTGAACCTGCCCGTGAGATAAACATCGGTGTAATTTGCCCAGTCGCCGATCCCGAACCAATCTAACTGGAAATCTTGCCCACCAACATTGATGAATTCCTGCCGCGCTTCAACCGAGTAATTTTGCACGAGGCTTTGCGGAATCCCGTTTCGATAGGGTAACTGCTCACCGGCTACCGTGGTGTGGAAGAAGTCGATGTTGGCGACCGCATCCGGAGAAATGCCTTCGTAAGCATCAGGATACCATAGTGAAGCAGGAACATACTGGCCGCCACCATAGTCAAAATCCTCCGCCTCAAACATGAAATTATTTTGGGTGAATGTATCGAACTGATTGGTCACGCTGATGCCGTGACCGAGGACATTGGTCACCGTGATAATCGCCGTGTGCATTGTGTTGTGTTGCAGCGCGGGATATACCACGTTTTCAGTCGAACCCGAGCCGGTGATCATCAAGCTTGTGAAAATGTCGATGCCATCCAGATTCACCTTGATCCCGTTTGCAGGAAAAGTTGATCCAAAGGTTGTAGCTGTGAAACTTAAGGTGTTGGTATACTCGAACGGTCGCGTGCCAGTGGGATACATGCCACTCAAAACAGGTAAATCAAGCTGGGCGGCGACAAGCATGAAGAAGTTGGGTAATAGGTTGCCACCGGGATAACTGGTGACCCGCAAGGTTTCCTTACCATTAAGGACGATGTTGGCGTTATTACCGTTGGTGTCCTTCAAATAGACGTATTCAAAGGTTGTCCAGCCTTTCCCGCCGATAATCGTGAATGTGCCGAGCACATTTGTTGCCGCGGGAGTAATCTGGCTTAAGGTCTGGCTCCCGGAGAGACCAATATCGGTCGCAAGGCGGGCGATAACCCAATTGGTGCTGCTAGGCCAGTCGCGGGTATAGTTGACCCATTCGCCGTAGTTAAATGGGTTAATACAATAATCATTTACACCCGCTGCAAATAGGTTTGGCCGTTGGTAATCTCCCGACGCGGCCTGCCCCATCGGATCACCAAAGCGAAAGGAGCCGGAGCTGCCACTCGTGTTATGCTCATCCACACCCTCCACGCCCACTTTTCCGAAGTAACAGCTGGGATCGCCACTGGCGCTGCATAGGTCGGGATTGTTGATGTAGGTTCCGCTGTTGAAATCCCAGTCTTCGGCTTCCCAAAGATATGTGACCGGTTGGATTCCGGACCACATGGTTTCGAAATAAGTGCTCGTGCTGACGGTGAGGTTAAATGCGTCCGTCACGGTTATGGATACAGTGTAAGTCGAGTTTGATTGCAGTCCGTAGTAGGTCATATTTTTACTCGAAGAGGAACCGCTGATTGCTAAACTCCCGGATACATCCACTCCGTTGACCACCATGTCAATGCCACTGTTATTGATGGTAAATCCACTCGGCGAACTGACGTTGAAGGTGATGCCGTTACTGGGATTGACTAAAATCATGTTCTGCGGGAAAAGGCTGCTGATGACAGGCGGGACGGAACCGCTGGTTTGGTTCAGAATCGTGTCGTCAAGACACGCCGACCCTCCCTCGTTGCCAGCCTGCAGGTAACAATACCGGTAGTGAACCGTTTTGGTTCCTACTGGTGCCACCAACTGGCTTACCGAGCCAGTGACCGCGTAAGTGGTGAAATAAGGATCGCCGGTGGAAACCGGCTGTGTCAAATCGCAGGCGTTCGTCACCGGATAGAGGAACCACGCGCCAAAACCTACGCTGGCAGAGTAATTCGAAGACTTGAAAAGGGCCAAAACATTAGTGCTTGAACCCAGGAATTCGACTTGAACCCAGGTAGCACAATCCGCGCCCAATCCGCCACCGTCGGTGCTCGACGCAGCGAACCATCCGCTGGCCTGATAGGTCGAGCCAGGAGCACTGCTTAAAGTTTGGTAAATTCCCGCCACATTTGAGACAGCAGAATTATAAAGCACTCCCCATTCATTCCAATAATCAGATCCCGAATGTGCGGCAACACCGTGGGCAATGCTGCTTTGAACCCAATAATCACCAAAATAACCCGGCGGCGTTGGCGGCGAATAATAAGTCCAGCCGGTCGCAACTGTGGTTCCGAAAATGGCGTGGCCGCTGGGCGGCGTTTCAAACCCTGGGTTCACCAACAGGTTTTGAGCTGGTGCCAGGCTGGCGGATATGACCAGAACGGCGGCGATGACCAGAAATTGCAAACCACCCGTCAAAGGATTTTTTAGGTATTTCATTGGAAAATATTATTAAGCTTCAGATTTTAGGGCTTGTTTCGTCTTCTTATGAGGGGTGGAGTTTCAAAAATATATTGAGATATGGATTTTGGGGGGATGTTTTCCAGATAAATTCAGCGGCAGTGACATTCACTAGCTTTAAGTTAAATTTGATTTTTTTACAATGGGGTGAACACCCCATACCCGCCCGGCGCAAAACGGCATACTTTAAAGCGTCTCAAATTTATAAATGTCATGATTTTTAGTCACCGCCCCGACTTGCGATTCTGATCTTCGCAAATTTTAAATGAACTGAACTCAGGTAGCTTAGAGGCAGACTAAAACCGGCGGTTGACCGATGCTAATGAAAATCAATCCAATTTTACAAATCATCATCATGGCAGCAACGCTCGACACCGCGCTGGCCATTCAGAGCCCGACTGGATTGGTTATCATATCCGGAGACAAAAGCGTCATCCTGCATTGGGATCCGAACAGTGAAAGCAACCTGGCGGGATATAAAGTATACCGTTCGCCCAACAGCGGTGGCCCGTTCGTTGCACAGAATTCCAGCCTGCTGACGACGGTTGGCTTCTGCGACCTCAGTATCGGTGTCATCAACGGACAGACAAATTTTTATCAAGTCACGGCGTTGACCACGACCGCCCAGGAAAGCCTGCCGTCAACCACGCTTGCCACGATTCCAAATGTCTTTGCCAGCAACAATGCTTTCCTTGATTATATCCAGCAGGCCAATTTCGATTACTTTTGGTATTCGGCGAATCCGTCAAATGGCCTCATTCCAGACAGGATGGTCAATAGCTCGGCCCCCTCAGCCTGCAGCATTGCAGCGGTGGGGTTTGGGCTGACCGCCATCGGTATTGGTATTGACCACGGCTGGATCTCACGGACCCAGGGTGTGGCGCGGGTCCAGACGACGTTAAACACTTTCCTCACCGGGCCGCAAAACACCAACTCGTCAGGCATCATTGGGTATCAGGGTTGGTTTTACCATTTTCTGGACTTTAATACTGCTACTCGTTCTTCCGGCTCGGAACTTTCTTCCATCGATACAACCTTGTTGCTGTCGGGAATACTTTATGCCAAACAGTATTTCAACGGCACCAATGCCGATGAAACCAGCATTCGGACGATGGCGGATGCATTATTTAACGGGGTGAACTGGACGTTTATGGCGCAAGGAACGGACAAGGTGGAGATGGGCTGGCAGCCAACCACAGGCTTCTCCGGATTTGGCAACTGGGTTGGTTACGACGAGGGAATGATGATTTATTTGCTCGGCCTTGGCACCGCAACCAATCCCTTGCCAGCTTCAGCGTGGAGCTATTGGACCAGCGGATATACTTGGGCGACATTTTACGGTGAGTCCTTCGTCCCATTTCCTCCTTTGTTTGGGCACGAGTATTCCCACTGCTGGGTCGACTTCCGCCACATTGCGGATGCTTATATGAACAGTCAAAGCAGCACTTATTTCGAGAACTCACGACGGGCTGCCCTAGCCCAGCAGTCTTATTGCATTGCCAACCCGCTGGGCCGGGTCGGATATAGCAGCAATGTTTGGGGATTGACCGCCTGTGATGGTTCAACGGGTTACGAGGCGCGCGGCGCTCCGCCGGCGTTAAATGATGATGGCACGATTGCACCCACCGCGTCGGGAGGAGCCATGGCCTTCACCCCCGAAATCTCATTGCCGACATTGCAATACTTCTATAGCCACTACCGAACCCATATTTGGACCGCCAACGGCTTCCGCGACGCGTTCAACCTGACCGCCCAATGGTATGACACCGATGAGCTGGGAATTGACCAGGGTCCCATCGTCATCATGATTGAAAACTACCGCACCCAGCGTCCTTGGCAGCTTTTCATGCAGAATGCAGAGATCCAACGAGGCTTGCAGCAGGCGGGCTTTGTCTCGCTGCCATTTGTGGCGCTTAACATTCAAGCTTCGCCGGCTCCAAGCTCCTTTACCCTGACCTGGGGCGCCTCGGTCGGACGCACTTATCAAGTTGAATACTCTACAGATCTTAGTGCATGGTTTGAAACGCTGAACGGAGAAGTGACCGCCACCGGTTCCACCGCCAGGTGGACTGATAGCGCCCCGCTGGATACTCAAAGATTCTACCGCGTCTTCCAGTTTGGGTCCCCGTAAGTGGTTGAGATATTATTTGGTCGAATTCCAAAAGTCACCCACCCGCATCGGCGGAAGCCACACAATTGTGCAGAAACTGGTGATCATCCGTTTAGCTGGCGGTTCTCAATTCACAAAAGCCGGGATCACGCCTGAGCCGCTAATAATCTCAAGCTGTCCGCACTACCAGAATGGCGATATCTTCCGGCGTGCAGTTCAGCAGCTTTGCCACTTGGACAGCGAGCAACCGCGCCGGCAAATTCTTCGCCGCCCACGTCGCCATCGCCGCCTGTGTCAGTTCGTTGGTCATATCAGAAATCTATAACTACAAATTGACGTGGGTTGACCCTCGCTTTTGGGGGCCAAAAAAAGGCGAAAACACCCAATTTTGGCGGTAGGTAAAAGTTCGGCCAAAAGAAATTAAAAATGATATTTCCAAAATTCGGCCAACACCAACAGCTAAAATATCTTAACACTAATCAGCATAACAGTTTATCCAAGAGCCGCAGCAAGACCGCCAGCCGTTCAGATGAGAACGAGACAGCCACGGTTTGCAGCCGCATCGCGTTCGCACTTTCAAGCTGTCGCGTGATAAACAGTTTGTGGAAAAGCTCACCGATGT
>Ga0182030_10010659_pt1 | contig 18623 bp, 14 predicted proteins | sample 812S3MmetaG_FD_121299 | JGI IMG/M metagenome (GOLD analysis project Ga0182030, IMG submission 121299) | Permafrost microbial communities from Stordalen Mire, Sweden - 812S3M metaG (Illumina Assembly) | ecosystem: Environmental > Terrestrial > Soil > Wetlands > Permafrost | place: Sweden...
CGAGAGAGGAATTCGACGTACTCGTCGGCGCCAATCATTCCCCCACCTCCTCGAAGCAGATGCCGGCATAGTCCTTCGCTTGGCCGCTGCGCGTCACCGTGCGCAGCACACCGCCTGATCGCGGATTGGCCGTGACCTCGAAGTGCAGCAAGTGGCGACCTCCCAGGGCCGCCACAGTTCCTTGGGGCGGGGGAACGAGGGTGGGATGAGTGAGCCTTGTTGCTTTTCGGGGCGTCTCGATGATGCTTTGAGCTCGTAGCGAGGCCTCCAGGCACCAGAGGTGGGTGACACCATTGGTGGCCGCCGGCGGATATTCTGCAGAATCATGAAGGTCTCATTGGTGATCGTCAGCAAGGACGAGCCAGCCCTCGCCGACACCCTCGACGTGGTCGAGAAGTTGACGCCCGGCATCCTCGAGGAGGTCGTGGTCGTCGACGCCTCCCAGCGGCGCCTGGACCGGATCCGAATCGACCATCCGTGGGTTGTGTGGCACGACTACGAGCAGCCCGAAGGTGTCCGGGTAACCATCTCGCATCAGCGCAACATAGGAGTCGCACGTGCACGCGGCGACGTGATTGTCTTCATCGACTGCGGATGTATCCCACGGGCGCACTGGCTCGATCGCCTTCTCGCGCCCATTTTCGAAGAAGGAGAGTCGGTCACCTGTGGTCCGGCCGCCTCGCAGGGTCGGACCATCTATTCGGGACCCAACTGGTGGGGCTACACCTCCGAACGCTACGTCCCCGCAGCTCCGACAATTAACTTCGCGTTCCGACGTGAGGCGTTCGACGCGGTCGGCGGCTTCGACGAGTCGTTCGCAGCCGGCGAGGACATCGACTTCACATGGCGCCTGAACGACGCCGGGTACCGACTGCGCTGGGTCCCAAATGCCGTCGTCGAGCACGAATGGGGAGACACGGGACGTCAGATGCGGCGATCGTTCTCGTACGGCACCGCATGGGCCCGCCTGTTCCGCAAGCACCCGCGACGCCTCAAGGTAGCTCTCAAGGAATACCCCGTCGCTGTCGTCTACCCGCTGTTTCTCCTGGGTATGCCGCTGACGGTAAGGTACCGCGCCTATCCGCTGCTACTCCTGGTCCCACTTTGGCGCGCACGCCACGAAGAAGCCCCCCTACTAGTCCTGTTCGATCACCTCGTCCAGGGCGCGGGTGTCCTGGCAGAGATGGTCGGACTCTCTAAGTGACCGCACTCGTCCGCGTCCTCGTCACGCCGAAGGACGAGAACCCTTACCAAAGTCTTCTCTACGAACAGGTCACAGCCGCTGGAGCAGAGGTCCGCTATCTCGAAGGTCCGACACGGTCCCAGACGTTCAACGTGCTGGTTGCTCCGCTGATGCTGGCGCGGTACCGGCTCTCCGGTTACCGCATACTGCACATCCACTGGGTGTTCCAGTTCTCGTTGCCGTGGGCGCGTCGCGCGGCGATGGCACGCCGCGTCATGCAGGGGTGGTTCTGGTTCTACCTCTGGTCGGCAGATACTCTCGGCTACCGCGTCGTGTGGACTGCCCACGACCTGTTGCCCCACGACCAGGTCTTCTTAGACGATCGTGAGGCACGTCGATACCTGATCCATCGAGCGGACGCCGTGGTCGCTCTGTCGCCCGCTGGCGCGGAGGATCTCGTCGAGCTCGGCGCGACCGGTGTGCAGGTGATCCCATTCGGGTCCTACGTCGAACCGTATCGAACGATGCTCGGCTCGCCGGCGGCGAGGAACGAGCTGGGCCTCTCAGCAGATGACGTTGTCGTGCTCCTGATCGGCAAGATCGAGCGCTACAAGGGCGCGGATCTGCTGCTGGAAGCCGTGGCGCGCCTGCCACTCTCCAGCCCCGTCAGGGTTGTCGTAGCCGGTGCCTGCACCGACGCCGCCTATCGCGCAACCCTCTTTGAGCTGGCGAGCCGTGCCGGCGCGCGTGCGATTGTCCGACTGGAACGGATACCTGACGAGGAAATGGGCACGTACCTAGAGGCCGCTGACTTCGCCGCTTTCCCGTTCCGCAGAGTCACCAACAGCTCGTCGGTTCTCCTCGCGCAGTCGTTCGGGCTGCCGGTGTTGATCCCGAACCTGAAGTCCCTACGTGACGTGCCCGATGGAGCTGCGCTCCGTTATGACCCCCTGGAACGCGGTCTCGAGGAGACCCTTGAACGGGCCGGCCGACTGACCAGCCAGCTTCGTTCGGAGATGGGTCGCGCTGCAAAGCAGTACGCCAACGCCATGGACTGGCCGACCGCGGCCCGCTTACACCTGGAGATGTACGCGAAGCTCCTGCACCGGTAGTCGACCGGGCCACCTCAGGCGTGTCTTGAGTGGGCTTGTCGTGACGATCGCTCCTCAGAGCGCTGCGCAGCCTTTGCGAGCTCGGCGACCAGGCGCTCACGCGAGACGGCAGGGTCGAAGCGCGCGAGCCGTCCCGTTCCTTTGGCGCGGAGCTCCGCAGCGATCTCGGGATCTCTCATCTGGAGGATTCCCTTGGCTATCGATGCCGGATCTAACGGGTCGACGTAGACAGCAGCGTCTCCTGCAACTTCGGGGAGCGAGCTGTTCGCGGCTGTCAGTACCGGCGTTCCGACAGCGAACGCCTCAAGGAGCGGCAGCCCAAATCCCTCGTAAAGCGACGGATACGCCATGGCCGCGGCCGCCTTGATTATCGCCCACCTCGTTTCTTCGTCGACGTATCCTGTGCGAACGACCTTTTCGGAGATCCCAAGGCTTGCTATTGCCGAGTCGAACACGGTGTATCCTCCTCCAACTATCACGAGGCTGAGATCTCGCCATTGTTGTGCAGCGATCGCGAACCCTGCCAGAAGATTGGGGACGTTCTTCCTTGGGTCGAGCCCACCGTTATAGACGATATAGGTCTTGTTCCTGATGTGATCTGGCAGTAGTCGGGTGTTCACGGAGCTTGGCATGTCGCTGAACACTGGAGGAATAATGGTTGCCCGGCGACGGAAGGTACGCCAGATGTCATGCGCGGAAGACTCGGACACCGTAAGGATGGTGTCGCTGCGCGCCATCGCGGCAGTCGTCCACACCAGGTAGGGAAATGCGAAGAAAGGACGGTAGTAGAGATACATCTTCGGCAGTCTCAGCGGCACGAGATCGTGAGTCGTCGATACCCTCCACGTCTTCCTGACGGGTAGAAACGGCATCCCGTTGTTGGCCGGAGCCCAGTACAAGGCGAATGACTTCTTGCGAAGGAATCTCGGGAGATCGTACTGGTCCCAGACTAGGTCTCGTCGGCTTCCGAACGCGACCCACTCTGCCGCAGGGAACAGCTTCTGGTAAGCCTCAGTGGGGAAGTTCGTGAGCAACGAGACTTGTGCACCCATCTCTATGAGACACTGCACCGCGCCCTTCAGATAACCGGAGAACCCAATTCCTGGTTGCTGGAAGACTCGCGCGTCAACAGCTATCGGCAGGTCCTCGAGGCTGGTCACGGGGATCTTGCCTATCACGCCGACGCGTCGGTCGGTGACGAGCGCTTCCCGATCGGGATCAAGTGGCAGGTCATCCCTGTGCGAGTCACCTCAAGCCTCGGCCCAGCACAATGGCAGAGCGATCCCAAGACAGCAGGGCCACGGACCTGCCGCGTAGGTAACAGGTTGTCCCTTGTGCAGGTGTCTGTTTGTATCGTCGCTCCCGTGACCCGATCCAACACGACCGCGCTTGTCCGGCGGCGTCGCCCTTCAAAGTTACCCCGACCCTCGCGGCTGAGACGCCAGTGGCGCCATTCCGGCCGTAAGGCGGCGAAGCGGCCATGATGGGGTCCAGTCCATATGCCGCTGGCCGTGATCAGCTAGCCCCGATCATCTTCCGGCCCGGGATCGCTGACGGTGCGTAGCCCGAGTGTTGACGAAGGGGGAGCGGGCGTCCCTGGCGCGGGGTCACCTTGCCCCGTCCGACGATGTCGCCCGCCGCTTCGCGCGCTACCAACTGCAGCGCCTCACTCTCGCGTGGGGTCCGGCTTTTCGCCCAGCGCTGGCAAGTAGTATCTCTATGTCAGCCTTGGTGGGAGGTTTGGTGGCGCTGCGGGTCTCATTCGTTGTCGTGAATTGGCGCCAGTCTGAGGCGACGGTTGCGTGCGTCGAGAGCGTCAAGGCGCAGCGGGCCGACGCAGAGATCGAGATCATCGTCGTCGACAACGAGAGCACACCGGCGAGCCGATCGTGCCTCGAGGCGATCTCCGGGACAGCCGTGTTGGCGCTCGACGACAACCGCGGCTTCACGGGTGGCATGAACGCCGGGTTTGCCATCGCGACTGGCGACTACGTCGCCGCCGTGAACAACGACCTAGTGATGGCACCCGATTGGCTGGCGAACGGTCTGGATCAGCTTGCTGACCCGGACGTCGGCATCGTCGGCGGTGTGGAGTTCCTCTGGAACGACGCCAATCCCCCTCAAGATCGGTCCAACGTCGCGGAAGCCCCCATGCGCATCGACGCGCGAGATGGCTACTCCTTCCGCACCGATGAGCCGATGGCCTCGCAAGACGTGTCCGCGCTCGACGGCAACAACATGCTGATGTCCAAGCAGCTTGCTGACGCGCTCGGCGGCTTTGACGATGACTTCTTCATGTACTACGAGGACGCCGACCTGTGCGCTCGGGCGCTGGCCCTGGGTTACCGGATCCGTTTCTGCACGGAAATGCACGTCTGGCATCGGCGCAGCCTCAGCTCGGACTGCATTCCCTACCGCCGGCAGTACCTCGCCCAACGTAACCACCTCGTGTTTGTTGCCCGGCACTTCCCCACGGCCACTTGGCGCCGCACCGTGCGGAAGCTGGCGTGGCAGTACCTCCTCTTCGGCGTGACTGGCCGCGAGGCTGGGTTGCGTCGATGGAGGACGGTGCCGCCAACTGACTCCACTCGCCGCCGTGCGCATCTCGCCTCCGGATTGTGGGGCCTTTCCCACCGGTCCTACCTGGAGGCAAAGCGCCAACAACTCGCGACAAGCGGCCAGCGATCCGACTCCTACGTCCTTCGCTTGCAGTCCCACTGAAGCTCGACGTTCACCGTTAACTCTGGGAGTCGCGGTCTCCGGACGCTGTCGCTCGTGCCTCGGGCCGGCGCGGGTGGGAGTTGATCCGTCGATCGGCCAGCCCCTACGACAAAGCGGTGCTGTCGCGCGGGCGACTATTTACTCAGCCTGAGCAGTCTGGCGCCGATCCCGGAAGAACGACCGAATCTCGCTTTCGGTCCATTCCTTCCACGAGCGCACGCTGTGCACGACGAGAGCCCCAGAGGCGGCAAGCTGAGGAGGGGACGCAGGCAGTCCCTTCCATGTGACAGCAAGTGGTCCGCCGCGTCCGCCAAGCTCTGCGATGGTGAAACCAGCCGCTCGGGTGGTGAGGCTCAGGAGGGCGTCTTCCGGCACGTGCGAAGTCCGAAGGCCTTTCAAATCCAACCAGCCACGGCGAGCCCAGTCCTCCAGCATCTTAGTTCGGAACACGTTCGCGGCGCCCAGAGCATGCTCACCGGCCTCGTAGCCGTGCCGCTGAGCCTCGACCAACAGCGACCGGAGTGGTCCTCTCGCGATTGGCCGGATCCATGACCGCAGGCCCTCCGTCTCGGCTGCGATCGCCCTGGCGATTGGCGAGAAGTCGCGCCGGCCGCCCGACGGGTCGATCCGGTAGACGCCAGCGAGGCCGACCTGCGGATCAGCAAAGACTCGCTCGATCTCGGTCCCAAGCCCGGGAGCGACGACAAGGGCATCGGCGTCGAGTTTGAGGATGAAGTCTGACGGGTAGTTCACCATGATGAACTTCAGCCCGTAGCAGTACTTCATCCATAGGCCGCCGAAGGTGTTGCGCTGATAGTTCAGCGGCGGTAGCACCGTCACGTCGCCCGGGAGCCCGTTTCCGCGCACGTCGGGGATGCCGTCGTCTATGACTACAATCCTGCAGTCCGGCAGGAATGTGCGCACGCTGTCGACAGTGTCCACTACGTCGTCCCGTAGTGCGGAACAGATCAGGACCGCGCCGCCGCTCATCTGCCCAACGGTAGCCTCGGACGAGCCAGGCGTGACACGAAAGCTCGTATGTTCACAGGCTTTGCCTTCTCAGCCTGATGCCGAGCCTGCGGGGACCTCGCCACCGCCGGCGCCGACGAGGCAACCGGCAGCCTTGGCGACCTGGCCACTGCACGGCCGAGCTGCTGTCCTGGCGAGGTCCCCGCGATCGACAGACACGAAGCGTTGCCTTGGGGCTGCGGGTCCCGTCTGTAACCATCGAGTTCCTGAGCGTGGTGACCCCCGCAGATGACGTCGCTGAGGACCGTGTTTGGTCGCCTGTCCACCACACAGAGTGATCTAATGAATACTAAGGGTGATACGGATAGCAGCGACGGAATCGCAATTATCTGTCCGCCATTCGTCCCTTTCGGGGGCAGGTCTTGCGGGGTTTGCGAGCCGCGGGATCCCTTTCCAGCGCTCGAGTCGCCGTGCCGAGAGTACAGGCGGTGGGACAGAGCGCCAGCCTGGAGCTGCCGGATGCGTGGCGACGTCCCTCGCCCGAGGAGCCTTATATGTACTGGTTTATGCGGCCAAGGAGCTCGAGGTGTCTCCGTTTCGAGATCCCGCGAAGGCAAGGCGATCGGGCCCGACCGGCTGGAGCAGAGGTTCCGTCCCGACCCGCCGGCAGAGCTGGCGCCGCTGGATCTCGCCTGTCCAGTTCCCGCGATCTTCCGGCTGATATGTGTTCGCCGATCAACTGGTCTGACGACGGCGTTTGGCTGGTCCCCTTGACATCGCCTCAGACTCGTGTCAACATCAAAACCGCGAGGGAAGTGTTGATACCCAGCTCTCATGTTGGTCGCTTGAGCTGGGTGGAGCGAGTAGCGAACCCGTCCCCTCTGGGCATTCAGGGTAAATCCGAAACCTAAGAGGAAAGTGACGGAAGAGTGAGTTCTCTCCTGTTTCAACACAGGACGGCGGTGGAGGGGCATTCGTTGCCCGTCCCGAGCGGAACCTCAGGGTGGGGTTTCGGCGACGCGTCCGCCGCACGTAAGACTGCTCTTCGCCTGCACACATTGAGCGAATACTCGCTCGCGAGGACGCTTGCCGCGCCTGAGCAGCTCCTCTCTGAACGTCGGGAATACCTCGGGCGAGGGGACGTTTGCCTAGGTTGTAGTGGCATTGCCGCCCATTTCAAGATACGTACATTTCCATTGAATCCATTGAATCCATTGACAATTATGGGGGGACCGTAAGACATGTCACCACCGGTGGTAGTGAATATCCAACCTGACGAGTCCGGTTCCCGAGCCTGGGATCCTGTCGTCCAACGTGGTTTCCTCACGGAGCCGCAGTCGGTACTTCAGCAACTGAACGACCCCGCTCCCTTCAAGCTGACCATCGTGGTCCCGGTGTACAACGAGGAGCAGACTGTCCGACAGGTGCTCGACTCTCTCATCGCCCAGCCAATTCCTGGGGACTTCGAGATCATCGTCGTGGACGATGGGTCGACGGACCGCACCAAGGACATTCTCCAGGCGAGCTGGCACAACAGGCACGTGTGCGTCCGACACGAGACCAACCGAGGCAAAGGTGCCGCTGTTCGAACTGGTATCTCGCTGGCCACCGGCACCCATCTGCTCGTGTTCGACGCGGACTCTGAATACGACCCTTACGACATCCCCAAACTCATTGCCCCCATCTTGAGCGGTCGCGCCGAGGTTGTCTACGGAGTTCGTGTGCGAGGAGCGGGCGCGCTATTCCCTTCATTCATCAATGTCCTCGGGAACAGGTTGATGACTGCCGCCGCGAATGCTCTCTACGCCACGGCGATCAGTGACCTTCACACGTGCCTCAAGCTCCTGCCGATTCCAATGCTTCGCCTCATGCAGCTTGAAGAGGAGGGCTTCGGCCTCGACACGGAGATCAGCGCCGAGCTGTTGCGCCGCGGCTTTCGCCCGTACGAGATCCCGGTGAGCTATGTCGGTCGATCGCGTGCGGAGGGCAAGAAGATCCGCTTGTCCGACGCATTTCGCTGTCTGCAGGTGCTGCTCAAGGTTCGCCTGCGCGGACGCACGCAGTACGGGGCGAGGGACAAGACGATCGCTCCCCGCGTGTGGTTGGCGGCGTGGCCCGAAGCAGCTAACGCGGTTAACGCAGTGGACTTGTGAGCCGGGGAGTCTCGCGAGCTCTGTATGCCTAGTCCGACGACGCGCGCGTCGGTCGCCGTAGTTACGGACGCGATTCATCCATACCACCGCGGAGGCAAGGAGATCCGCTACTCACAACTGCTGCCACGGCTCCAGGAGTCTTTCGACGTCTGCGTCTACACAATGCACTGGTGGCCGGAGCACAGCACCAGGCGGAGCGAGCAGGGCGTCGAGTATCAGGCGATCTGCCCTCTGTTCGCCCTGTACAAAGAGGCCCGCAGGTCGATGCTCGAAGCAGTCGCCTTCGCCTTCGCCTGTCTCAGGTTGGCCGCGAAACGATTCGATGTCGTCGAGGCAGATCACATGCCTTACCTGCAGCTGTTCACGTTGGGGCTGGTGACAAAGCTGAGACGGCGGCCGCTCGTCGTCACGTGGAACGAGGTTTGGGGTCCGGAATACTGGGGCAGTTACCTTGGGCGAGTGTCCGGACCGATCGCCTGGTGGATCGAGCGAGCGGCAATGAGCCTGCCGGACCAGATCCTGGCGCTGTCGACGGGAACGGCGGAAAGGCTGCGTTCCTACCTCGGCGACTCCGTGCCGATTCGTGTGATCCCCATGGCAGTCGATCTCGATTGCATTCGAGGCGTAGAACCGGCTCGCTCAGAGGACGCTGCTGAGCTCATCTTCGTCGGGCGGCTGCTGAAGCATAAGGGTGTCGACCTGCTCATCGACGCGGTGTCCGCTCTGAAGGTCGACCGTCCGCTCCGGGTGCTCATCGTGGGAGACGGCCCCGAAAGGCTCAATCTCGAGAAGCAGGTCGCCGATAATGGATTGACAGACGTTGTGCGGTTCCGTTCGGACGTCACCGACCACACTGAGGTGTTCGCGCTCATGAAGGCAGCCCAGGTCTTCGTCTTTCCTTCGCTCCGCGAGGGGTTCGGGCTCGCGCCTCTCGAGGCGCTCGCGTGCGGCACGAGGGTCGTGACCACGTCCCATCCGGACAATCAAGCCCGCCATCTCGTCGCACGATCTGACCGGGGGTATGTCACCGAGCCAACGGTTGACGCGCTCGCCGCCTGCATCGAACATGCTTTGGCGGACGCGTCCCTTGGCAACAGGCCGACGGAGGCCTGGATCGAGGAGTTCGACTGGAACGCTGTCGCTGCCGAGTACCGCGAGGCTCTGACTGCTTCGATCGCGAGCGGCCAGCTCAGGCCCCGGGGCGGAGGTAGGGCTTCGGCCAGCCAAAGGAAGGGGACAAAGCAGGACACGTACAAGCGGGCCACGTTGCGCGCGATGCGTCGCTACCAGGCACGGTTAGGAGCACTCTGCAGAAACAAGATCGGCTGGGCCCTTCGCGAACAACGCCCGTACATTTCGGCGCCCGATCAGGCTGAGGTGCGGTCGGAGGGCGTACTCAGACCCTCCAACTCCTCGACCGTTAGGCGGGCAGCGTCTGAAAAAGTAGCCTCAGAGTGTCAGGAAGCGTGACGTTGATCGGTCATGGAGGCCCGATGGCCAGGCGGAGGAACAGGTTTAGCGGCGGCCCCCTCCTGAGCGGAGTAGTTGCTGTCGGCCTATTGGTCGGTACGGGTGCGGTGACAGCTTGCACTGTCCCGGTGAGGAAAGGCATCAGCGTGACCCGATCGTCGACGGTCGCCGTGACGACGACGTCGGCGCTCCGGCACTCTGCCCGGTCGGACCGTCCGACTGCTCTGGTCCAGGTCGGTGACTCCAAGACAGTCTGCATTTCTGGCACGCCCGGCAGCAGAGCCCTTCTCCAGGCCCAGTCCTCCACGGGACTGAGGTTCAATTGCGTCGTGACTTACAGCGATGCCGACCCAACCTGGGGCAACTGGGTGGACCCCTGGATCACGAACAGAACGCACGCTCCCTTTGTGGCCTGGGTGGAGGCTGACCCCAAACGACACCAGCTCGTTGACACCCAGGATCTCATTCCTTCCAGCGAGACGAACAACCCCAGCTGGACCGCGGCGTGCGCCGCGGGGGACTACAATGCTTACGCCACGAAGTTTGCGAAGAACATGATTGCGGCGGGCTTTGGCTACTCGGTCATCCGTCTCGGCCATGAGATGAACGGCACATGGGAGATCGACGACCTCGGGACCACGGTCGTGCAGTGGCGACAGTGGGGACAGTGTTTCGCTCAAGAAGTGAGGGCGATGCGGGCCGTCCGCGGTGCACACTTCCTGTTCGACTGGAACGTCAACGGCCGTTACCGCGACATTCCGCTCGCTGATTACTACCCCGGCAACGCCGTTGTCGACATTGTGGGCATAAGTCAATACGACGAGAGCGGGTATTACCTGCCACCTGTTGGCTCTCCGGCACGTTGGAAAGCGCTTGCAAGCGAACCCATGGGCCTGGACGAGGTGTACGCCTTCGCTAGGCAGCACCACAAGCCACTCAGTATCCCCGAGTGGGCCACGGTGATCAAACTGGGTGATGACGGGAATTACGTGGGGCACGTGGGTGCCTTTGTTGCTACCCACGATGTCGCCTATCAGGCGTGGTTCAACGTGGGCAACGACAACATTTTCCAGCTCAACAAGTCCGAGGCGCCGCATTCGGTTGCCGCCTATGTGCGGACGATTGCGCGAAGGGTCGCTACCTCGGCCGCAAAGTAGCCGGTCATGCCGGGATCGTGAGGCGACTCACCCGGGTTTGGGCGGTCCGGTTCAGGCGTTTGGTTAGTGCCCGACCCCCGCGCTGTCACGTGCGTTCCCTCAGGACGAGCTCGCGCAGCATGCCCAGGTAGGTGGCCCGCTCTGAAGGGTCCAGCAGGAACGACGCACTGAAGCACACGGCGAAGACTCCGACGCAGGCAGCCACGAGCACAATGAGGTTCGAGAACAGATGTGGCCCACCTGCTACCAATCGAAGCACGCCATAGGCGACTGCGTTGATAATCGCGGGAAGAACGAGGCGACGCAGCAGGTGAGAATAGGGAAGGTCGATGAGCCGGCAAGAGAAGGGGATGAAGAACCCGAACGCCATCACTGTGAGCGGGATGGTCGTGCCCAGGGCGACACCGACGATCCCTATGTGTTTGGCGAGCACAATGCTCAGGACCAGATTCGTGACAGCCTCTGCGACTGACAGCAGCGCGACGAGCCTGTACCGGTTGAGCGCGAGGATTACCTGGCCTGCCGCGCCGGTCAGCGTGGCGAACAGATAGCCGATCGACAGGACGATGAGGGTTGAGTACGAGGTCACGAAGGAGCGTCCGACCCAGAGCGCGAGGAGCTGGCGGCCCCATAGCGCGAACACGACGAGTCCTGGCATCGCCACCGCCGCCGCCACGCGGGTGGCTTCGAGGAGCAGTCGCCGGAGGTCGTTCATTGCTTGTTGGGCTCGCAGCGAAGCTGCGGCCGTGAGGGACACCACGTCGAACTGGTTGCCGGCAACCTGAAGAGCTGACGACGGGCCCAGGGCGACCTGGAACGCGGCGACCGCGGAGGTGCCGAGCACAGCGCCGACGACGATGTTGTCCGTGCTGAAAATGAGGTGCGAAGAGACGTTCATCAAGAAGATCCAGACGCTCATGGAGAACATCTGGCGGGTAACTGCCCAGCTGGACTTGCCCTCCCTCACTCTCACGCCGAACCGTCTGCGGGAATGGTTGAGCTTAAAAAGGAAGGCGATGACGTTGAGGGTCGTGCCCAACGTCACGAGTGCCACGATGCCGAAGCCGGCGAGCAAGAGCCCCATCCCTATGCTCACCTGTACGGCCTGGTTGCAGATCCCGAGGATGCTCATGTAGCGGTAGTCCCCGTGCGCCTGGTGCACGGCGGTGTAAATGGCCGACGGGAAGGAGATGCCGATCCCGAGGGCCGCGATCGCGAGCGTGATCCGGAAGAGATGGAGATTCTCCCCGGAGACCTTGAAGATGCTGCCGAGGAATGGTTCCATGCCGAGGAGGACTGCCAGGACGACCGCCCCGGCCACGACGAAGATCGCCACCGCGTTACGGACGATGGTCGTGACCTCGTCACTTGGTCCGCCGTGAGCGCGCTCGGCCACCATCTTCTGCACGGTCACGCCTATGCCCAGGTCGAGCACGTTCGAGTAGGCGATGACCGACGACGTGAGCACGAAGATCCCGAACCGGCCGTGGCTCATCCGGTGCACGATGAATGCGGTGTAGGCAAAGCCCGTCACCGTTATGAACCCCGTGCTCAGATAGTTGTAGATGACGCTGCTGACAACCTTCGATGCTCTCATCGCGCCGAGCCAACCCTATTGAGGCTGATGCTGCCCTGGTAAGGGATCGTCACGGTTGACGGTGGCGCGTCAAGATCGATCCACCGGACTCTAGGGGCTAGGACGGCAACTGGGATCATCGATGGAATATTTCGGTCGACCCGGTGGAGTAGACGACGTTGAAATACTGATCGAGAAACGATGCGGGAAAGACGAGGTCCAGCAGCCCCGAATTCGTGGGACCCCAGGTCAGATGATCGACGACGTTCGTCGTCGAGGCGAAGATCCACGAGTGTTGGTCGATCGTACGGGGCGTGACGTCGTTGAACACCGCAGTGCGAAGATTCGTGAACTGGTCCAGCCGAAGCTGCCCGAAGTAGTCCGCGTAGATCACCCGCTGGGGTGGCACAGCAGCGGCAAGCCAGTGCGCGGTCGCCTCTTCCTGAGCATCGGGATAAAAGCCAGCATAATCCCCGCCGTTGTTGTACAGAATCAGGGGGGGATTGCCCCCGGTCACCGGCGAGGCAAGACCGGAACTGCCCACGAAAGCGACGAGCAAGAGCAGGCTAAGGCCTCCAAACAGCATGGGTCCCGGCCATGATCTCCACTTCAGGCGCGTCACCACCAGGTCGAGGAGCGCCGCTTCGAGGAGCGCAAGGATGAAGAGGCATTGGAGAAAGAGCCGCGACGAGTTGTAGTCCGCAGCAAGCGTGCCGCTTAGACGGCTCGCGGCGAGTATGAGGAGCGAAGCGATTCCCACCGTGCCGATCATGCGCAACAGAGGATGTCCCCGGCGTCGCAACGCGAACACGAGCGCGCCGCCCACCGCGAGCGCGTTGATCGACTGTTGCACCAACAATTCAGCATCGGCCAAGACCGAGGCCACCAGCGGGGCGTGATCGGGGAGATTCGGGGGCGACGCCGCGCGCAAGTTGTACGCCGAGTTCTTGGCGGCGGCAAGCGGAACGAGATAGCGCATATGCGCTGCGTAGTAGGTGGCGACAGAGAGCTCGTACTGGCTCGGGGACGTGGGTCGTTCCCGGGGCCCGTTGAAGTAGGCGCTGATTACGTTCTCTCCTTTCAGTCTTCCCGGAAGCAGTTGGATGCCACTTTGGCGTAGTGACTGCGCGACGTCGCTGACGTTGCTCCCAGAATGGGTGGCCGGCACGTACCAGATGACTGCCGATATCGTCATGACCGCCGCGGCGATGAACCAGGGAAGGACGGGAAGTCGTGTGCTCTTCCTCCTCCGCACGGTGACCGCCAGGATCGATGCCAAGAGGCATAGCAGGACCGTGATGTACGTCGTCGAGTAATGGCACACCACGAGCGTCACCCCGAGAACGGACACCAGTCCGAGCTGTGGCCATCGCGCCAACGAGGAGTCGAGCAGCGCGCCCATGATACCGGCAAAGATCAGAAGTGCGAGCTCCTGCCTTGCGATTTCCGGCTGCTGCTGGAAGTAGTACGCCTGCACGATGACGATCGCAGCAGCGGCGAACGCCGCGCGGCGGGAGAGGAAGCGCGTTCCCAGCGAGAAGGCCGCAACCGGAAACAAGGCAAAGAGCGCAGGGTATCCGAGCTTGAAGATCCAGACGTCCTGGCCGCCGATAAGCGCGTGCAGCGAGGCCGGGAGCACTGTCAGGCCGAGCATGGCCTCGTATGGGTTCAAATGCCCCATGTGCCATATACCGTTCACCACGGTCTGGTGGAGGTCGAAGTACTCGGAGTTGATGTCGAAGCCGATGACATACGAGCTGCGCATGCTTGTGAGAAGCATCAACGCAAGACCGCTGCCGTAGAGGATCAAGTTCATCTGACGGCGATGCATTCGATCGGCCAACGCCGTGCACGTCGGGATCATGACGGCCACGGCGACGAGGACCAGGATGGCGAGCGCATTTCCCTCGCCGTTGTCGAGCCTCGCCGCGGCTACTACGGAGGCGAGTGGCAGGAGCAAAGGCCAGAGCCAGCGCGCCCTTCCGATGAGGTCGGAGCTTTTCAGTTCGAACGAGGCTGTCGCTCCGTGCCCGAGGCGTGCGAGCCCCGGCAGAGCCAGGTTGAGCCCAATCAACAATGGCCATTGACGCAGCGGCTCGTGCACACCCAATGGAGGCCCGACAAGATCCACGACGAGTGTCGTGGCGACGAGGACCGCGACCGACGCGCACGGCAGATACGGGACGTACCGGCGGATCGACGCCGCGGGCATTCTCAGAGCGCGGAGAAGCAATTGCCCCGGGAGCACGGCTAACAAGAGAACGGCCACCGCACGCAGCAACCAGAGGGAGTGCCCGGCGACGGCGACGTCCAAGAGAACGAGCTCGAAGATCCACGTGGCGGGGATCGTGGTCCATCGGCCGGGAACCAGGCGTTGCAACCAGGCGCGCGACGCCTGGTTCATCACCGCGAGCTCGGGCAAGCCAGCCACAGGGTGATCCTTGCCGACGTGTGTTCGATCGAGATGAGGACCTGGACGCGCCGGGCTGAGCAGTAGACGCGAATGCGTTGCACAACCACGTCCGTTCGATTCGCGGGTACGACGGAGTTGCCTGACGCCAGTCCGAGCGGCGCATTGCCCGTCTTCTCGGACACCTGCCAGGCGAACGCGTGAGTTGTCGGCCCAACATTGCTCATGGCGAAGCGGATATTGAGGTGATCCGAAGCCGGCAGGGTCGATGGCAGTGTGCGCGCGTTCGGAAAGTACAGCTCGACGAAGGGCTCGGTCGGGCGCGAGAAGCCGACAGCTTTGAGCACAGACTGACCGAGCCCGGTCTGGAGTACCAGGAGCACGATTGCCACCGTCGCTGCGACCGCAATCCTCCAATTGCGCGGCGGTGCCACATGGTCGACAGCGCGGAAAAAGAAGGATTGAGTCGACATATCAGGTCAATGAGCTCCGGAATGGTGAGCTTTGGCGAGTGAAGTCTGGAGGGCCGGCTCTCTCACTGTACCGCGAGGTAGCGATCATCACTTGGCGCTCCATCACTTGGCTCCCGCACGCGGATTCCGTCTAGGTCGCAGTATCAACCGTCTCTCGATCGCGGCAGCGCCACAGACCGACGGCAAAACCAATGTTTAGGCCCGCTTCCTCGGCCAGCTTCACGTAGCAGTCGAGGAGTGGCGCCGGCGAGTGTTGCCGAAGCGCGTTCCGACAGCCGTTCGAGAAGAGCAACTGGGGGAGCACGAGCGCGGCTGTCAACCGTGAGGCACGACCCCGCGACCAGGCGAGCAATCCCGCCACGAGCAGCGGGAACGGAAACACCGTCGGGGGCAGGTTCCTGCGCTTGCAGTACAACCGCGCCGCACCCCTGCCGTAGGAGCGATAGCGGCGGAGGAGGGCACGGGGACTGGTGTCGAAGTGATGGCGAAGGATCGCCGAAGGCTCGAAGCGGAGTGCACCGCGGGCATGCCCGTCGCCTATACGCAGGCAGAGATCGAGATCCTCGCCCCCCTCGTCACTGCGGAAGCGCTCGTCGAAACCCCCGAGCTGGCGCAGGACGTCGGCTCGGAATGCACCGTTGGCGGTGGCGAAGGCGTGGACAGCGCGCCCACCGGATGGCGCGGGACGCGCGTTCCGAAGCAGGTAGCGAGCGAACCGGTACGTGACATGCGTATTCGAGGCCAGGTCGATCTCGAGCGGCGCCAACGGATTGTTGCGTTCGAGATAGCCTCCGAAATAGCCTCCGGTAGATGCGGGTATCGCCGGTCCCCCGACTCCGACCACTCCCTCGACAAATCCGCTCAGCAAGCGCTCGGCCCATTCCGGCTCGGGTTCGCAGTCGTCGTCCAGGGTTGCGATGATGGGAGCCACAGCCGCCGCGATTCCGGTGTTGCGTGCTGCCGCCACGCCGCGGTTGGCGGCATGGCGGATCACCTCGGCGCCGTAGGTGGCGGCCACCTCGGCACTGTTGTCAGTCGACCCGTCGTCGACCACTATGAGCTGGAGACCCTCTCCAAGTGACTGGCGTCGAACGGCAGCGAGACACTTCTCGATCCGCTTCGCTCCGTTGAGGGTGCAGACGACGACGCTGATCTGGGGAGCGCCAGCGGTCGGTGATTCGGCGTCCACGTTTGGAGAGCCCTCCTCGGTTCGGGGATGGAACAGTGCACGGCGACGAAACCAACCCTAGTAAGCGACAGGGGTCGGCGCCGAGTTCAACTGTCGCCGCGCGCGAGGACGCTCCCCGCTCCTCCGAGGTCTTCGGGGATCAGCTGACAGTTGTGACGACCTGGGTGTTTCTGCGCGCTACGGACAAGGAGAGGTCGACCACGCCGACTGTCCTTCCTGCGAAGTAGGCCGCGATCAGGAGTGCGTTGACGGCTACTGCTCCGGTGTAGCGATTGCGGTAGCGGGCCGGACCGGACGCGACGAACCTGCTGTGCATATGGCGCTCACTCGTTGCGAGAAGGTACGCCGGCGGCAGTAGTCGTGCGAACCATGGGTACCTTGATCGGCCAAGCCATGAGGCGGCCACCACGACGAGAGCACCTCCAAAGGCGACGTCTGGCAACCGGACCTGTTGATAGCGGAATAGCTGACGGGTTGCGCCGCGCCCACTTTCGTACAACCACGCGACCGACTCGGCCAGAGACTTGTCCTCGCGATGCTCGACGACGAGGCCAGGTAGGCAGGCGAGCCTATAACCATTAGCGAGCAGCTCGTGGTTGATGTCGATGTCCTCTCCCTCGCAGAGCTCCTCGTCGAACATCACGTGCTCGAAGACCTGGCGACGGTACAGACCGTTGTTTCCTGTGATCGTGGCCGTCGCAGGAGCCCCTACGGCGGTCAACCGGAACGTGTTGTAGAGATAGGCGACGTCGCCGTCAGGCACCGCAGTACCTCCGACGACGTCGTAGTTCTCGATGCTCGACAAGCAGGTGCCAAGCCATGTACTCGGCAGGCAGATGTCTGCGTCCACCATGGCGATCAGCTCGCCGCTGGCGGCCTTCACCCCCGCGGCCCTGGCGGCTCCTCGACCACGGTTCGCTTGCCCCATCAGACGCAACGAGTCGTTCCGGACCTGCATCTCGCGCACCAAGTCGGCAGTGGCGTCTGTCGACCCATCGTCCACGACGATGATCTCGTGTATCCCGAGTCCCTCCTGGGCCTCGATGGCTTCCAGGCAGCGACAGACGTGGTGCTCCTCGTTGTACGCGATAACGACGAATGAGATCACGAAAGAGCGGCCCTCCGTCTCTTCACGCGCCGAGGTCTCCGTGATCCACCCATCGCTTTTCGACCATGTGTTTGGACCTCTGGGTTAGTGCAGGCAAGATGCTGACCCCTTGAGAGTACGCAGACAGAGTACTGAAAGGGTCGAACACCCCGGCCAGGAAGCTTCGCGTAGCGTCGCGTCGCGGACGAGGTCACGGCCCGAGCTCGCTCCGTCGGCCGAAGAGCTGAAGTGGATCCAGGAGTAGCTGATCTCCCTTTCGATCGGCAACGCGTAGCCGGAGTCCGAACGCGGGCGGGTCGGCCATTGCACTGCCATTTGGCTTGGCAGGCGAGGCGTGAGCGCGAGGCGACCTGAGCGCCCTCACGAGGCTCCTGCTGGCAGTCAGCCGGTTGGCTTTTGCGGCTGCCGACGGCCTCGCGTCTCTTCTCTTCGGGGCGTGCGAGTGAGCGCCTTGCGCCAGAGAATCCGATCGAAGTGGTCCTAAAGTCACGCTTAGTGGTTGTCGATACACTCTAAGTGAAAAAGGAATCAACTTCGGACCTGGACATTCAGGGCGGTCGACGCCGGGCGGCCCTCCGCGATGTAAGACGCAGCAAGCCTGAGCTGCCTCGAGCTCGGGAGTTCTTCTATCGGGCGTCACCTGTCTACCGGCGTCGCGCTCTTGCGGGGGGCGTTGTCGTTGCCGTCGCACTGGCTGCGCTCGTGAACTCTCTGGTGCTCTCCGGCGCGTCTGGGGCAACCTCCTCTCGGTCGGCTGGCACGTCGACCTCTGCCGCGGCTCCGGCAGTGCGAAGCCACGCGCTCGCGTCCGCCGCCCGGTCACTGAGAAGCCAGGTGATCGCCTCCACCGCGGTGAGGGCGACCAGCTACACGAGCATCTCCGCGGCGCACGCCTCGATCGGGAGTCAAGTCATGCCAGCGGCGTTCTTGGCGTGGAGACATAGGCACTCGACCACGACGACGACCACGCCGACCAAGACCACGAGCCCGGCGACCACGACCACGACCACGCCGACCAAGACCACGAGCCCGGCGACCACGACCACGACCACGCCGACCAAGACCACGACCACGACCACGCCGACCAAGACCACGACCACGA
>Ga0182030_10010661_pt1 | contig 18621 bp, 14 predicted proteins | sample 812S3MmetaG_FD_121299 | JGI IMG/M metagenome (GOLD analysis project Ga0182030, IMG submission 121299) | Permafrost microbial communities from Stordalen Mire, Sweden - 812S3M metaG (Illumina Assembly) | ecosystem: Environmental > Terrestrial > Soil > Wetlands > Permafrost | place: Sweden...
GGTGGTGAACGGTTTGAGCAGGTAATCCAGCGCATGCACTTCAAACGCCCGCAACGCGTGCTGGTCATAGGCGGTGACAAAAATCACCACTGGCAGCAGCCGGGGCGGGATGGCGGACAATAACGCGAAACCGTCCATCTCCGGCATCTGCACGTCAAGAAACAGCAGGTCCGGCAGATCGAGGCGGATGGCGGCCAGCGCCTCCGTGCCGCGTTCACACTCGGCCAGCAATTCAAGGTCCGGCTCCTGCTGTGACAACAGGCGGAGCCGCTGCCGGGCCAGCGGTTCATCGTCCACAATCAGCGTGCGGATTTTTTTCATGGCGGGGCGGCGGTCGCCGCCGGGGCGGACCGGGTGTGAAAGGGAATTTCCAGTTCCGCCTCACAGCCGCCATCGCCGACATTCCGCAGGTTGAAGCGGTGTCGGGCGGGATACAGGCTTTGGAGGCGGGCGCGCGTGTTGGACAGGCCGATGCCTTCCGGCCCGGCGGCGGCCGGCAGGCCGACGCCGGAATCAGAGACGGACAGCCGCAAAATTTCGCCGTGGCACCCGGCGCGGATTCGCACGACGCAGGGGGATGATTGGGGCTCGATCCCGTGTCGGACGGCATTTTCAACCAGGGGTTGGAGAATGAGCGTGGGCACCAGCGCCTCGCGCGCCGCCGGCGCGATTTCCAGGTCAATCCGCAGCCGCCCGCCAAACCGGATTTGTTCGATGTCAAGATAACGCCCGAGAAATTCCAATTCGCGCTCCAGCGGAATCTCCTGTTCCGCGGCGGTGTCCAGCGAGAGTCGCAACAGGGTGCTCAGGTTGCCGATCATGTCGTCCGCGAGCTGCGGGGCGGTGTGGACAAGGGTGGAGATGGCGTTGAGCGTGTTGAACAAAAAATGGGGGTGAAGCTGCATCCGCAAGGCTTGCAGACGCGCCTGAGCCAGGTGTGCCTCCAATTCCAACTCGCGGCGGTCGCGTTCTTGGGAACGCCGGAAATAGACCAACGCATGGCTGAGGCTGACAATGACCAGATAAACCGGCAGGTTAAACCGGATGAGAAACCACAACGGCGGCGGCCACCCAAAATCGCCATCCGGCCGGAAGCCGGGAGGTCCGCCGGGCCTTTCCGCCGGCGGCGGCATCAGATAATCCCCAGCCAGCGCACAGGACAAGACCACGAGCCCGCAAACGCCCGCTTGCAGCGTGGTTCGGAACTTCCAATCATGACGGCCGAGGGGAAACCGAAAAACCAGCCAGAGGATGAAGGGCGAAAACAACATCCACGGCGCCCACTGGCTCAATGTCATGTGCAACGCCACCCTCCACGCAAACGCCCCGCTGAGGACTTGTTGCGCGCTGATCAACCCCATGAAAATTGCCCAGCCCAAAATGAACATCGGGACATAAAACAACCAGCGCCGGGGCGGGGAATCTGAAGTTGCGCCGTTGTCCATTTACAAAAGATTAACTCGCGCCCCCCCTGATTGTCTTGCGAAATCCTGGCCCAGCCCCGGCCAAATGAGACCAATCAGCCCTAACGCGTGATGGAAATGGAAAAAGGTGGGATGGCCTCTCCGCCAGCGAAACCCTTCAAGCTTCGGCGACCCGGTTTTCTTTCCGCATCGCATTGAAATTGCCGGTCAGGCCTCGCAAATGCCTATTCAGGTGCGGCCTCCCCTCACGGGACCGCCGGCCTTCATCACGCCGCCGGGCGGGTTCATCCTGATTATTTCCCGCTTCATCTCGTTGCCGTTGCGGGTGGGGTCGGTTTGTGGTCTGATGATGGAGCGGGTGGGGTTCGGAACACGGCTCGTTCTGCTCTTAACGGCATTGCCTGCACCTGTTCAATCCTAACTTGGGCGGACGATGCTAACCTTGAGTGAGGAAGCGCTGCCGTTCCGAACGCCATCCCGCATCATCCGCCCGGGTCACCAGGACGGAGATTCCATCCTCAATCAGCCCTTTTCGCCGCTGGCGAGCAGGGTTTGAAAGTGGGGGGGCTGTTCTTCGGTCGCCACGATGTTGATTTCCACTATTTTGAAACCGGCGTCTTCCAGCCACTGGTGCAGGTCGCTCTCGGCAAAGCCGGGCCAGCGGTCGCCGTACAATTCGCCCGCCTTCTCGAAATTGTGGCGGAGCAGGTCCAGGATCATGATCTGTCCGCCGGGACGGAGGATTTTGTGGGCGCTACGGATGGCGGCCGAGGGATCTTCCGCGTGGTGCAAGGCCTGGCTGAGGACCACCAGGTCCACGCTGTCCGCCTCCACGGGCGGGTTTTGCAGGTCGCCCTGGCGGAATTCGAGGTTTTTGAGCCCGTTCTTGCGGGCCTTGGCGGCGCCGAAAGCGACGATCTTTTCCGAGTTGTCCACGGCGATGACTTTTTTGCAGCGGCGCGCGAGCAGTTCGCTGAGCAACCCCTCCCCCGCCCCGAGGTCGGCGACGACGATGGGCGGCAAAATGCGCAGGAGCAGATGGCCGAAGGCCTGCCAGGACCGGCCGGGGCCGTACACGCGGTCAAAGCGGCCGGCCACCTGGTTGAAAAACACCTGCGCCTGTTCCCGGCGGCGATGGAGCACCCGTTTGAGGTTGATCTGATCGCCGGCGCGTTCGGGGAGCTCCCGGGCGCCGCGGATGGCCAGTTGGATGAACTCGCCCGCCACGGCGTCGGCGGCGGGGTTGAGCTTGTAGAACGTCCGCTTGCCGGCGCGCCGGGCGCAGAGCAGTTCGCACTCCGTCAACAGGCCCAAATGGGTGGAAATGCGGGACTGGCCCAGCCGGGTGACCTCCTGGAGCTCATTGACGGACAGCTCATTGACCTCGAGCAGCGCGACAAGGCGCAGCCGGGTGGGGTCGGACAAAGCCCGCAGCGATCTCAAGGTGGAACTCATAATTTTCAAAAAGCGTTTGACGCGCGCCAAAAGTGTTATATCATCTTATCTTGATACGTCAATATGTCATTGGCGAAGATGGAAAACCTTGATTGAAATTACATGAGCAATTCTTACATATTTTCCTCCGAATCCGTGGGCGAGGGCCATCCGGACAAAGTGGCGGACACGATTTCTGACGCGGTGCTGGACGCGTGCCTGACGCAGGACAAGTTTTCCCGCGTGGCGTGCGAAACGTACGTGAAATCCAACATTGTCATCATCGGCGGGGAGATCACGACCAAGGCGGACCTGGATTTTGTGAAGATTGCGCGCACGGCCATCCGCGAAATCGGCTATGTGAACGACGACGACGTGTTCCATGCGGACCGGGTGTTTGTCAATGTGATCGTGACGCAGCAATCGCCGGACATCGCGCAGGGGGTGGACGCGCGCAAAGCGAAGGGCAAGAAGACGGCCAAGCAGGGGGCCGGCGACCAGGGGTTGATGTTTGGTTATGCCAGCAACGAAACGCCCGAGCTGATGCCCGCGCCGATCATGTTCGCCCACCGCCTGGGCCGCGAACTGACCAACGTCCGCAAGAGCGGCAAGGTGTCCTGGCTGCGGCCGGACGCCAAGTCGCAGGTTTCGGTGGTGTATGAAAACGGCAAGCCCGTGGCGATTTCCAACGTGGTCATCTCCACCCAACACGCCGCCGACGTGGAACACGAGGAGATCGAAACCTTCTGCATCCAGAAAATCATCAAGAAGGTGCTGCCCGCGAAATTGCTGACGGAGAAGACCGAATATCTCATCAATCCCACCGGCCGGTTCGTGGTGGGCGGACCGCAGGGCGACACCGGTTTGACGGGGCGCAAGATCATTGTGGACACCTATGGAGGCACCGGCCGGCACGGCGGCGGCGCCTTTTCCGGCAAAGACCCGACGAAGGTGGACCGCAGCGCGGCCTACATGGGCCGCTGGGTGGCCAAGAATATCGTGGCCGCCGGCCTGGCCGCGCGCTGCGAAATCCAGTTCGCCTACGCCATCGGCTATCCCGACCCCGTCAGCGTGCATGTGGACACCTTCGGCACCGGCTCGGTGCCCGATGAGAAGATCATCAAGGCGATCAACCGCGTGTTCAGCTTCCAACCGGCGGACATCATCGAGCAGTTGAACCTGCGCCGGCCGATCTATTCCAAAACCACCAACTACGGCCACTTTGGCAAAAACGACAAGGACCTGACCTGGGAGAACACCGACAAGGTGGAGGCGCTCAAGAAAGCCCTTTAACCCTTCAACCTCTTTAACGTAACGATTTAACGTATTTAACCGACATATTATGCCCGCCATCAAATTATCCCCCGCCCGCAAGGCCGCCGCCAAGGTCAACGGCAACGGCAAAGCCGCGCCCGATTATCAGGTGAAAGACATCAGCCTGGCCGATTGGGGCCGCAAGACCATTGACGTTTCCGAACAGGAAATGCCCGGCCTGATGTCCATCCGAAAAAAGTACGCCCCAGGCAAGCCCCTGCAGGGCGTGCGCGTCACCGGCTCCCTGCACATGACCACGGAAACGGCCATCCTCATCGAGACGCTGGTGGATCTTGGCGCCTCGGTGCGCTGGGCCAGTTGCAACATCTTCTCCACCCAGGACCAGGCGGCCGCGGCGATTGCCAAGGCCGGCGTCCCCGTGTTCGCATGGAAGGGCGAGACGCTGGAGGAATACTGGGACTGCACCCTGCGGGCCGTCGTCCATCCGGGCGAACTCGGACCACAACTGGTGGTGGACGATGGCGGCGATGTGACGCTGCTCATCCACAAAGGCTATCAACTGGAGGAAGGCGACCCTTGGGTCAATTCCCCCAGCGCTTCGCACGAAGAACAGGTGATCAAAGACCTGCTCAAACGCGTCGCCCAGGAAAAGCCCGGCCTCTGGCACAAGATTGTGCGAGACTGGAAGGGCGTCTCCGAGGAGACCACGACCGGCGTCCACCGGCTTTATCAGATGCTCGAAGCCGGCAAGCTGCTCGTACCCGCCATCAACGTCAACGACTCCGTCACCAAGTCCAAGTTCGACAACCTCTACGGCTGCCGGGAATCACTGGCCGACGGCATCAAGCGGGCCACGGACGTGATGATCGCCGGCAAAGTCGCCTGCGTCTGCGGTTACGGCGATGTCGGCAAAGGCTGCGCCCATTCCCTCCGCGGCTTCGGCGCGCGCGTGATTGTGACCGAGATTGACCCCATCAACGCCCTCCAGGCCGCCATGGAAGGCTTCCAGGTAAACACCGTGGAAAGCACGCTCGGCACGGCCGATATTTACGTCACCACCACCGGCAACTGCGAGGTGATCACCCTCGAACACCTCGTGAAAATGAAGGACCAGGCCATCGTCTGCAACATCGGGCACTTCGACAACGAAATCCAGATGGACCGGCTGAACACCCTGGCGGGCGTGACCAAGCTCAACATCAAACCCCAGTACGACAAATACACCTTCGCCAACGGCCGGAGCATCTACGTCCTGGCCGAAGGCCGACTGGTGAACCTCGGCTGCGCCACCGGGCACCCCAGCTTTGTGATGTCCAACTCCTTCTCCAACCAGGTGCTCGCGCAACTGGACTTGTGGAAGAACCGCGAGACCTACAAGGTGGGGGTCTATCGCCTGCCCAAGAAACTGGACGAAGAGGTCGCCCGGCTGCACCTGGAGAAGATCGGCGTGAAGCTGACCAAGCTGACCAAGAAACAGGCCGCCTACCTGGGTGTGCCCGTGGCCGGCCCATATAAGCCGGAACATTACCGGTACTGATCACTCCAGCGGGGTGATCTTCACCTCCACGGTCATGGTGCGTTCGAGCGTGCCGCGGTAATTGCCGGCCACGGGGGGCACGTCGCCGTAATCGCGGCCATGCGCGATTTTTACGTAGGTCTCGTTCAACTGGCGGTTGTGCGTGGGGTCCACCCCCCGCCAACCGAGGCCCGGGAGGAACACCTCGATCCAGGCATGGGTGGCGTTGGCATCCTCGGTGGCCAGGTAGCCGCTGACGTAACGGGCCGGGATTTTCAGCGCCCGGCACAGCCCGATCAGCAGATGGGCAAAATCCTGACAGACGCCCCGGCGGTCCTTGAGCACGTCCCGCACATGCGTGTGAACATGCGTGGACCGGGGCTCATATTTCAGGTAACCGTGGACAAATTCCAGGAGTCCTTGGACGGCCCACCAGACATCCTCGTTGCGGCCGATGGAGGCGTCCACCGCCAGGCGCCAGACGTCACTGTCAATTTCAATGAAGCGGCTGTTTTGCAAATAGTCAAAACAACGTTCCACATGGGCCGCCTCGGTGAGTTTGACGAAGGGGCAGACCGGCCCGGTGGCCGCCAGCGGGGCCGGCGGGCGGGTGACCACGCGCGACTGGCTTTCGATCAGCAGGTAACTGTGGGGCTCATGGACTTCAAAGTGATGCACCCAGTTCCGGTAAAAATCAATGTAATGAGTCAGGCGGGCGGCGGGGAGGACGCGTAACAGGAAGGATTCGACGGTTTGCTCCGGATTGGGCATGGGATGCAGCCGGACATCGTTCAGGCTGTCCCGGACCGGCGAGGTGTACACGTAGCGGGTGCTGTGTAAAATATCGAATTTCATGGTCACGACTCAACCGCGGCCCGTCTGCTGCTGTTGTTCCTCCTGCTGCACCAACTGTTCGGGGGTGGTTCCGCAGACGAAACACCAATCCGGTTTTTGTTGTTGCTGCTCCTCCTGCTGCACCATGTGTTCGCCGTCCGCATAGGGAAAGGGTTTGAAAATGTAGGCCCGAAAGAGGGCGTCGCCGATGTTGTTGAGTTTGGACTGGGCCTCATCCAGATAATGATGCAGGCCGATTTCAAAGATCTCATCAATGGTGCCGAACTGCAGTTCGGCCAGGAGGCGACCGGTGAGTTTTTCCGCGTCGTTGCAGAAGTGCCCCTCGGCGACGCCGGATATGTGGCGCACGGCGCGGTTGAGTTCCGCCACGCAAAAGCGGAGCGAACGGGGGAAAGTGTCGTCCAGCAGCAAAAACTCGGCGACCTGCCGGGGATGCACATCCGCGCCGTACAGGGATTTGTAGGCGTCCCAGGCGCTGCAAGAGCGGAGGACGGCCGACCATTCCAGCGCGGTGCTCTGGGTGACAGGGCCGGGCGCGCCGCGTTCGGGCAGCGTCTGATAACGCACATCCAGGATGCGCGTGGTTTTGTCGGCGCGTTCGATGAACTGGCCGGTCTGGACAAACCACCAGCCTTCATTATGGATCAAGGTGGCATTGGCAATGCCGATGAAATGGAGGGAGCCGGCCTTGACCTCCTGGAAGAATTCGCTGGGGCTGCGGCGCCAGACGTCACGGGCCTCGGGCGAACGGATGAACAGATACAGCCGGTTCAATTCCTCCCAGATTTCCAGCGTGATCTGGTCGCGGACCATCCGGGCGTTTTCGCGGGCCTGGCAAACCGCCTGGACGAGGGAGTTGGGGTTTTCATTCTGGAACACCAAAAATTCCGTGACCGCCTGCGCCGTGGCACGGGGGTGCAGCTTGAAGAACTCTTCCTCGTCGCCGGTGGCCTGCACGATGGGCAGCCAGTATTCGGCCAGCCGTTTTTCATCCAAATGGCGGACGTCCAGCAGCAACTGGAGGTTGACGTCCACTATCCGGGCAATGTTTTCGGCCCGTTCAATATGACGGGCCATCCAATAGAGTGAATTAGCTACGCGGCTTAACATGTCAATCGTTGCGGTTGTTGTTTCCCATGGTTACCCCGGCCGGCCGTGATCATTCGTCCCCGTACAATACCCAGGTGTCTTTGCTGCCGCCGCCCTGCGACGAGTTGACCACGAGCGAACCCTTGCGCAGGGCCACCCGGGTGAGGCCGCCAGGGATGATGCTGATGCGTTCGCCGGACAGGATAAACGGCCGCAAATCCACATGCCGGCCTTCAAAGGTGGCGTCACAATAGGTCGGATGCTGCGACAGGAAGATCATCGGTTGGGCAATGTAATTGCGGGGCTCGGCGATGATCTTGGCGCGGAACGCCTCGATTTCGTCCGCGGACGCCTTGGGGCCCATCAACATCCCGTAGCCGCCGGATTCATTGGCGGCCTTGACGACCAGTTCCGGGAGATGCGCCAAAATATAATCGAGATCCTTTTTCTCGCTGGCCAGATAGGTGGGCACATTCGGCAGAATGGGGTCCTGATCCAGATAATATTTGATCATGCGCGGGACAAAATAATACATCACCTTGTCATCGGCAATGCCGGTGCCGATGGAATTGGCCAGCGAGACATTGCCGGCACGATAGGCATTGATGAGCCCGGGCACGCCGAGCATGGAGTCGCGGCGGAAAACGGTCGGGTCAATGAAATCATCATCAATGCGCCGGTAGATGACATGCACCGGCTGCAAACCCTTGGTGGTGCGCATGAAAATCCGGGAGTCGCGGACAAACAGATCCCGGCCCTCGACGATTTCAATGCCCATCTGCCGGGCCAGGTAGGTGTGTTCAAAATAGGCGCTGTTGTACGCCCCGGGCGTAAGCAGCACCACCGTGGGGTCGGCCACGCCGACGGGGGCGATGTATTTGAGGCATTTGAGGAGTTCCTGGGGGTAATGATCCACGGGCTGCACCCCCACGCCCTCAAACATGCCGGGGAATGCGCGCTTCATGGCCCGGCGGTTTTCCAGCACGTAGCTGACGCCGGAGGGACAACGGCCGTTGTCCTCCAGCACCAGATAATTGCCCTCGTGGTCGCGGATCAAATCCGTGCCGCAAATGTGGATGTAAATGCCTTTGGGCACTTCAAAGTTGACGAATTCCCGGCGGAAATGCCGGGCGGACAGCACATAAAATTCCGGGATGACGCCGTCTTTGAGGATCCTCTGCTCGTGATAAATGTCATGCAGGAACAGGTTGAGCGCGGTGATGCGTTGGGTGAGGCCGCGTTCGAGATGCTCCCATTCCTTGGCCGGGATGATGCGGGGCAGCAAATCAAACGGGAAGATCTTTTCCGAGCCCCGGGCGTCCCCGTACACGTTGAACGTGACGCCCTGACGCAGAAACGCCGCGTCCACCGCCTGCCGCTTGGCGTCAAATTCCGCCGGCGACATCCCGCGAAACAACTCGTGGAATTTCCGGTAATGCGGGCGGACGGAGGCCTGGACGTCCATCATTTCATCAAAACCACCGGCGACCGAATAATTTTTAAACATAACCAATAGCGCGACGTCGTTTTTTGAACTGCCTGATTAAATATCCACATTCCATTACCGCCCCGGACAGCCGGGCCACTCCGGCCAAACCCCTGTAAATCGTCTCCAATCACACATACAAGCCTGTTTGGCCGCTTTGTCAATCCTCATACCGCCCCAAACCGGTTAATTGCTCAGGACCACCCCCGTTATAGCAATCGCCTTGCCGAGTTCAGCAATTCCAAACAATTTCCCCCGCCCACCCAACGGGGATTTCCGGGGACATGTCCCGCCCTCCCATTCATCCCATGCCTGGACTCAGCCGGACTCAGCTTGACCGCTCCCGCCTGGCCTTTCATCCTCATCATCACATGAGGCGCTCAAAAATCCACCGTTTTTTACCGTTACTTGGGGTTACTTGGGGTTATTTACCGTTAGCCGGTCGGATTCACCCGGTCGGTTTGGCCTTGAGGGTTGGAATTTGAGATTTCCTTGAAGTTTGGATTTTGGGCTTTGAACTTTCCCTCCACAATTCAAAGGTTTGACCAGGTTGGACTCAGCCGGACTCACCTTGACCACCCCCGGCAGGGCGGCACTGCCGCGCCGCCCTGATGTCCGCCCCTACAGGATTCTTTCCCTTGGATTTACCTTAATTTACCTCAATTCGGCCTGTCTGGCGTTGGATTAGGTTGGACTCAGCCGGACTCAGCCGGACCACTTCGGCCCGGCATAAGTCCCCTGCTTCCCCTGCGTCCCATCGGCTGTCGGCCTTGGCCGTTTTGGCCCAAAGCCCGGAGCCTGGAGTCTGTGCCGCTTTTGGCGGCCATGTCAAAGAGCTGCGCCGGGCATGAATCCATCCGCCCGGCCGTCCCGGACAGTCTCGCACTGGAGTATAACCATGTCAACATTTACGGGTAGGCCTGTATTTCGTGGTTCAAATTCCCCGTTCGCGCTTTCCGGCTTTCCGCTTTTTTGCTTGCGGCTTCGCCGCGCCGGGTGCTTTGATTAGGCAGGCTTGCACCATGAGGTAAATTTGCTTATCTTCCTCGCGCCTTGAAAAAATTGGACCGTCCCATCATCCCGCGCAAGACGATCTATCGTCTCTCGATTTATTTGCGCTGTCTGGCGCGGCTGCGGGAGAATGGCATCGGCACGGTTTCCAGCGAGGCGCTGGCGAAGGCCGCCGGGGTGAAGCCCACGCAACTGCGGAAGGATCTGGCGTATTTTGGCACCTTTGGCACGCGCGGACTGGGGTATGACGTGCCGGAGCTGTCCACCAAAATCGCCGAGGAACTGGGGACTTCGCGCCTGCAACCGGTCATTCTGGTGGGGGTCGGCAATCTGGGGTTGGCGTTGCTTTCGTATCGCGGGTTTGAAAAGGAAGGGTTTGAAATTATCGCCGCCTTTGACGCCGAGCCCGGACGAAAACGGGACAAGCCCGTCCGCCAACCGATTTTGGGGATGGATCAACTGCGGGACTTCACCCGGGAAAACGGAGTGAAGATGGCCATTCTCTCGGTCCCTTCCGCGGTGGCCCAGGAAGTGGCCAATGCGATCGTCCAGGCGGGCATTGCCGGGATTCTCAATTTCTCGCCGATGGTGCTGGATGTGCCGGAAGAAGTGATCGTAAACAACGTCAACCTGGCCATTGAGCTGGAAAACCTCAGCTATTTCATCCAGGAGTGACCCCCCCGGGCGCCGGCTGCGTTCCCGGACCGCGCCCGTCCCCGGGCGCAGCAACGCCCGGTGGGGTAAGTTGGTTGGAACTGACAAAAGTCACCCGGCGGCGGATCTTGTTGTGCCCGAGACGGGCACGGTCCGGGTTTGGACAAAACGCCCTCAGGATACGCCGGGCACCGGCGGGCGGTGCCGGGCGGACAATTCACACACCTGTCCGTGCAGATGCCGGGCGAGTTGCTTGCGATCCAGCCCGAGCGGCGCCGGGGGGCCGTAAATCACGGTGGCATTGATTTTATCGAGGGTCAGCAACCGCAGAACATGGAAAAAAAACGTCATGTCGCCCCAGTAACAAACGTCGTTTTCCACCGAACCTTTGGCCAGGCTGTACCCCAGCCACGCGGGGGTGACCGGCCAGCCGGCCGCGGCCGCCCGGGCGAAAAGGGAGGAATGAAACGGGAGCACCTGGTGGCCGTTGGAGCTGGTCCCTTCCGGAAAAATGCCCAGAATCACCCCTTGGTTGATCACCGCGTTGAACGCCTCATCAAACCGGGCCACGTCCGAGCGCTGGCCGCGGCGAATGAACAGAGTGCCGGCACAGGCCGTCAGCGGGCCGATCACCGGCCAGTCCCGCACCTCGCTTTTGGACAGGAAAACCATGGGTTGGGCGGCCCCCAACACCAGGATGTCCACATAACTGAGATGATTGGCGACCAGCAGGCCGCCGGCCGGCGGGGGGCCGGCGCGTTGGACGTGGATGTTTAAGACCGCCAGAATTCGGCGGCTATAACCGGACATCCATTCCGCCCGGACGGCGAGGTTGGAAGATCTGCCCCGCCGCCAGACCGTAAAATAATAATTCACCGCGGCGGCGGCCAGAACGACGGCAAACCGGACAAACCGGCCACCGGTGCGGACGTATTTCCAAATCATGTCAGATGCTTCAGCTTAAATAGCGCGCCACAGTTTCGGGCGACAAAGCATCCAAATCCAAAAAGGTGAGAAAATCAATCGTTTTAAATTCCCGGTCGAGAGCCGGGGCGCCGCAAATTTTGGCGCCCAAAGAAAGGTAGGCGGACAACAGCTTGGGTGGACGCTGGTAACTATCCGCCAGCCGGTCCAGCGGACAGGCCAGCCCGGCCAGCGGTTGTATGCGAAATGGTTCGGCAATCAGGAACCGATGGGACAAATCGGAATAGACGGCCGCCCCCACCGCCGGATCCTGTGAGGACAGGGAACTGCAGCCGATCAAATATCTCCCACCGCGGGCACGGGCATAGTCCGAGATGCCTTTCCAGAGGAGGCCCAGCACCGTCAGATTGCGATGCTGGCTGTGGACGCAGGCCCGGCCCAGTTCGATCATCCCGTCGCGCAGGGGTTCAAACGGGGACAGGTCAAATTCTTGGGCGCTGTAATAACCCCGGTGTTGGGAGGCCACCCGGCCGGATTGCAGGCGATAGGTGCCGACGACCTCGCCGGTGCGACGGTCCTCGACCAGCAAATGGTCGCAAATTTCATCAAACGGGTCAGCATCAAGCAGCGTGGCAAAGGATTGTTCCAACCCTTCGTTGAGTTCCAGATTAAACACCAGGAAACGCAGGGTTTGGGCGGCACGCACGTCGGTCGCCGAATCGGCGAGGCGGGCGACATAATGTTGATCGGCCCGCCCCCGGGCCAGAACGCGATTAACGGTGGTCGGCGGCATTAAGGATGTGTTCATGAAATAATACTCTGCTGGCTTTTCTGATAACGACAGAGCTAAGGTTAACCCATCTTCCCCGCCAAGCCAGATCCAGAATGTTAAATCAAGGTTACGAGGGTAAGGCAAATGGGTGACGGGTCAATGGTGGAGAAAGCCGCCGGACGAAGGAAAAATCGCAGCGCCAACAGGATTTTGCAGCCCGCCCCGGCCTCCGGATTATCGGTGGGGGTGGGGGTGGCCGAGGATGTGGGGGCGTTCCAAGCCGTGGGCGAGCATGAGTTCTTCGTTGCCGAGCAGTTCGTGGGTGCGGCCATCGGCCACCACTTCGCCGCGGTCCAGGACGATGGACCGGGAACAGAGTTCCACCACCAGTTCCAGGTCGTGGGTGGCGATCAGTTTGGTGGCGGGGATCTGTTGGAGCAGGGCCTTGAATTCGCGGCGGCCGCGCGGGTCCAGGTCGCTGGTGGGCTCGTCGAGCACCAGGATGGCCGGGGCGCAGGCCAGGACCCCCGCGAGGCAGACCCGGCGCTTTTCGCCATGACTCAAATGATGGGCGGAACGGTGACCGAATCCCGTCAAGCCCACCCGGGCCAGGGCGGATTCGACGCGTTCCGTGATTTCCGCGTCCGTCAGCCCGAGCTGGTGCGGACCGAAGGCGACATCCTCCCGTACGGTCGGGCAGAAGAGCTGGTCATCCGGGTCTTGGAACACAAGGCCGACCTGGCGGCGGATGTTGGCAAGGTTGCCCTGGGTCATGGGCTGGCCGAGAACTTTGACGGCCTCCGGGATGCGGATTTTCTCGGGCAACAGGCCGTTGAGATGGAGGAGGAGGGTGGATTTGCCGGAGCCGTTGGGGCCGAGCAGGCCGACGCATTCGCCGGCGGCCAGGCTGAAGCTGACGTTGCGCAGGGCCTCGGTGCCGTCGTGGTAACGGAAGCTGAGTTGGTTGATTTCCAGGGTGTTCATTTCCAGCCGCGCGCACACATGGCGTCGTAAATGCGTTCGGCCCGTTCGGAGGCGCGGACAAACAACTGGCCGATGACCGTGGCGAGGGTCTGCCAGTGGAGCCGGCGGCCGGGCCGAAAGGTGCGGCTCGCACGGGCGCGGCGCATGCGTTCAGCCTCGTCGGCGAGGACGAACAGATAACGGTGCATGAGAGCCATCGTGGTCGTGAGGAGGGCGGGGATCTGGACCTGTTGGAGGACGCGGAGAATCTCGCTGAACGGGGTGGTGTTGGAGACAAGGATGACGGTCAACAGGCAGAGGATGCTCTTGAGGGCGATGCCCAGGAAGGTGGCGCGAGCCGCCGGTTGGAGGGCGTTGACCAGGGCCACGCCCAGCACGAACGGGGACAGGACCAGCAACCGGCGCAGCAGAAAGAGCGGCGAGAGGCGGCTGAGCCCGGCCACGAGCAGCAAGAGCAGGCCCGCCCCAAGGAACCAAACGGTGCATGACACAGGAGCGAGCACGGTGCCTACAATGACAATCATCGCCCCGCCGAGTTTCATCGCCGCCGGCCAGCGATGGACCGGGCTGGTGGCAGGATGATGGGGATGACCCAGCCAGCGGGTGCTCATGTTGGTTTTGCACCGGTTGCCCCGGCGCTTTTGGGCACCAGCCAGCGGCCCAGCAGCAGGGCCAGTCCGAACACTATCAACGCCCCGAGGGCGCCGGCCAGCGCGGTGGCCCCGACGGCCCAGTGGACGCCGGGAATTTGGTAATCCGGGGCGGGCACCGGCAGCAGCGGGGTGACGTGCCGTTGGGTTAAGCCCAGTTTGGCCGCGACGGAATCCAAACCGTCGGGCCAGGGACAGGCAAACGGGGCGACAAACACGGCCACCCCCAGGGTGACCAAGGAGCCGTAGCCGAGGAGTTCCCCCAAGTGTCGGGAGCCGCTGCCCGGAACCATCCCGGAAATTAATTCCGGGCGGGTGCGCTCGATGGCCAGAAAGACCAGGGCGCTGATCAAGCCTTCGCCGATGCCGATGAGCATATGGACGCCGGTCATGGCGGGAAAACCGACGGACCAGGGGATGGTGCCCGACCAGGCCAACTGGCCGGCGCAACTGATGGCGGCCAACACAGTGGCCGCCCAACCGGCAAACGCCAGGGCGCTCACGCGGCCGCGCACCCCGGGCAACACGGCGCTTAAGCCACGGTAAATCGCGTAACCACCCACGGAATTGATGATGCCCATGTTGAAAATATTGGCCCCCAAGGCGGTCACCCCGCCATCCGCGAACAGGAAGCACTGGACAATCAAGACGGTGGTGAGGACCACCACCGCGGCGCCGGGCCCCAGCAGGGCGGCCACCAGCGCGCCGCCGACCAAATGGCCGGAGGTGCCGCCGGCCACGGGAAAATTGACCATTTGCGCGGCAAAGAGAAAGGCGGCGGCCAGACCGAGCAAGGGCACGCGGCGCGGCGCCAGGTCGCGCCGGACCCGGTGCAACGCCAGCCCCACCCCGAGGGCGGACAGCGCGCCGGTGGTCGCGGCGGTCTTGGCGTCCAGAAATCCGTCTGGAATATGCATCTTAGGGTCGAAAATTCAGTAACACTAATTTCTATGAACGTAACAACTGCGGGGGAAACCTGTCAAGGATTGATGAACGCAAAGGTGGTGCGGGTTTGACAGGCATGCGGGGCGGGTTAGCATGGGGTCATGAAAAATGAAACCGTCACGCGCTTCAGCATCTCCCTGCCCCCGTCGCTGCTACAACAGCTCGACCAGATGTCGGCGGAGAAAGGGTATGCCAACCGCTCACTGGCGGTGGCGGACATGATCCGCAACCACCTCGTGGAGCACCACCAAAAAACCGGCACGGCGGACATCGCGGGGACGATCACGCTGGTTTATGATCATCACAAGCCCCACCTGCAGGCGACCCTGACGGGCATCCAGCACGACCACCACGACGTGATCTTATCCACGGTTCATGTCCATCTGGATCATCACAACTGCCTGGAAGTGCTGCTGGTGCGGGGCCGGGGGGAGGTCATCCGGAAAATTGCCGATGCGCTCATCACGGCCAAGGGGGTGAAACACGGGAAGCTCACGGTGACCACCACGGGCAAAGAATTCGCGGCGTAGCCGCCCACGGCCGGCTCATTGAACGTAAAAAAAGAGGCGGAGGTTTTCACCTCCGCCTCTGTGATTCAGATGATAATGACCAGCTTCCGCCTTACGGGTTGCTCACCCGGAAGAACATCTGCGCATTGGTCGTGGTGATCGAGTACGGCGATGTGGTCGTGACTGGCGTCCACCCGCTCAGCAGGTTGGTGGTCTCCAGCAAGGTGCCGGTCGACCATGTCAACTGGAATGTGCCCGGTGCGCCGTTCACACCCGGGGTGTATTGCGTGCTCAGCACCGGCAAAGTCGACGCTTGCAAGTTGATGGCAACTCCGGCTTCCTGGGCTTGGCTGAGGTACGTGTTGTAAATGCGCACGTCGTAGATCGAGCCGGTGTAGTAACCGTTGTTGCCATAGGAGTTGCCGGGCGATACGTCTTCACCGCCGATGCAGAGGTGTTCCAGCGAGCCCAGAGTATAAGGCGCGTTGCAGCCCGTCACCTCGGCGACCAGTATCCCGTCCACGTACAGGCAGCGGATGCCCGTGGTGGCGTTAAACGTGGCACCATAGAAGTGCCATTGGCTATCAATGCTGCCGTTGGATTCCATGTCGGTGTTGCCGTTTTTACCCACAATCTCCGTGCCCCCGCTGCCGCGCAGCGTCCAAGTCGGATTCCCACCACCGTCGGCCCGCACCCCCCAGGTGGCTTCAGCATCCTTGGCCACCCACGCAGTCCAGCCTCCCGGTGCCCCCTTCGCCCAGAAGGTGACACTGAGCTGGTTCGTGAGGGGTTGATCAAACGTGTTGGTGTAGTTGGGGTCCAACGTGGACGTGTTGCTGATCGACAGGAGGTCGCCGACGAGGTGCAGCGACATACTGCCGGCCGGTGCGGAAGGCGGCACATCATTCGTCCAATAGTAGGTGGCGGCGCCTTTCAAAATACCGTCGTGCGTATTGGTCGGCGAATAGCCGGAAACATCATTGAAGTTCAGTTGCTGCCCGTTAAGCCACTCACCCACGATATTCGCCTTCGGCGCTCCCACCGTGGGCAGGAGAGTGAGATTTATGCTCGCGTTGGCCGAGCCAAATGCGTTCGCGGTCGTAAACGAATAGGCGCCCGCGTAACTCGTGGTTATATTTTTGATCGTCAGGACGGTGGTGGCTGAGCCGCTAATGGTGACTCCGCTATAGGTGCCATCCACCAGATTGACGCCGTTGAACTGCCACTGATTGGTGAGCGGCGCGGAACCGCCGCTGGGGACGCTGAGCTGCACCGTCCAACCCACATTGTTGGTTTGGTTGGCCGCCGGTTGCGCGGTGATCTGTGCCGGAGTGCCGGGGGGCGGGAGCATAAACCCGGCAATCGTGCCGGCGCTGAGCGCGTAGTTATAGATCCGGACATCGTAGAACTTGGCGGACAAGAACGTTTTTATAGCGTTGCCCGGCGACGGGTCGATGCCGCCGATGACGAGGTGTGAATAGGCGGCCAAGTTATAAGCCCCGCAGTTGGTCACCTGGGCGACCAGACCGCCATCTATGTACAAGTTGCGGATGCCCGCCCCCTTGTTATATGTGGCGCTATAGAGGTGCCAACTGCCATCGGCCAGATTCATGGTTGAAGTGCCCAGGTCATCCGTGCTCCCGTAGGAGTCCGCCCCCAAGGAGAGCGTGCCACCGGGGCTGCGCATGGTCCAAGCCGGGTTATTTCCGCCCATTGCTCCTTGCCGGCGCACGGTCCAGCCGGCGTTGGGTGAGCCGGAATCACCATTTTTGCTGAGGATATAGTTCCAGCCGCTCGGAAAGCCCTTCGCCCAGAACGAGACCGTCATGGCGCTGGCGATTTGGTTGTCGAACGTATTGGTGTAGTTCGCGTCGAAGGTGGACGAGTTCATGATGCCAATGGCGGTGGTGCCGGCCACGAGCGAGAGCGCCTGCCCGGTTTGGAAGGGCGGCACATCATTCGTAAACGAATAAGCGCCATTGCCCGCGGAGTCGTAACCGTCGTGCGTGCCCGGCGGTTGATAGCCGGACACATCGGCCAACGTAGCGGCTCCGCTAAACCAATGACCCACCAGGGTCTGATACCCGGCGGTGATAACCGCATTGCTGCTGACCGCGATGCCGTACAGGTTCGTGATCGTCAACTGATAGGTGCCCGCGTCGGCCGGCGTCATATTACCAATGGTCAATGTGCCGCTGGAATTGCCGCCCGTGAAGTTGGTGGCGTCCGCCAGATTGGCGATGTTGGTGCCGTTCAACGTCCACTGATACGCCAGCGGTGCGGTGCCGCTGATGCCAGTCGCCGCCACCGTTGCCGGTAAGCCCACAAAGTCGGCGGCGCTGCTCGGCTGCCCGGCGATCGACGGCCCATGCAGGCCCACCAGATTGCCAACTTGGGCCTGGGAGAGCGCGTAGTTGTAAATGCGCACGTCATAGAGCACCACGTTGGTGGAAAAGTTGCCAAACGCGTTGCCCGGCGCGCTGTCTTTGCCGCCAATGACGACGTGCGAATACGGGGCCATGGCATAGGCCACGTTGTTGGTCTCCTGGGCGACCAGCGTGTCATCCACATACAGGCAGCGGACGCCCGTGTTGGCATTGAACGTGCCGGCATAGTGGTGCCACTTGCCATCATTGCTGGGGAAGGTCACCGTGGCCAGGTCGTCCAGCGCGTTGCCGGTGTTCCCACTGACCAGTCCGCCCGCATTGTTGTCACGTACGGTGAAACATGAATTAACGCCATCACCGTCGGCCCGGAGCTGCCAGCCGCCCTCCGGCGGATTGTACGGCGGCCCTTCACCCCACTTGGAGACAAACGGGCTCCAGCCGACCGGGAAATTCCTTGCCCAACAGGCGACGGTGAACTGGTAGTCGATTTGGTCGTCGAACGTGTTGGTGTAGTTCGCGTCCAAGGTGGACGAGTTGCTGATGACCAAGGCCGTGGCCCCGTCGAACATCAACAGCGACAGGCTGCTCGCATTGGTGCCGGGAGCCGGGGGCAGATCATTCGTGAACATAAACCCGGGATTGCCGTTGCTGTTGAGCAGGTATCCGTCGTGGGTGCCCGCCGGCGAATATCCGGACAGATCCACAA
>Ga0182030_10010662_pt1 | contig 18620 bp, 9 predicted proteins | sample 812S3MmetaG_FD_121299 | JGI IMG/M metagenome (GOLD analysis project Ga0182030, IMG submission 121299) | Permafrost microbial communities from Stordalen Mire, Sweden - 812S3M metaG (Illumina Assembly) | ecosystem: Environmental > Terrestrial > Soil > Wetlands > Permafrost | place: Sweden...
CGTCGGCAATCTGGCTGTTCGCCGCCTGCAGGTTGTTGCTCAACGAGGACAGCTGGTTGCTGTAATAGGTCAGGCTTTCCTCGTTGGCCCCGATGTTCGCGCGATCCGACGCGAGCTGCTGGATCGCATTTTCCGTATCTTTCTGCGCCTTTTGCGAGCCGCTGACGGACGTCAGGTTATCGCCCGTCGCCGTCGTGTAGGTGGTGCTCTTCAATGTCATGCCCACCATGGCAAAGGTGTCGCCGCTGGGGTCGGTGGTGACGTTGAGCGCCGTGCCGCTGAAGAGGCTGACGCCGTTGAACGACTGCGAGGATACGTTGTTAATGTAGGAACCGAGGGCGCTGTATTCCTGCTGGTACAACGCGCGATCGCTCGTGGTCTTGGTGACGTCCTGTGCTGCCACAGCCAGTTCGCTCATGCGCGAAAGCGCCGTGTTGACTTGTTGCAGATAGCCGTCCTGCGTCTGGCTGAAGGACGTGGCGTCCGCCACGTTATTCGAGGCCGCGGTCACGCGGGCATCTTCTGAGGTCAACTGCATTGAGACGGCCAGCCCGGCCGGATCATCCGCCGGCGAAGTGATCTGGGAACCAGAAGACAAGCGTTGGAGGGATTGGCTGAGGGAGGCCTGGGATTGCATCAGCTGCGAAGCAGCATTTAGCGCCGATATGTTTGTGTTAATGACCATACTAACTCTTTCCGTGAGTCGCCCCGGGAGGGGCATTTGTTTTGCGCAACATCCATGTTGCGGATATTCCATTTAGGGGCGGAACACCGTTGGTCCCCGTCAACTCTTGGAGGCTGCTGACCGCCTTGTCTTGCGACAACACACTCATCGGAGAGTTTCGCCGGGACTTAAATCACGAATAGCCCGTAAATATTGCTTAAGTCACAGCGGGGGGCTTTTTATCTGCGCCCAGAGCCCGGGCAAGACCACGCCCGCCGCACCCGGAAGAACGAAATGCGCGTGGCCCGTCAGGGGCGTGGGCCGGGGATTAATTTCCACCACCGTTGCCCCCGCGCGCACTGCTTCGAACGGCAATGCCGCCGCCGGATACACCACCACGGAAGAGCCAATGCACAGGAAGATTTCGCAGGCCGTCGCCGCCCGCAGCGCGCGGTCCAGTTCCGCCTCCGGCAGCGGCTCGTCAAACCAGACAATGTCCGGCCGCAATCGCCCGCCGCAGCGCGGGCACCGCGGCGGCACCTCGCCCGTGTCCGCCCAGTCCGCCACCACCGTGTTCTCGTCGAAACATTTCGTCCGCATCAGGTTGCCGTGCAATTCGATCACGTCCCGGCTCCCCGCGCGTTGATGCAGCCCGTCGATGTTTTGCGTAATGAGTTGAAATTTCGGAAAGCGCGTCTGCATTTCCGCCAGCGTGAAGTGGGCCGGATTCGGTGCGGCCCGGGTCATCAGGTTCCGCCGCCAGACACACCATTCCCAGACCAGGCGCGGGTTGCGCCGAAAGGCGTCCGGCGTGTCGAGGTCCTGCGGGCGGTATTTTGCCCACAAGCCCGTCTGCGCGTCGCGGTAGGTGGGCACGCCGCTCTCCGCCGACACCCCGGCCCCGGTGAGCACCGCCACGGATTTTGCGGCCGCCAGTTGCCGGATCAGTTCGGCGGGAAATTTCATGCCCCCAGATTGCCCCCGGCCCCGGGGTGGCCGCGAGATTTTTTCGCGCTTCCCGCCGCCCGAATTTAATTTTGGTGGCCGCCGCGGCTGGCGCGTAGCGCTTCATCCAGCAGGTTCACCGTCAGATAATCCACGTTCACGCCGCCGTGCCCGCCGGACAGCCGGATCACATTGGTGCTGCCCGCCCCCAGCGGGACCGTCAGGCCGGCCTGGCCCTGGTAAACGTCCCACCCACCCGTCGCCGGCGTGTTCAAGAACGAGTAATTGATCCCGTTTACCACCAGCGCCAGCTTGGCATTCTCCTTGGCGGCAAAGTGAATGCCGATGGTGGCGCGGCCGCCGCCCTGGCCGCCGCTGACCTGGCTGAATTCAAAATACGAATCCGCCAGATGGAGTCCATGAATGCTCTTGCCGTCCGCCGCCGCCGGGTCGTCCTCCAATTGGGCTCCGTGCGCGGCGACCGCCCCCGCCGCGCCGTACTTGATCGCCTCCTGCGCGAACGTGGACGCCGGTCCCACGCGCGGCACACCTTCCTGGGTCTGCACCATGATTTGGATCGTGCCGTCGGCATTGAAATTCAGCTTGTCCACGCACATGGACCGCAGATTTCCCTGCCCGGAAAGGACTTGGTTGTGATAGAACTGATACCACTGGCCCTTGTATTCCACCACCGACCCGTGCGTGGTGTCGCAGCCGGTCGGCTCGATATATATGCCCCGGTGCGTCCACGGCCCCAGAGGCCCGGAGCTGGTCGCATACCGCATGCAATTCGCGCCCGGATGATTGTCGGCGTAGGTCAGATAATAAATCCCGTTGCGCTTGAAGACCCAGGTTGCTTCGTGAAAGTCCACCAAGTTCGTCATGGGCTGCATCGCGCCGTCAATCTCCATCAGGCTCGCTTTCAACTTCCCGCCCTTGCAGACGCCGCCGCCCCCGTAATAGAGATACACCTGCCCGTCCGTGTCCGTGAACACCGCCGGATCTATCATCGCGTTTCCATCCAGCCCGCCAAGGTAGCCGCGCGGCGTGAAATCACCCGCCGGCTTCGCACTCGTGGCCACGCCGATTTTCCACGTGCTGTTCCACTGGCTGCCGCTGGGATGCGGGAAATAAAAGTAATATGTGCCATCCTTGTAGGCGCAATCCGGCGCCCACATGAAGCCGCCTTCCGGCCGGCCCCAAGTCACCTGGCTTGCCCGCAAGATTTCCCCTTCATCGCGCCAGTCCGCCATATTGTCCGTGGAAAAAACATGGTAGCGGTCCATCAAATCACAGCCGCGGGCCGGATCCATGTCGTGCGAGGGATAGACATACAGCCGCCCGTCGGCCCACACGTGCGCCGAGGGATCCGCCGTGTAAATGCTCGTGATGAACGGATTCGCCCCCGGGCTGGACGCCGCCGCCAACAGCAGCACCGTGGCCAGGCCCCAGGCGGATGATTTCCCGGCGGGCACCGGCCAAACCTGGTTTCTTTGGCCACTCCCCGGCAGGGATTCAATCACTTTTCGCATTTTTCCCAGAGTGCCACAAAATTGGTTTTCGTTGCCATCCCCGAAAGCGGGGAGAAGCGTTAAACCGTTTCGCGCCAACCCCCAGGGCCAACACGGCCAGCCCTGGCCGGGCCGATTCGGTTGAAAAATGAATTAACCAAAGATGGACCCGGAGGAACCTGGATTTTCGAGCCCAACAAGCTACCGGAACCGGCCACCTCCCCTAAAACGGGGATACCGGCTGCCCCTGAATTCAGCCACCATTGCAAATCACTATCCCGGCATGCCAAAGATTGCCTCATGCTCGTAGCCCCCAGGTCTTCGCCGGACCATCATTTCTGCACCCTAAGACAATTTGAAAACCGTCAAAAAAACTCTCTCCGCGCTCTGGCGCCGCGCCGCCCCCGCGCTGGCGACGGTCTGCGGAATTCTGTGCTGGGCCACCGCCGCCGCCGCCGACCAGGTGAAAGCCAACAACAACAGCAATCTCGAAACCGGCGCCAGTTGGGTCAGCGGCGTCGCGCCCGGGGGCATCGACAACGCCATCTGGAACAGCACCGTCGCCACTCCCGCCAATTGCACGAACACCCTCGGCGCGGCCGTCACTTGGGCCGGCATCGTCATCAGCAACCCCGCCGCGCCCGTTTACCTCACCGGCAGCACCACGCTCACGTTGAGCAACGGCATCAGCCTGGCCAACGCCACCGCCAATCTGACCGTCGATTGCGGCACCATCGCCCTGGGCGGCAGCCAGACTTGGACTGTCCCCGCCGGCCGCTCTCTCACCACCGGCTCGCCCAGCCATGCCGGCTCCGTCAGCTCGCCCAACAACGGCAATTTCACTGTCACCGTCACCAGCGGCGGTGTCTGGACGACCAGCGGCACCGGCGATAACGGCAGCACCGGCGTCATCGTCAACCAAGGCACGTTCAATTTGAACAAGACCAGCAGCGGCGGCGTCCATGCCATCGGCGGGCCCGGCTTGGCCATCCACAACGGCGCCACCGCGCGCCTCACCGGCACCGGCGGCGACCAGATTTACGACGGCGCCTCCGTGACGGTGGCCGCGGGCGGGACTTTTGATCTCTACGGCAACAGCGAAACGTTCGCCAACCTCCTCGGCGCCGGCGTGGCGGATAACACCGCCGCCGGCACGGCCGCCACCTTGACGCTGGGCAACGGCTCCGGCACGTTCGGCGGCACTCTGCAAAACAGCGGCGCCGGCTCCCGGCTGGCCCTGGCCAAGACTGGCACCGGTACCCTCACCTTGAATGGCGCCAATCTCTTCTCCGGCGGCACCATAGTCAGCGGCTCGGGCGCGATTGCCCTGTCCGCCACGGCCTACACCCCGATGCCCTACACGAACAACGCCGGCACGCTGAGTTTCACGCCCGCCGGAGCCGCTCTGCCAATGACCACCCTGACCCTCGGCGGCGGCGCGCCCGTATTGGCGTTCAATTTCGCCGGCCAGCGCAATCTCATCGCCCCCTTCGTCAGCGTCAGCGGCAGCCTGAACTTGAGCGGCAACGTCACCGTGAACGTGGCCGGCATCGCCCAGTCCGGCACCAATATTCTGCTGCAATATGCCGGCCCGCGCTCCGGCAGCGGCACCTTTGTGGCCGGTTCCGTCCCCGCCGGCCTGACCGTGCTCGACGACCCCGCCAACCAGCGCGTTGTCTCCATTTACGCTTCGCCCAACGAGCCTTTCGTCGTCATTCCGCCGCTGAACACCAACGAAATCGTCGTCGCCGTCGCCACCCCGCAGCAATACGGCGCCGTGGGCGACGGCGTCACCGACGACAGCGGCGCGTTTCAAGCCGCGCTGAACGCCGTTTACAATGCCGGCGGCGCGGGCGGCGGCGTGGTCTTTGTGCCCGCCGGCAATTACGCCTGCTACCACAATCTCACGATTCCCTCCGGCGTCACCCTGCATGGCGACTGGCAGGACTGGACCAAATCCGGCGGCCCGCTCGTGGGTGCCACCTTCAAGGTCTTTGTGGGCGCCGGCCAGAGCAACGGCACCGCCTTCATCACCATGAATGGCTCCACCGCCCTGCGCGGCGTGAACCTCTGGTACCCCAATCAAAACGCCGCCAGCATCACGCCCTATCCCTTCAGTATCCAGGTGGGTGCCGATTCCGTGGTGGCCGAAGTGGCCTTGGTCAATTCCTACCAGGGCATCACCAGTGGCGGCGCCAAAAACATTCTCCGCACCGTCGTCGGCTGCCCGCTGTGCGTGGGCATTCACATGGACCAGATCTTCGATGTTTGCCATACCGAAGACCTCCACTTTTCGCCCGACCTCTGGCCGCAGGCCGGCTTGACCAATTCGCCGGCCGTCGGCGGGCCCCACGCGGCTTGGATGCGCGCCAACGGCACCGGCATGCAGTTGCTCCGCGTGGATGGCGATATGTGCATGGACACGTTCATCAGCGGTTACCAGACCGGCATCGCCACCCTGAGCGCCACCAACGGGCAGACCGGCGCCACCTTTTATCACGGCGCCGTCACCAATTGCGCCGTCGCCCTGCTGGCCCAGGAGATGCCCACCGCCTTCGGCCTCATGTTCGCCTGCTTCACCCTCGATGGCGACGTGGCCATCAGCCGCACCGATTCCACTAGCGAGGCCAACGCCCAGTTCTACGGCTGCACCATCGTCGGCCGCGCCGGCCCGGCCGCCAATGTCACCGGCCTCGACTGGCATTCGTGGATGCAATTCCAAAACTGCACCATCTCCAACGCGCTCGACCTCGCCGGCCCCGGCGTCTTCAACGTGGTCAATTCCACCCTGCTCGGCGCCACCCAGTGCGTCCTGGGCGCCGCCGCCACGCGTGCCGCCTTCACCGGCTGCGCCTTTGCGCCGGCCACGAACCTCGTAAACCTCGGCAGCGCCAGCAACCTGCTCGTTGACTCGCAGTCGCCCGCCGCCAGCACGCCGCCCAACGTCCAATGGACCAATGTGATCAACAATGACTATTCGCGGCGGCCGGCCAAAACCAATCTGTTCGTGGCCACCGACGCCGGTTTCGGCGCTTACGGCGACGGCGTGCATGACGACACCGCAGCCATCCAAAGCGCTCTGGCCACCGCCGGCGGCAACGGCGGCGGCATCGTCTATGTGCCGGCCGGGAAGTACAAGCTCACCGGCACCCTCGAGGTGCCCCCAGGCGTCGAATTGCGCGGCGCCTATGAGCTGCGCCACGGCACCCAGCCGGCTGCCGACGGTTACGCCAAGGGCACCGTCTTGCAGCCTTACGCCGGCCAGGGCACCACCAACGGAGCGCCCGCCATCGCCCTCGACGCCGCCGGCGGCGTCACCGGCATGACCGCCAGCTACGAAACCCAGAACACCTATTGCGTTCCTTTCCCGCCCCTCATTCAAGGCCGCGGACCCAATGTCTATGCCCGCGGCATCTGCTGCCCCAACCCCTATCTCTACGTGGACTTGGCCACTTACACCTGCACCAATCATTTCCTCGACATGGTGGACGGCTGGGCCTTGTGGACCGGCTACCACATCGGCAACGGTTCCTCCGGCACCGTGCTCGATTGCCACGACAACTGGACCTACTGGGTGGACAACACCGATTCCCAAAGCTCGTTGCCTCCCGCCATCCAGGGACCGGTTCTCTACTTCACCTCCCACAACTTGGAAATGTATGTGCTCGGTAACTGTCGTGACGTCATGGTGAAGGATTTCAGCATCGTCGAGAGAACTTACATGCACTTGGTCGCGGAAAACGGCCTGGGGCCAAATTTGACTCTCATCAATAATTACTGCGATGCCAGCATCCAAGGCTTCAATCTGGACGCGGCGGCGCCGGCCTGCACGCTGAGCGCCATCAACACGCCCATGACCACCTTCAACTTCGGCGGCTTCAGCGACCTCGCCGAGGCCACCGTGGCCGTGGCCAGCACCACCAACTTCCAAGGCTCAGCCCAGTTCATCTCATCGGTGCTTTGGGGCGGCACCTGGCTGGACTTCGTCGTCAACGGCGGCGAACTCAGTTGCCAAGTCGTGCACATGGACAATCACTCGTTCATCGGCAGCCTCGTCAACGGTGGCGCCTTCCACCTTGTCAATAATTCCGCCTATATCAGCTACAACGGCACCAGCAATTTCCCGCCCTACAACGTCGCCTTCGGCCCCGCCGCCGGCCTGGCGGGACAAACCTCCGAGTTCATCGCCGGTTTCGCCTTCAACGGCTGCGGCCTGTTTAACCTGGCCTCCAATAGCCCCGTCAATTGCGGGAACGATTACGCCCTCTTGTCCTATGGGCTGCTCGACCCAACCGCGCCCGCCATCTACGGCGTTTATCCGGACGGTTCGAGCCTCTACCAGCACACCAATGTGCTCAGTTTCATTGCGCTCTCGCCCGCGGGCTTCTCGCCGGCCAACATCACCCTGGCCGTGGATGGAGTCACCCAAACCAACGTCACTTTCACCGGGCCGCCCACCAGTCGCGCCGGAAGCTTCCCCGGCCTGACGCTTGACCGGCCTCACACCGCCGTCATCCGCGCCACCGACAACAACGCGCGCACCGCTTCCACCAGCGTAAACTTTGATACCTTTGATCCCGCCTGCTACACGTTCGAGGCCGAGGATTTCGACTACAGCGGCGGGCGGTTCTTCGATAATCCCCAAAGCGGCGCCTACGCGAATTTGGCGGGCATCGAAGGGATTGATCTCCATAGCGTCAATCCCGGCCAGGGCAACGCCGCCTACCGCCCCAATCCTCCCGGCTTGGAAACCGAAGGCGCCGACGACGCCCCCCGCCTCGCGATCAGCCCCGGCTTGGTGGACTACGACGTTGGCTTCAACAGCGCCGGCAACTGGGGCAACTACACCCGCACCTTTCCTGCCGGCGCTTTCTATCTCTATCTGCGCGGCGCCGACGGCATCGCGGCCGCCGGCGACAGCGCCAGCCTGTCGCTCGTCACCGGCGGACAGGGCACGACCAACCAGACCACCACGGCCCTCGGCACGTTCTCCGTGCCCGCCACCGGCGGCTGGCAATCCTACACCTGGGTACCGGCGGCGGCCGGCGGTGCCCCCCTCATCATCACCAACAGCGGTGCGGTGAAAACGTTCCGCGTAACCACCGATAACGGCAATTACAACGCCAATTTCTACCTCCTCGCTCCGGTTTATACGACGCCCGCCAGTCTGCCGCTGGCCGTCGCCGTCGCCGCTGGCATCCCGCTCCTTTCCTTCCCCACCCAGCCCGGCTACGGCTACCAACTGCAATACAAAACCAACTTGACCGACCCGCTCTGGCTGCCGCTGGGCAGCCCCGTCGCCGGCAACGGTTCCACCCAGACCGTCAGCGGCGCGGTCGGTCCCAGCCGCTTTTATCGGCTGCTTATCCAGTAGCGTTTTCGCGTTACGATTCCCACCCCCTTTGCTATGTTTCCCTCCATGACTTCCACTGGTGCTCCCGCCAAAGCGCTGCTGGCTGTCTTGTGCCTGGCCTGCGCCACCGTCCGCCCCTCCCTGGCGGCCGACGAACCCGCCACGCTCGCCATCCAATCCGTGACGGTCAATGGCAAAAACATTCCCTTTGCCAATCACGATCTCGCCAACCTCGGCCCCTTCCCCATCAATATCGTATTCGGTTTCGGCCCGGCCGAGGGCTCGAACAAAACGCCCCTGCGCCTGCGGTACATGCTGGAACACTACGAAAACGCGTGGCACGAGGGCGGCGGTGAGATGGGCCTCACCGTCCGTTTCTACAATGCCGCCGGCGACGAGATCGGCCAGAACCTTTACCCGGTCCACGGCGAAAGCACCGGCTGGACCGGTTCACTCAAAAACTCCGCCCTCACCCATCGCCGTGAAACCCTCCTCGTGCCGCCGGGGGCCAATAAGTTGCTCGCCGTCATCTCCTCCGCCGGACCCCCCGACTCCGTGGGCATTTACGTCGTCGCCAACCTCGTTGTCTCCAAGGCCGATGGTACCGTCCTGCTCCGTTCGCCCTTCGATAGCCAGCCCACAGCCCATGCCGACGAAGACCCACCCGCCGGCTGGATGCACGACGGCACCCACCCCAGCATCGCCCGCGTGGTCAAATTCGGCCAGGACCCCCAGACCCCCGCCTTCGCCGTGCTCGATGAGGACCTCTCCGGCCACGGCGAATGGCATAACATCTTTGAATCCGCCCCCGTGGTGACCGCCGGTGACCGCCTGGTCATCGAGTGGAATGAAATGTACAGCATCGGCCTGGGCACCGCCCGCGAGGCCCACTATGAGGGTCTTGCGCCCGGCAGTTACCGGCTGCGCGTCGTCGGCACCGATGCCTTCGGCCGCCTCTCCGGCGTGGAATGCGGCTTGGACCTCTTCGTCCCCCAGCCTTTCTGGAAGACGCCCTGGTTCTGGGGCGGCGTCGTGCTGGGCGCCTGCCTCCTCACCATCGGCATCAGCCGCTATTTCGTCTGGCACAAGATGCGTCTGGAAATGTTGCGCCTCAAACAGCAACGCGCCCTCGAACAAGAGCGCCTCCGCATCGCCCATGACATTCACGACGACTTGGGCGCCCGTGTGACGCAGATTTCCCTCCTCAGCGCCATGTCCCAGAACAACGCCGCTTATCCCGACAAAGCGCGCTCCGATTTCGACCGCATCTCCAATATGTCCCGCGAGCTCGTGGCCGCCCTTTACGAAACCGTGTGGGCCGTCAGCCCGGAAAACGACAACCTCGAGGCGCTCGGCAGCTATCTCTGCCAGATGGCCAACAAATTGTGTGAGCAAACCACGCTCCGCTGCCGCTTCCATGTCACCGGCCTCCCCGCCGAGGTCCAGGTCTCCAGCCAGACCCGCCACAATATCAGCATGGCCGTCAAGGAGGCCATCCATAACATCATCAAGCACGCCCGCGCCTCCGAGATCTCCATGAACATGACCTTCGTTAACGGCGTCCTCGACGTCTCCATCCACGACAACGGCCGCGGTTTTGATCCCGCCGCCGTCGCCGCCGTCGATGCCAGCGGCCAGTCCGATGGCAACGGCCTGGCCAACATGCAACGGCGCCTCGCCGGCATCGGCGGCCAATGCACCGTGGAAAGCCAGCCCGGCAAGGGCGCCACCGTCCGCATCCGTCTCGTCGTCCACCCGCTCGAAGAAATCGCCTGACCCCTTTAAAAAATGACTACCCTCCTGCCGCGTCCCCCGCTGGTGAAAAAAAAAGTCGTCATCGTGGAAGATGATCGCGGCCTTCGCGAACAGCTTGGCGAAATCCTGCAATCCGCCCCCGATATCCAGTGCATCGGCGCTTATGCCTCGGCCGAATCCGCCCTGCCCCGCATCCTCGAAAACAAGCCCGACGTCGTGCTCATGGACATCAAGCTGCCGGGCATGTCCGGCATTACCTGCGTGGCCGAAATCAAAAAGGTCCTCCCTACCATGCAGGTCATCATGGTCACCGTCTATGAGGACAGTGAACGGATTTTCCGCGCCCTCAAGTCCGGCGCCAACGGCTACCTGGTCAAGTCCAGCCCGCCCGAGCAATTGCTCGCCGCCATCCGCGATGTCTCCACCGGCGGCGCCCCCATGTCCAGCCACATCGCCAGCAAGGTCGTCCGCCACTTTCACCTCATCGGCACCTCGCCCACCGAATCGGAAAACCTCTCCCCGCGCGAGCGCGAAGTCCTCGATCTCCTCGCCTCCGGCTTCATCTACAAGGAAATCGGCGACCAGCTCAAAATCAGCGCCGAAACCGTGCGTACCTACGTCAAAAACATCTGCCAGAAAATGCACGTCCGCAGCCGCCTCGAAGCCGTCGCCCGCCACAAGTCTGAGAGTTACTGACACCTTGCCCAGCCTCTCAGCTCCTGCTTCACCTTGGCTTGGCTGCTGGCGCGACCGCTTGACAAGGACACCGTTTAGCTGTCTTTTTGCGGTATGCGGCTATGAAAATCACCGACGATTACAATGCCAAACAACGGCTGTGGGCCGCCAATCCAGTCGTCGTGCCCGCGCCGGCGCCCGTTCGTTTGCCAGCCTTCAAGAGCCGGCGGTTCTCCTCCCATGCGGAAATGAACGAATGGAAAGCCGCCCTGCTCCGCCAGTTGGCCCAATCGCTGCCCTCGCATGAATGACCTCATCCGCGCCTTCAATGCCGCCCGCATTCGCTATTTGTTGGTCGGCGGACAGGCCATGCGTCTCACCGGCATGCCGCGTTTCTCGATGGACTGGGATTTTTTCATCCCCCCCCACGACGAAGCCAACCTCGCCCGCCTGAATGAGATTCTCGACGACGAACTGGACGCGCCGCTGGTGGCCCTGGGGTCGCACGGCGAAAACTTTGTCCAAACTTATCAAACCCGCTGGGGCATCCTCCAATTTCACCTTGGCCTGCCCGGCGTACCGCGATTTGATGACGCCGAAGCTGCCGCGGTCACGCGGCACACAGAAGACTCCACCCCCGTGAAATGTTTGTCCGGCTGCCATATGCTGGCCGCCAAAAAGGCTGCGGACCGCCCTCAAGACCAGGCCGACATCAGCTTTCTCGAAGAACTTCAGCGTTTGGGCAAGCTCTGACCCTCACCCCCGATTTCGGGGATGGCGCCTCCGGTGCTTCGACCTTAAGTTCAGTCGCATCGCCTGTGAAACCAACCCATTGCCTGAAATACTTCCTGTTTTGCCTGCTGCCCTGGATTGGCGGCGCGCTGGCCGCGTTCGCCAACGTCGGCGCCACCACCCCGTTCCTCAGTTTTGAGGCCGAAAACGGCACGCTCGCCGGCGGCGCCCAAGTGGTGGCCCTCACCGGCGCGCCCACCAACCAATTCTCCAGCCCGCAACTCGAGGCTTCCGGCCATGCCTATGTCCAGCTGACTGCCCCCGGTCAGTCCGTCACTTGGACCAATACCACCGGCCAGTACCTCACCGCCCTCAACGTCCGCGCCTGCATCCCGGATGCCCCCGCCGGCGGCGGCATCACCTCCTCCATTGACCTCTATGTCAACGGCGGTTTCCGGCAGGCCTTCAGCGTCAACTCGCTCCAGAATTACTGCTACGAAGGCACCAATTACAACGGCCAGACCGATAAGAACCCCGCCGACGGCGATCCCCGCGGCTTCTGGAACGACACCCATGCGTTCCTCGCCGGCGCTCCGCTGGCCCCCGGTGACACCCTCACGCTGCAAAAGGACTCCACCAATTCCGCCAATTTCTATTACATTGACGTCGTGGACCTCGAAGCGCCTCCCGCGCCGCTGTCCCAGCCGGCCAATTCGCTTTCCATTGTCAGTTACGGCGCCGTCTCGAACAGCCCCGCCACCGACAACACCGCCGCGATAAATAATTGCTTCGCCGCCGCCCAGGCCCAGGGCAAAATCGCTTGGATTCCCCCCGGGACCTTCTACATCAGCGCCATCAACGGCGGACTCAACCCCACCGGCATCACCATCGAAGGCGCCGGCCCTTGGTACAGCACCATTTACCGCATGACGCCCGCCAACAACAACCAGGGCATCGCCAATATCATCAACGCCGTATCCTGCACCTTGGAAAACGTCTCCCTGGATTGCAATTCCTCCAGCCGCGCCGGCAATAACAACAACGGCGCCGTGGATTTCAGCGGCGTGAATTGGGTGGTGAACAATGTCTGGATCCAGCACGTCACCTCTTCCTTTTGGTGCGCGGGTTATGACGGCATTGCGGAGAATTGCCGCACTCTGAGTACCTGGGCCGATGGCGGCAACTTCAACAATGTTCAAAGCGCCAATGGCATCGGCATCAATTTGACCTATTCCAATAACTTCGTCCGCGGCACCGGCGACGACGCCATGGCCATCAATTCGGTGACCGTGAATACTTTCGGCACCAGCAGTTATTACTATACGATCATGAGTAACATCACCTATGTCAACAACACTGCCATCGGGCCGTGGGGTGGCAAGGGCATCGGCATTTACGGCGGGGTCAATGACGTGGTGACGAATAACCTGCTTTGCGACTGCGCCCGGTACATCGGCCTGTGCGCCGGCAAATTCGGCGTCAACGGCTCGCCGCTCCTTTCGGCCACGGCCATCGGCAACACCCTCCTCCGCTGCGGTGGCAACGGCTACGGTCAGCAGCAGCCCGCCATGATGATCGGCAACGGCGCCGACGGCCAGAGCGTGGGCACCGTCGCCAACGCCTACTGCGCCTATAACATTATCAGCAATGCGCTCTATGACGGCGTCGGCTTTACCGCCACCACGAATAGTGTCTTTCAGCACAATACCGTCATCTCCCCGGGCCTGGACGGCATCGTGGTCGGGCCGCCATCCATCGCTTCGGCCATCATCGGCAGCGCCATCCTTAATTCCAATTCCGTCACCGGTTTGGCGCCCGGCCAAGTCGCCTTCGCCAATGGCGTTGCCGGTTTCACCGCCATCGTGCCCGTCATGGCCGCCAACTATGCTGCCTTGTCCGGGCCCGCCCTCGAACCCTGCACCGAGGGCGGACAGGACCTCACCGCCATCGCCGCCGGCGATTGGGCGGCGTATGCCGCCTTGAATCTCAACGGCGTCAATGGCTTTGTCGCCCGGGTGGCCGGCACCGCCAATGGCGGCAGTATTCAACTCCACCTCGACAGCCCGGCCGGTACGCTCGTCGGCACCTGCGCCGTGCCCGGCACCGGCGGCGGACAAAACTTTACCGATGCCTATTGCGCCGTGACCAACGCCAGCGGCACCCACACCGTCTATCTGGTCTTTGCCGGCGGCGGCGGCAATCTTTTCAACCTCGAATTCTTCGGTTTTTACGCCACGCCGCCCGTCGCGTCCCACCAGTTGCTTCCGGGCAACACCTATGCCTTGAAATCCGCCCTGAACGGACAATATGTCAGCGCCACCAATAACGGCGATAACATCCTCGCCGCTAACGCCAGTTCGGTGGGCGTGCCCGAGGAATTTCAAATCTATGACGCCGGCGGCGGCAACATCGGCCTGCTCGCCCTCGTGGACACCAACTACGTCTCTGCCGACAACGACGGCAACAATCCCCTCATCGCCAATCGCACCGGCGTGGGTTCCTGGGAAACTTACACCGAATTCGCGGGGCCCAATGGCAGCATCGGCCTGCAGGCCATGGTCAACGGCAAATATGTCACCGTCTCCAACACTGCCGCCACCCTCATCGCCCAGAGTTCCTCCCTCGGGACCACGCAGTCGTTCACCGTCCAATTTATCAGTGGCGCCGCCCCCGCCTCGCCCGGCGGTCTCGCAGTCTCCCCCGGCAGCGGCCAGGTTGGCCTGGCTTGGGCCGCTTCCGCCGGCGCCACGGCTTACGCCGTCGAGCGGGCCGCGAGTTATGCCGGCACTTACAGCATCATCGCCACCAATTTGACCAATCCCATTTACACCGATGCCAACCTCGCCAACGGCTCGACTTATTACTACGTCGTCTCCGCTTTCAATCCCGCCGGCGTCAGCACCAATTCCATTCCCGTCACCGCCGTCGTCGGCTCGCTGCCGCGCTGGTCCTGGACCCTCACCGCCTCGTCCACCGAAGCCAACGGCTCGCCCGCCAATGCCATCGACGGCGACATCACCACACGCTGGTCCTCCGGCACCCCGCAGACCAACGGCATGTGGCTCCGGGTGGATATGAGCCAGCCCGCCACCTTCCAAGGCCTCGTCCTGGATGCCAGCACTTCCGCCGGCGATTACCCCCGCGGCTATCAGGTCAATGTCTCCGCCGATGGCGTCAACTGGGGCAGCCCCATCGCCACCGGCGCCGGCAATTCCGCCGTCACCACCATCACCTTCCCCAGCCAGACCGCGCGTTATGTCAAGATCACCCAGACCGGCTCCTCCGGCGGGAACTGGTGGAGCATAGACGAACTCAACGCCCTCGGCGCCGCCCCGGCCGCGCCCCTGGCCTTGGCCGCCATGTCCGTCTCGGGCAGCGAGATCAATTTATCTTGGAACGCCAGCACCAACGCCAGCGGCTACAACCTCAAACGCGCCCCCCTCAGCGGCGGACCCTACATCACGCTCGCCTGGAACCTCGCCGGCACCACTTATGCCGACACCGGCCTGACCGGCGGCACGCTATATTACTACGTGGTGACCGCCACCAATGCCTTTGGCGAAAGCCCCCTTTCGAATGAAGTTTCCGTCCGCCCCGTGGCCACCAATCCGCCGGCGCTCAACTACGCCCTCACCGCCGGCCAGCTCCAATTGGATTGGCCAACCGACCACACCGGCTGGCGCTTGGAAGTGCAGACCAATTCCCTGGCCACCGGCTTGGGCACCAACTGGGCCACCGTCCTCAACTCCACCGGCACCAACCTCCTCGTGATCCCGCCCTCCCTCACCAACGGCAGCGTGTTTTACCGCTTGGCCTATCCGTGACACGAAGTCCGGCTAGGCCGGAACGATGCAGCTATGATCGGAACGGAAAAACGGGGCAGGCGTGCTCGTGCGGCGGACCGCGCCATTTATGGCGCTTCAACGCGGCCCCCGAACGGCGCACCCGAATGGTCCGCAAGTTTTCATCACGCGCCACGGTGAAGCGACCTGAAGGTCGCGCTCCGGCCGCAGGGCAACTGCATCGTTCCGGGCAAGTCCGCCTAATTGCCCCTTTTCCCGTCGCAACGCGACATCATGACAATAGCCCGGCATTTCAATGCCGGGTCCTCGCCGTCGCGGGCGCGAGTCCCACCGGGACGGCTGAAGATCATTTTCACGATTATCGTCCGTGGTTCCTCGATGTTTATTCTGGGTAAATTGTTCAAGGCGCATTTCGGCGGTCGCGACGCGACATTGGATATTAGCCAGCTACGAAGTGGCTGGTCTCACGCCAAACAAATCCATGCGTCCTGAAAGGACGCCGGATTTCCACCGTCCCTTCAGGACGACGTCAATTTACGACCCGAACCAGACACTGGCGTGTCTGGCTTATATCCGAGGTCGCTTCGCGACGCGATTGCCCCTAAAAACCCTCCTGCCTATTCAGCCCCACCACCAGCTTGCTGTGGTTGGTGATCTGCGGCTTGCCCGCGAAAAGATTGTCCGCAATGACGGCCTGCCGCACGCCCTCGCCCAATTCCACCTGTGCCTTGTTCTCCTTGAACTCGCAGCCCCGCACCAGCAGCGACCCACCGTCCGCCTCAATGGCGCTGCAGCCTTCCTCCTTGGCGTCCCATTGCACAAATGTGCAATCGCTGAAACCCACCGTGCCGCGGCCGGCCACGTGCGCGATTTGCCGGCACGGCCCCCAGAACGCGCAATTTACAAACCGCACCGTCCCCGTGTGGGTCTTCTCCACCCGCACCATCGTGGGATTCGTGCCGTGGAACGACGTGAATTCGCCATTGGAGATGAGCAGCCCAAACGGCGCCGAATCCTCCACGTCCACCGCCGTGTTGCAATCGTCCGCCCCGATGCCCAGGAAATTCCCGTTGCACACCCCCGTTTTCGTCTTCACGAACTTGTAGCCCTTGTTGTAGCCAAAGCAAAACGTGTTATAAACATACTGCCAGTCGCTGCGGCCGAAAATAAACGCCTCGCCGTGCTCCTCCTGCCAGGCCGTCAGCCCCGGCGAATCGCTCCACCACGGGTTGAAATGCACGTTTTCGATCCGCCCGATGTCGTAGATCGCATCCACAAAGATCCCCCGCCGCAACGGCTGCCCCTGCACGTCGCGGATCAAGTGCCGCTCGTTTTCGCTGGCGTCAATGCCGTTGTAGGGATTGAGCAACTCCACGCCCAGCACCGCCGGGTTCTTCCCGCGCATCGCCACCGCCCACGGATAGGCCACCGGGTCGCCCGCCGGATTCTGGTTCGGATAATACAGCACCACCCCCTTCAGCGTGGCATTGTCATGCAGCGTGATAAACGGGTCGCCTACCTCTTTGCCCGCGTTTTCCGTCACCAAAAAGGTCGTCCCGTCGTCCGTCGGCCGGTCCCCGCCCCGGTTCCGCAGCCCCACGTGCGACGGCACGGATTCCCACGTGCCTTTCAGCGTCACGCCCCGCGGCACATTTAGATGCCCCGCGAAAAAATAATTCCCCCGCGGCGCATACACCACGCCGCCGCCCGTCTGACCGGCCGCGTCCAGCGCCTTTTGAAACGCCCCCGTGGCGTCGGTCTTGCCGTCGCCCAGGGCGCCATAATCCTGTACGGAAATAAAATCCGCGCTCCCGGCGGCACACGCCAGCGTCCCGGCGCCCAGCAGCGCCAGCCAAATTTGTACAACTCGATGCATAAATTACTTTCAACCTACCGCTTTCCCGCCGCCCGCGGTATCCCCGAAATCGGGATGTGGCCGTGCCGCGTGAAAACACGGCTGACCGGTCGCTCCTCCGCCGCCGGCCGCATTCCGGATATCGGGGGGCGGTTCATTGCGGCGCAATCACATCCTTCGCGCGCGCCGCGGGCGTCACCTCCAGGCGCGTGAGCTTTCCGTGTTCCACATGCCCCGCCACCGTCGTTTGCAGCGGCGCCCGCAATTTAAAATCCGCCGTCCAGTCCGCCGGCCATGCCGGCAGCAGCCGGATCTCCCGGCCGTCGCATTGCAGCAGCATCAGTTGCAACGTCGCCATCCCGGCGCCCCCGTTGTCCAAGTCCGGTATCCAATCGCTGTTCTTCGACCAGAACCACGGGAACCGCTCGTTGCCGTAGGACGTGAACTCGCGCTGGACCACCTGCTGCGCCTCGTCCGTGAGCCCCAGCAGTGCGGACTCCACGCCGTCCTGACCCCAGCACTTCGCAAACGGATACAGCCGCGCCGCGAAGGTGTCCCGCGCCAGTTCCAAGTCCGGTTTGCCCACGCCGTACAGCCGGTACGGGAAGACCGCATAAAGCTCCGGATTCTCCGCGTTTTTCGGCCCGCCATATTTCTCGGCCGGCAGCAGGATTTTTTTCCCGTCCGGGTCCCCCGCGCCCTGCGGCGGCAATTTGCCTTTGGCCGTCATGCCCACCGGCAGCGGCGGCAGATCATTCAGCACCCTGGCCCACACCGCCCGTTCCGAAGCGCCCGCCAGGTCCGCCGGCAACGCCAGCAGCCGCGGCAGCACGCTCTTCAGCCCCGCCAAGTCTGGCGCCGGATTCACCGCGTCCCGCTGGTACGTCTCGATCGCCTGCGCCGGCGACATCCATATCTTCCCGTCCGGCCCCCGCTGCCAATGCTTGTCATAATACATCACCACGGCGTCGGCCATCGGCACCACCGACTGCCGTGCAAACGCCGCGTCCTGTGTATAGTCGTATTGGTCCAACATCTGAGCCAGCACCTCCAGCCCGCCTTGGATGTGATACCGCATCCATTCGCTCTGCAATTCCGGCCCCGGATTGTCCCAGCCAAAATCGTTCACGTTCGGCAGCCCCCAAAAATAGATCGTTTCGATGAACGCCGCACCGTCATGGTGAAAATACGCCTGCGTGCGGGCCCGCGCCAGCGGCAGCGCCTGCACATACATATTGAACCATGGGGCCAGCAGGTCCGTGTCCCCCGAGGCGAGCAGCGGCCAGTACAACAGGCGCGTGTTCTGGTTCCAAAATGACGCGCCCCA
>Ga0182030_10010663_pt1 | contig 18620 bp, 18 predicted proteins | sample 812S3MmetaG_FD_121299 | JGI IMG/M metagenome (GOLD analysis project Ga0182030, IMG submission 121299) | Permafrost microbial communities from Stordalen Mire, Sweden - 812S3M metaG (Illumina Assembly) | ecosystem: Environmental > Terrestrial > Soil > Wetlands > Permafrost | place: Sweden...
ACTTAAGCTGCGCAGAAAGTGCGTTCCCTCAACCAGGGTGTCTGCTGTAACCAACTGTTGCCCAGGCAGAACCGCACAGTCGTCGCCGATGAATCTACCATCGGTCCACTCTTTTATTTGCTCAACTAGAGCGTGCTCACGTGTGACTACCGTCAATTTTATGCCAGAGCCTGTTAGAAATTAGATGCTACAATCTGGCTAAGTAGAAGTCCACAAATTGTGTCTTCCTATTTGTCACGGTAGGTAAAAAATGGGTTCAATTTCGTCCATTCTCGGCGGTCTGATCCACCTGGTTGAGCTAGTTGTCGTAGTCTGGTGCTTACTGACCTGGTTTCCAAACATTCGTTGGTATGACCAACCATTTCGAACACTAGACAAAATCGTCACACCGATTCTCGCGCCTTGCAAAAAATTGATTCCACCTGTCGGCAATTTCGATTTATCTGCGATGGTGACAATTTTCCTTTTGGAATTTCTCCGCAAAGCTGTGATGGCTCTTCCTTTTTAAACTTTTCTAGAATTACATTGGCTACAACTTCAACAACCGAGAGACAACTGAAATGTTATCGCGAAGAACCTTCTTAGCAGGTGGGTTAGCGGTTTCAGCGCAGTCCATGTTTTGGCAACCGGCTTTTGCTAAACATAAATCTGCCGCGGGAGCCAAGCAAGGACCACATGTCGTAGCGCGTCAGGACTGGGCGCCGGCCATAGCTCCAGCGCAAATAGGCGTCACAGATAAAGGTATCTGCTGTTTCACTGACGAATACGGCAGACTCGCTCTGATCGACTTCAAACATATTACCGCCACCAAACCATTGAGAGTACTTGGACAACTCGGTGGTCTTGGCAAAAAAGTAATTCAATTAAAGGTTATAGGTAATCGAGCTTACATAGCAGTGCTGACTGAAAACCAGACACAACCGCAGTTAGAGCTAATTATCGTATCTCTGGATAAGTCCGATCAACCAGCTATTGTGTCACGCCTGGTACTCGATAAATTTTCTGAGATAACCAGCCTCACCACTGATGGTGCACTAATTTGCATTGGCGGCACAACCGGAAGTGGCGATCAGCTTGTTGCTATCTATAGTAATCCCAAAGCGGGACGCTCGTCAGAGCCAGCTTTTTTATCGGCTTTTGCCGCTGAATCTTCAGTCGTTGCTCTGAACCTGCAAAATCACACACTGGCGATTCTTGAGACAAAAGAAACAAGTCAATTGCAATGTGTCAATTTACTGGATCCGCGCACACCAATCTTGAAAAAGACCGTCGCACTAGAGGGCGAATTTACGTCGCTTTCTCGCATGGGCGATATCGTCGTAGTAGCTGGGTCTTTTGAGATTGCAGGCAAGCAAAGCAAAGGCGGTGTCAACGTCGGGGTCAAGTCAGTAGCGCTCACACCGGTACCACATGTAGTGTCGCAAATTCCACTCGACCCTCTGACCACGGTGCTAGATACAGCAGCCACTCGCGGTCAATTTCTTATTCTCGGCGACGCCGATCAAGAAACGCTTTTGATTTCAATGAGCTACGACAAAATGGGCGTACTGAGCAGAACCCGAGAACTGGAAAACACAAAACTCAAACCGCGTATGGGTCAAAGCTGCCGCATCGCTGCCTTGGACCGCAATGCATACGTAGCAACAGGCTGGTCTGGCGTTCAGGTTCTAACAATGGGTAATCTCGGTTGGAGTGCCACCACCGATTACACCATTCCTAAATACGCGGCTTCCAGCGTTGCTTTCTGGCAGAACCTGGTTGTGCTTGGCGGTTCAGATCTCAAACTTTACGACATCACTCAAGCCGACAAACCAGTTCTTGTTTCGACGACTGATCTTGTCGGAAACACAAAGACGATTGTAGGAGCAGGAAGCTATATCTTGTGTCTGTACAAAGATCAACTGACTTTGCGCAAAATGCAAAAACTCAATGAAGTGGTGGCAACTTTAAAAATCTCTGGCAGCGAAGTTTCTTTTGATGCGGTCAAGCAAAAAGTGTATGTTCTGCAAAACAGCAGCGATAAAAAGACTGTTGTCACCAAAGTGCAGGCTTACTCTAACAGTCTTGTATCAGAACAGAAGTTCGAATTCGATAAAGCCTATTTACAGGCTGTGGCTAGCGACGACTTTCTGGTCGTCAGTAATTTAAATGACGTCGCTCTATATAAAGTGTCAGCAGAGGCCGAGTTGATTGGCACCCGACATTTTGAAAATTTAGCAGTGCGGGACATCGCCGTGACCAAAGACAATGTGCTTGTCACAGCCATCGACCAGGCGTCGAAGGGCTTCTTGCTCGTCTTATCCAAAGACCAAAACGATTTAAAAGTAATTGCCTCGCTAAATCTACCCAACGATGGTCGTGCCATTGCCGTAGCCAAAGGAACAGCAGTGATTATCGGGCAGGCGGACGGCAGAGACTCGGCAGTCGTTATTAGCCTGAAGAATGCCGGAGCACCGTCAATAGTATCGTCAATGAATATTATTGAAGAAGCAGCAGCAGTAGCGATTAAAGATGAAACGGCTATAGTCGGTGGGCGAGGACTGGAAATTTTGAGCCTGGCTTGAGTTTAGGCGTTTACTCAACAATATCTTCGAGCAAATACAATGAATTTTTCGGACCGAAAAATTCAAGAAAATTTTGTTCGTCAGGATTATGTAAGGTGTTCGAAGTTAAATTGATATGTTGGCACTGACTGGTCCGTTCACAAAAGGCTGAACCTCAATAGTTTAATTAAACTATAAACGCAGGCAGGTTCTACGATTTCGGACTTGCGCAAGAGAAACTAGTTAATATTGCTTCGTTAATGTGAGGCATATGAGCATCTCGAGGGTATCAAGGAAAGAACGACTAGTTGGTACACAACAGATATACAGTCGGGTTCGCACCATTAAAGCCAGTTCCTTTATTTTCTTGGGTTGAACTACTAAACTGCTGAGGATCCTTCACGGTGAAATCGCAAAAAATCGTTCCATTCATCACTTTAAGCTTATTAATAAATCTGACAGCCATGACTATAGTGCCTGCAACTATCGCCGCAAAAAACTCAAACGCATTAACATCCAGTGCTTCGAAAGACTCGCACGTGGCAGTAAATGAATTCCAACCAACTGTTTCAGAAGAAAGAGTTGGCGATAAGACTTTCGCTGTCGGCACCATTCTGGTCAAAGCGAAACCGGAGAAAATCTGGGAAATCCTCACAAACTACGCCAATCAGCCAGAGCTTTTCTCCACAGTGAAAAAGTGCCAGGTGGTTGAAGACAAAGGTGCTAAAAAATTGGTCAGACAGATTGTCTGTCCTAAGGGCTCGCCCATGCACTTTGACTACATCGTAGAAATTGATGAAGTAGCACCTAAATTGATGGAATGGCATCGCAAGAGCGGCGCTCTCAAAGATGTCTCTGGCTCATGGAAGCTAGAACCAGATGCAAGCAAACATAACACGATTTTGACTTATTCAATTTATATAGACGGCGGCACGTTCTTGCCTGCGTGGCTGTTGCGTGGACAGAGCAAAAATCAATTGCCTGACGTTCTCAATTCAATTAAGGGCGCGGCCGAACGAGCCTCAGCCAGCTCCGCCACCACCGGCAGTGGCGCCAGTTAATCTCGTTTACAAAGTATCGCTTAAAAGTTTCAATGCATCGATTCTGGTGTTAATCGACCAGATTATCGATACTTGCAATCTTTGCAAGATATTTGCGGATTCGTCATCTCTTCCGGGTAGAAATAAGAAAGAGACTAATTGTCCAATTGTTCTTTTGGAGGAGCAATGACCAGCGCATCACCCAAGACCAGGCGAAAATTTCCTCGCATCGTATCCAGCGCCTTCGAGCATCCAGCCGACCGCGCCGCACTTGATGCGGTCAAACGCATCCCCATACTCGACAAAGTATTTAGCAAATTCCTTGAACTGGGGCTGGAAAAAGCATTTCGGATACAGCTGATCGGGCAGGCCATTCACGTCACCCCCAAGCAATGCCCCAAAATCTATAAGCTCTTTAAAGAAGCGGCTGACATATTAGATATGCACGAGCCTGACCTGTTCCTGTCCTCGGCTCCGTCACCGAACGCTTTTACGTTCGGAGTCGAGCGTCCTTTCATCGTTATTAATTCCAGCCTCGTCGACTTGCTGGAGGAAGATGAATTACAAGCTGTACTTGGTCATGAACTTGGTCACGTCAAAGCCGGTCATGTTCTCTATCGCAGTATCGCGCACATTCTCGCTCACCTCTTGCACCAATTTTTCGCTCTCGGCCAGGTAGCTAAACTGGGGCTAGCAGTGGCCCTTGCCGACTGGTCGCGCAAATCGGAGCTGACCGCCGACCGAGCCGAGCTGCTGGTGACACAGGATGTCGAGGTGTGCTTACGCCTGCACATGAAGCTTGCTTCCGGTTCAAAGACCGTCTTCGATCAAATCGATCACAACGAATTCTTGAAACAGGCTGACGCTTACGAAGATCTGGAATATTCCACGCTCAATAAGATTCACAAATTCATGCAGGAACTATGGCTCAGTCACCCCGTTCCTGTAGCAAGAGCGAAGGAAATAAAAGCCTGGTCCGAAAGTAAGCAATACAAAGAAATTCTGGCTGGACGTTATCCAACCGGCGAACCAGGTATTGAATTGCGTGCATGTCCGCATTGCAGTTCTAAAATCAGTCCGTCGTTTTTCTTCTGTCCTGATTGCGGCAAAAATGCCCGAATTTAGTTAGCAGCTAGAATTTTTGCAGCAGGCATCAAAAAAGCACCGACGCTCGAGAGGTCGATGCTTTGAATTTTTTTTAATTTGGACGGTTAACCGTCCAAATTATCTTTTCAGTCTCAATTATTCTCCGGCTCCACATCGATAATGTCGTCGGAACCATTGGAAGATTTTTTCAAAGCTTCACCGCAAACGGGGCAGAAAGACTTCTCACGACTGGCTGGAGCGTGGCAACGAGGGCATTCATAACCGGGCGTCGGATTGAAACCAGCTTTAGCCTCAGCCTTAGCGGAAGCGGCGGCATTTGGGTCAGCCTGCGTTTTGAGACTGTCCATCTCTGCTTGCAGAATGCCGATTTCATGCTCGAGTGCCGTCACTTCATCTGCTTTTTCTTTCAATAAATCTTCGGTGATATTGATATTGCGACTGTATTTGTCGCAAACGAGCCGACCTATTTCAAGCAATTTAGCTGTGCGCTTGCGCTCTAAGTCACGCACATTGGAGTTCAAATTGTAGCCTTGCAGCATCTCCTGGGATCGCGCCTGGACCTTTTCGACCTCACGAGTGATTCCGTGAAAGACATCGTCAAATATTGTCATTACTGTTCTCCTAGCCGCTCTAAATTTTCTCTTTGAGATTTTTCAGTTCTTGCAATTCTTGTAAATCTTGAATTGCCTTTCTATCTTTTAAATCTTGCAAGGCTTGCACCGCTTTTTGCCCAAGAGGTCCTTCAGCCACACTAACTTGATTTCGACCAGACTGCTTAGCAACATAAAGAGCTTCGTCAGCCCGTTGAAAAAGTGAATCAGCATTATCTGCATGCAAAGGAAAAGTTGATACGCCCAGGCTCGCTGAAATTTTGCCTGGTCCTTGAATATCGACTTCATTAATTAATCGACGTACACGCTCCGCCAGTTCTTTCGCCATATCAACGCCTGTGTTAGGCAACAACAGACAAAATTCTTCGCCACCATAGCGTGCCGGTGAATCCACAGAGCGACAAGATTGCTTCAAAGTGGCGCCTATCTGCTTGATCGCTTCGTCGCCAGTCTGGTGACCAAAAGTATCATTGATTTTTTTCAAGTGATCTAAATCAATTACGACCAGAGACAGTGGCTCGCCATAACGTTTAGCGCGCTCAAATTCGCGCACCAGCATCTCGTTGAAACTGCGACGATTAGCCACACCCGTTAAACCATCAGTAACAGCCTGGCGTTCTCGTTCTTGATGCAGCTCGGCATTTTCAATAGCCACGGACAACTGGTCAGCGAGCGCGCCAAAAAAGGATAAATCATCGATATTCCAATGCCTGGGGTGCAAACAGTCTTGTAAAAACAAAACTCCAAGCACAGTCTCGCGCATCACCAGAGGCACTATCAAACCGGAGCGAATATTCAATTGGGCGAGAAATTCTCGGTCATAAGCGCATTTTTCGTGAGTTTCAATATCTTCTATAACTTCAGGCGAAGTTTTGCTCGTTGCTTGTCTGGCGAACTCATAACCTTTTTGTGAATAGAATAAATCTTTAACTGGAGAAGCATTGGTTTGTACGAATTCAAAACCTTGCACTTCTACAGGCTCGACATTTTCTACAATGCGCAAAAGCAAACAGCGACTGACACCAAAGTTTGTCCCCAGAGTTTCGACCGTGGTTTCTAAAACTTGCTGAATGTGCACGGAACTACGAACAGCGTTTGAGATCCAGTAAATCAGCCGTTCTCGCTCGACTTGCTTGGTGCGCATTGTCGTTTTCAAAGTGAAATCGTGAATCAGCTTCACAGTCTGCTCTTCAAGCATGGAAGTCTTGTCTTCCATTTCTTCGTACTGACTGCGAAGACGATCGTTTTCGCGCTTTAACTCTTTGTATTCCCAGGCATTTGCAAGAGCCGTATAGAAGTGAAACTCTTGCAGTTGCATCAAGATTTTGGCCTGCTCTTCGGTTTCAATTTCATCGCCTTGCCCCATCAAAATACAGGCAATCAACACACCATCGTGAATGACGCGATAACAATAGACAGATAATAATTCTTTGTTGAAAATACCGTCTAAATCATCTTCGTCGATTTCATAAAAAACCTTTTCTGAATTTTCTGAGTTAATCTCGGATTTGACGAAAGCCTCACCAAATTTTAAAAAGTCTTTCTTCAGCGGTCCATAGACGAATTTCTCGCCGAAACCCTCGAGATCCGAGTCCCACATGAGCATGGCAACCGTTTTGGCGCCGACGACAGCCGTAATTATCTCAGCAGCAGTTTCTGCTACCTCGTCTAAATCGATGGACGAGAGAAGTTTTACTTTCAAGATAGCGGTGTCATCAACGGTTTGCATTCTGCATCAATGTGCCCGCGCGGGCTGAATACCAATCACGAAGGCGCAAGTGACTCCATTTCGGCTAAAATAGGCTCACAATAAACAATGATAGAAGGTCAGAGGTCAGAAATCATGCCATGGATTAAGTCAAATCAGCAGGTGATTATCGAAAGAACTGTCGCGGGCATATGTTATCTGACTGTCGGGCTGGCGGGTCTGCTCTATATCATTGTGACTGGAAATAAGACCCAGTCTCTATTTTTTCGATTTCATTTCCTGCAATCGATCATGCTTGGCATCTTTTTGTTCTTATTTCAAATGGCTTACGGCGCTCTCTCCCAAATACTGGGCGGCATTCTCGGTTTAATACCTGGTTTGCATGGTGGTTCCGTCGTAATGGAACCAATTGCCGTGCTGATGCAGGGCGTAAATATTCTGGTTTTGCTCCTTTGCGCCTACGGGGCTATTTTTGCCTTTCTGGGCAAACAAGCTGAAATTCCCGGACTATCGCGTCTCGTGCGGCAGCAAATGCGTTGATATGCCGCAACTGTCAAGATTGGCTGCTATCCTGTTTCTGGTAGGCATTACAGGTGCCGCTGCCGTCAAGGCGCAATCAGGGTCAAAAGCCGACGAGGCACTTTGGCTGGCCCAGAATCAAACGACCAGTCCCAATTTGTATTCAAATAGCACCAACCAGGTTATTGGCCCGACCATTTTGCCGGAAGCACCAGGAGCCGTTAATGGTGGCAATCCTTTTCAAGGTCTTGGCCGCCCCGACGATACGGGTCCTTTGAGAGCTAACCCCATCCAGCAATATACACCAGGAAACAATACCAATGGATTGTTTTCCACTGGCAGCAGTTTTCCCTCTACTCCATCGGTGGAGCAACCGGGATTTGGAGGACAGGCCGGTTTTTCATCTAATAACACCAGTAGCGCTCCGGCAACTGTCAATCCAGCTTTAAATCAATCAAGCATTCCGGCTCTCAATCAAGCGCCCGGAGAAACCAATCCCGGACCAAACGCAGCTCTTCTGCAAAACTTAAATCCCATGCCGCCGTCTGCGCCAGGAAACGAATCGAACCAAATGGACCGCCGCAATGAATCGACTGGCGACACCACAACCGATACCAGAGTAAATCAGGTCAATTCACAGCTTGCCAAAGATAAAAACGACAAAGAAGAAAACACCAATTCAGAAAATGAACTTTCGGTGGACAAATTACTGACGAAGTCGCACCAGAATCGTACCAAAGCGGCTCGCCAAACAACTTCAAGAGAAGCCAATCAGCTGGCAACAGCACTGAAAGAGATGAATAGTGGCAACTATTCAAAATGTCTCGAGACACTAGATAGCATCATCAAAAACGAGCCGAAAAACGCTCAAGCTTATTACGTCAAAGCTGTAACGAATGTTCTAATGCGCGATTTTGCGCACGCCAAAGAAAATTACGAAATGACCTTGCGCTGCACCAACGATGAACAACTGATTACAAAGACCAAAGCCGGCTTACTCAAATTAGGTCGCTAACGAGACTTCGTCAAGAAATACAGACAGTCCTTCAGGATCATCGGTAATAATGCCGTCTACACCCATGTCTATAAGCTTGCGCCATTTTCGTTCGTCATTAACAGTCCAGACATTAACCAGCAAACCGTTAGCGTGCGCTTCTTCGACTAATTCTGGGCGAACCACGTCATAAGGTGGATGCCAGAAGCTAGCACCTAATGTAGTGGCATAAGCCTGCAGATCAAAAAAAACACATTCTGCAAGCAAAGCGATCGCAATATCTGTTTTCTGTGAAATTTTGAGCAGCAATTTGTGATCGAATGAACTGACGATAATAGTGTCAGGATGCTGATAATGAGACAAAAGCTCGAGCAAATCATCATCTATACCATCGTAAGAGACAGGAGCATTTTTGACCTCAATATTTAAAATGAGATTGCCATCAATAATTTCAAGAACTTCCTGCAAAGTCGGCACATTTTCGCTTGCGAATTTTTGATCGAACCAGCTACCTGCACTAATTCGCTTCAATTCAGCAAGACTAATATCTTTTACGAGACCAGCACCATTGGTAGTGCGATTGATATCTTCGTCGTGGATGACTACAATTTCACCGGTTGCGCATCTTTGTATATCCAGCTCAATGCCCGCCACGCCCAGATGCATACTATTTTTAAAAGCAGCGGCGGTATTTTCTGGCGTCGATTTGCGCCCACCTCGGTGAGCGAAGATTTTTGGCAGCACGAGTTGTTGCGACATCGAAAATTTCCAGGAAAGATGAAGTATTGCAGGCTTAACTTATGACTAGATAGCGACTGTTTTCTGGGGCCGCATCAAGCCCAGTTTAACGGTAACAATTAGATTTGGTGGGCTGACGAGGATTTTTTCCAGAGGCAAATCGATGCCATGCTCAACACCGGTTATACCTTGAATATTATTCAAAACCATTTTGCCTTTATCGTCACCGACATCAAATTTGACCTTTTGAGCTTGTTTCACAACAAAATCAGAAAATGGCTCAGAGGTTGCGTGTTCCTTGACCATCTCGACTGATTTGCCACGACGAATTACTTCTTTGACATGTCCAGACATCAGACGCAAAAGTCCCGGACAATTTGAATCAGCAAAAATTCTATCCAGTACGCCCTTTAATACGGTTCCTGGCATGGTTGAGTTTTCTGGACGCTCAGCAATAAAACGAATCACGCCACTGAATGGGTCGCTTGCAGCTTTCACAGTTTTATCTGCAATTACAGCCAGTTCGGCTTCGAGAGCTTGCAATGTTTCAATCTTATCGTTTGGAACGACCTGACCACACTTACATTCCACGCCACACACCTCGCCAAATTTGAACTGGGACCAGCTTGAGAATCTCTTTACGAGGACAGGAAATTTGCACGAGAGTGCCCCAGATAGCTCAGGTAAGGGTAAAATCTCATAGTCCACTATATTGAGCCAATTGTCACTACTTGAGCAGGCGGATGCCATGATGAAAAGAACCTGGATGCTATCGACCACGCTACTTCTGTCCGTAGTATCGCAGCAAACCATGCTCCAGTCTGCCTGGGCAGCCCCTGGCGATTCGCGCAATTTTCGCTATGCTCCAGCCTACGCTCCAACCAATCAACCAACCGCTTTGGATCCACGCAACGTGCCAGATTTTGCCGGACGCGCAGACACACCAGCGCAGGGCTCACAAGCTGTGGGCGGTAGTACTGGTGGTGCCGCAGGCACGCCTTTGCAAGCAGACGCATCATCAACAACCATACCAGTAGAAACCCGCCTGAAGCTCGTTTTAGAGAGTGCCGTGGACGCCAAGAGCAGTCAGCCAGGCAACATCTTCGAAGCACACGTCAAAGACGATTTATTTCTAGGGAATTCGCTTTTGCTCGCCAAAGGCAGTCTGGTGCGCGGTCGGGTTTGCGAAGTAACTAAGCCACGATTGCTTAGTCGCGCCGGTAAAATCGGTTTGAAGCTAGAACAAATCGTCACGCCGGTCGGCGAAGTGATTCCACTGGACGCAGGACTGGAATTTCATAAAGGCGTAACCAATGTCAAAGGTCAATTAGATCCAGGAACCAGCCTGGGCAGTCGCGTTCACGATGATGTACGTTCCGCTACAGGCATGAATTCAAAAGGCACAACACGCAACATTCTAGTCACAGCAAATGTGGCAACTCTTGGCGCACCGGCTGTGGCAGCCGCTCTTGGTGGCGGCGCAATTGCCCTCTTCCGCTCCGGTGACAACGTCAATTTAATTCCTGGCCAGGAATTAGAAGTTCTTCTCACCAACGATTTGGGGCTGCAGCTAAATTAAGAAGTGACCGTTTTCTTCTTCATCAAGGCGCGCACAGACTGTAAATTTCGCTCGAAACTTTTGTTTGCCGGCTCGAGCGTCAAAGCACGTAGAAACTCTTCTTCTGCTTCCTCAAAATAGCCACGTTTTTGATAAATCACACCCAGATTGTTGTGCACTGAAGGATTGTTGGGAGCGATTTTTGAGCAAGCTTTCAATTCTTTGAGAGCACCTTCAAATTCATTTTGTTCGATCAAAACATTGGCTAAATTGTAGTGAGCCTGCAATGAATAGAAGCTTATTTCAATGGCCTTGCGGTATTCATCTTCAGCTTCATCCAGTCGCTTTTCGTGACGATAACAGACACCCAAATTGATGTGCGCTTGCAAATGATGGGGGTCTGATTCGACAATCTTTTCATAATGACGAATTGCCTCTGCAAAATGTCCTTGCAGCTGGGCGATATATGCACCCTGATAGCGCGCTTCGGTGTAATGCGGATTGAGCTGCAGACATTTGTTGATTTCAATCAAAGCGTCGTTGTACAACTTTTCTTTGGTCAATAAAACGGCCTTGCGATAAAAAATTGCCGGGTCCTTTTTTCGCCATTCCGTCGAATCGCTAGCGCGCCGAACTGGCTTTGGCGCATCATTTTCATCTTCTTCGGCAGAACTGGGCGTAATCGATTTCTTGACAGAGGAATTAGTTTGGGCGCCGCGCCGGCTGTTAGCAGGAATTGGATAAGGCGTCTCTTCGTCTGTGTCGATTACAGCCAAACCAGCTCCGTGCCCGGTACCAGTTGTCGATGACGAGCCATTATTGCCAGACATAATAGAGCCAGATGATCTTTTTCCATCTGCATAATCGGCAGCTTCTGTTGAAGTAGTGCCACCGGAACCACCATTCATCCCCGGAGCATGCATGGGTTCATCTTTGTCTTTGGTCATATCCCGCATATTGCCTGGATCTTCATCTTTGGGAAAATAATGGTACATCGGGATTTTGATTTTAGGCATCTTGGGCATGGTCAGCCAATTGCTTTTAGCAGGAGCAACTGGAGGTGGAGCGGCACTGTCTGCGTCGTCGGTATCCCCAGTGGCTGCAGAGCTGGTTGCTGCTGACACGGCAGCGGCAGCCTTCTTCGGGGCAGGGGCTGGTCTGTCGACAGCCGTATCGAATTGAGGGGTTTGAGCGGGCTGCAAAACAGCAGGTGCTGCCGATGATTTAACAGCGGCGCTCGCTGGTGGAGCGACAGGAGCTGGCAAGTCGCCAGGCACAGGCGCTTGTTGTCCTTGAGCGGAACCCACGCCCGCCGCTGCGAGAATGGTCAGCGTCATGGCCAGAAGTGCTCCGTTGCTTTTGAGCGCAACTGGCTTGCCGTATATATTCATGCGCATCCCTTCCCCAGAATAGGCCCTGCTTCAGGTGCCAGAAGCTATATAATACCTACTGTCGTGCCATACTCTTGTGCGGATTTAGCGAGCGATCGCCTGAATAACCGCCAGGCATGGTGTGGACGGATTTCGCTATTTCTACTTAAGCTAGGATAAATGCGCTTACATCAGAAACATAACTACCCCGGCCGCTTGCTCGTTGTAGAAGGCGTGGACGGTTCTGGTAAATCCACACAATTAGACCTTTTGCGCACCTGGCTTGAATCCCGGGGGAAAAGCGTTATTTTTACCGAGTGGAATTCATCTCTTTTAATTTCCAAGACAATCAAACAGGCTAAACGCTCAAACACCCTGATTCCAGTAACATTCAGTATTTTGCACGCCACTGATTTTGCCGATCGTCTGGAGAACATTATTATTCCAGCCCTTAAAGCGGGACTAATAGTTCTGGCTGACCGTTATTGCTTTACCGCTTTTGCCCGAGACGTAGCCAGAGGCGTAGATAGAGAGTGGGTACGCAATCTATATGGCTTCAGTATTCAACCAGACGGCGCATTTTATTTTCAAGTGCCTGTCGAAATTTCCTTACAGCGCATAGCAAACAGCCGCATGCCAGGCTTCTATGAATCCGGTATGGATATCGGTCTTTCCATCGATCCCAGAGAATCATTTCAGATTTTTCAAAGCATGATCATCAACGAATACGACAAAATGGTCGATGAATTCGATTTTTACACAATGCCTGCGACCAAACCCATTCACGAGCAGCAAATGCAATTCAGAGAACTGGCCGCTAAAATTGTCGGACTTTAAAATCAAATCAATTTCAAATCATTTCAAAAACAGTCGCCCAAACGCTTCAAGAACGGTTATGTCAAATGAGTGAATCCAACGACAACACTTCCAAATTTGAGAAAAAGAGCAAACTCTCGAGATTAATTAGCCCGGTTGCACCCGCTCACAACTATCCCGGAAAGCTAATTGTGATTGAAGGAACGGATGGCGTTGGTCGCTCCACTCAAATGGAATTATTGAGAAATTGGTTAGCTGTGGAGGGTTATGGCGCCAGAGTAACCAGCTGGAAATCTTCGGCATTGATTTCAGAAGTAATCGACAAAGCGAAATCAAAAAATGCTCTCAATACGATTACGTTTTCTCTGCTTTACGCAACCGACCTGGCTGATCGTTTAAACAGCATCATTTTACCGGCTTTGAAAGCGGGACTGGTCGTCATCTGCGATCGCTACTATTTCACTGCTTTTGCCAGAGACGTAGTACGGGGAGCAGATCCCGCCTGGGTACGCAAAATATATGGCTTTGCCATTCAGCCCGATCTTGTCTTCTACTTAAAAATGCCGCTCGATCCTTTGCTTCGACGAATCATTACGACTCGAGGCGGACTGGACTTTTATGAATCAGGACGCGACATCGGCATGTCTACAGATTTATATCAATCATTCAAACTGTATCAATCACAAATCATGCTTGAGTTCGAACAAATGTCGAGCGAATTTGATTTCAAAATAATCAATGCTGACAGCCCGATTGAAAATGTACAACAATTACTGCGCAATCATGTGCGTGATTTGCTCAACGAAAAAGTAGAGATTTAAACAAAAAACGCCCGATCTTTCAATCGAGCGTTTCATTGTTTTTTAGCGTTGGACTAAATCACTTTCAGCAGCAGTGCTTACTTTGTGAAAGTCACGATGCAGGTATCTTTGTCCATGACGGTTACGCCAGTCATGCCCAATTCTTTTGCGGTCAATGCGGCGCAATTTTGGAAATTTTTGCCCATTTTTTCTTGTTGTTCTGGTGTGAACTTACCCACTTTTTCCATTGCTTCCCAGATAGCGCAATGGTCATATTTCAATACAGCTTTGTGCTCGTCGCCAGAGATTTCAATGACGCTGCCGAAAAGATTGTGTTCTGTTTCAGCCATTGCTTTAACTAATTGCAAAGGAGTTTTGACGCCCTGCGCTTTGTAAGCTTCGATTTTGTGCTTACGAACAATCGATTGGAATTCCGCAACTGATTCAGGACTTACTTTCGAAAGAACTTCGAAGGCAGCGAGATTCAATACAGCAACTATATGAGCTGTTTTTTCTTGAATCTTTTTGGTTTCCCATTTGGTGTCGACTTTGGTTAGTGTGTTGGTGCTCATTTTAATACTCCAGAACTTGTAGAACGTAACTCATTGTAGAAGGGATCCCAAACAATGAGTCAACTTTAAGACTTAATTCGCAATTGATTAAGTCACATTCTGAAGATCGCTCAACAGCTGAGTTCCACATTAAATCGTGAGGGTTTCGAGCGCAATTATCAAGCAACAGAAATGTACAAATAGCACCATATCTGGTGCCACGAAATTCTCGCGCTGCCAGGCTGGATTGAAAAATTATTTGATCAGCGTTTGAGCAAATTGATGTTCAAGAATCAGTGTGACCGGACCATCGTTGACAAAAGAAATTTCCATATCGGCGCCAAACTCTCCAGTTTGCACAGGAACTCCCAATCGTTTTAATTCGCTGACAAAATGCTCGTATAAGCGTTTACCGTCTACTGGAGCTGCGGCACCCGTAAATCCCGGGCGGCGACCACTGCGCCAGTCGGCAAACAAAGTGAACTGCGAAACCACCAGAACCGATCCACCAATATCTATAAGGGAACGATTCATCTTGCCGTTTTCATCAGAGAAAATGCGCATATCGACAATCTTTTGAGCAATATAAGTGGATTCCTTTTCAGAATCGCCCTGAGCCACACCTAAAAGAATCATCAGACCACGTGCGCGCTGGTACATATTGACAGCCTTCGACTCGGCGTGGTCGGATGTTGTTAGGGTCACAGGGGCCAGGGAGCCGACCACTTTTCCATCGATGGAGACCGACGCGGATGACACGCGTTGTAACACAGCCTTCACAAGCAACTCCTTTACTGGCCCTGCATAGCCGAATTCTTACATGATAAGTAAACTCAGACTCAGGATGTGCGGGGCATTTATGTTACCATTCAATTGTCAGGAATTCGCTGCCCCTTGGTCGGTCGATTCTGACAGCGCAAATGGCGCGGGGTGGAGCAGTCCGGTAGCTCGTTGGGCTCATAACCCAAAGGTCGTAAGTTCAAATCTTACCCCCGCAACCAAATACAGTAATAGAAATCGGCATTCCCCGCGGAGTAGCCGATTTTTTATTGGGGTAGCTAAAAACGATTGCCTAACCCTCTCCGGGTAAACTTGGATTGCCATCTGATAAACAATGAAATAAATTGTACTCAAGCATGAAATTATTTGAACGATAAATTTGCTCTACACGTCAGTAAAAAAACACCATGCCCAGAGTCCTTTTTCTGTTTCCTTCTCAAAATGTTGGCTCGCGAAAATCTTCCTCGTGTGAGTTCCTTTCGCTTGTTTTGACTTTTAAATGTTCAGCCGTCATCGTTGCTACTGATAAAATTATTTCGCCAGCAATCGGCTAAGGTTCAGACAATAAAATAAACAACCAAAAAAATGTAGAAAATATTCTACTCTTTAAGTGAGGTCAGGCATATCTAAATTCTTACTGCCAGCCCTTGCGGACTGGCAATGTGTTAGTGAAGACGCCAGTCATAAGCATCGTGCTTAACATTCAATCTCTTGCCATTGATAGGGGCGTGTCTTTGTTCATTCAGGTTGCATATGCATCTGAACGATGGTATTTCTAATAGCAAATTCTGACGCTTCATATTTGCAGAGCAAGAAGTAGCTAAGGCTAAGGCACGCAGGAAGACTGCAGGAAACTAATGAAGAGTACTGGCTACAACAAACTACTCATGTCACTGATCGGCGCACTCTGCTTGAGTGTGCCGATCAGTTCATTGGCTGCAACGACTAGTGCACCATCATTCGGGCCAACGATCCCGAATAAGACGTCTGCACCAGCTCACAGTCCCAAGGACATGGTCTGGATCCCCGGTGGCGAATTCTCCATGGGCAGCGAAGATCCGACAACTGGTGCAGTCTGCGGCGGCCACGAACCAATGCCTGATGCGCGGCCCATTCACAGAGTCTATGTAGATGGCTTCTGGATGGACAAGACAGAGGTGACCAACGATCAATTTGAAAAATTCGTCAAAGCCACCGGATACCGAACCATCGCCGAGCTCGCACCAACGCAGGAAGAATTCCCGACTGCACCGAAAGAGAATCTCGTTGCCGGGTCGACAGTCTTCACGCCGACACCAAATCCGGTGGCACTGCACGATATGTTTCAGTGGTGGCGCTACCAACATGGTGCCGACTGGAAACACCCTGAAGGTCCACAAAGCAACCTGGACGGACGAGAAAATTATCCTGTGGTGCAAGTTTCCTACCCAGACGCCGTAGCCTATGCAAAGTGGGCTGGTAAGAGATTGCCAACCGAAGCTGAGTGGGAATTCGCCGCTCGTGGCGGACAAGCCGGGTCGACATACGCCTGGGGTAATACGTTGAGCCCCGGCGGCAAATGGATGGCGAATATTTATGAGGGCAAGTTTCCGACGCAAGACACCGGCGCAGATGGCTTCGTCGGTATCGCTCCGGTAGCCCATTTTCCGCCCAATAATTATGGACTCTATGACGTTGCAGGTAATGTCTGGGAGTGGTGCAGCGACTGGTATCGAGCCGACTACTATGCTCAACTGGCTGCAACTGGCAAGGGCGTGGTGCGCAATCCTCAAGGTCCAGTTACATCGTTCGATCCAGCCCAGCCCAAAGAGAAAAAACGCGTCCACAGAGGTGGCTCATTTTTGTGCACAGACCAGTATTGCACGCGCTACATGGTCGGCACTCGCGGTAAAGGCGAGGTCAATACGGCCGCTAATCACCTGGGCTTCCGCTGTGTGCAATCACCCTAACGGAGTTTCTAAGCTTCAGGGTGGACAAATTGTTGCGGAATTAAAGAGGATTGTTCATGGGAATACAAAAAGCCGATTCGCCACAGCAAGTGGTGAGCCAACACCTCCCTTCCTTCAAAGAACGTCGAGCACTGGGTAAATCCTTACGTAATGCCGTCCCACGAGTGACTCACGCGGTTTGGTCACCAACAGCCAAAAGACGCGATCCGATCGAAATTTTGGAAGAACAAAATGTTGGGCGCATTGCCGAGCTATTGGAAATACGCCATGGTCGCATGATGAAGTCGCCGTTTACTTTTTTCAGAGGGTCTGCGTCGGTGATGGCGGCCGATCTAGCGACAACCGCAGCAACAGGACAAAGGGTGCAATCATGTGGCGATTGCCACTTGCTCAACTTCGGCGGCTTCGCTACACCAGAACGCAACGTTATCGTAGACATAAATGATTTTGACGAAACGCTGCCGGCTCCGTGGGAGTGGGATCTCAAAAGATTAGCCACAAGCTTTGTGCTGGCCTGTCGAGCTAACGGTTTCAAGCCTAGAGTTTCTGAAGAGGCTGCTGAGACGGTTGCTCGTGCTTACAGAACAGCTATGCGCGACTTATCTGAGATGCGTGTCCTCGACGTTTGGTACTCGAAAATGACTCTAGATAAGGCGCTTGCCTCGATCAAAGATAAGGAATTTCGCGACGCTGCCACCGCCAGAGCGCAGACACAGATCCAAAAATCCAGGACTGAATCCTATTTCCCAAAACTAACTGCCGAGCACGACGGACGGCGAATATTCAAAGACAACCCTCCACTTGTTTATCATTCTACTGAGCAAAACGATGCAGCTTATCTCGACATTGTAAAAAAGGTCTTCAAGGATTACAGAGCAACTCTCAGTGAAGCGCACCAGGTGCTGATTGACCGCTTCGAATTGATGGACATAGCCATGAAGATTGTAGGTATAGGGAGCATCGGCACGCGCTGCAGTATTTTGCTTTTGATGGCCGGTGAAAAAGACCCGCTTATCTTACAGGTTAAGGAAGCTTGCACTTCTGTGCTTGAGCCTTATGCAGGCAAGAGCGCGCACGAAAACAATGGACACCGTGTCGTTGCTGGTCAACGCCTGAGGCAAGCTCAAAGTGATATGTTTTTGGGATGGGCAAAGGGACCGCGCGGTCGTGACTTTTACGTGCGCCAATTGAAAGATATGAAGATTTCGCCAACGCCGGAATTTTGGACTACAGAACGTGCAATAGAAGTCGCCCAATCACTCGGCTGGGTATTGGCACGAGCTCATGCCCGCTCAGGTGATTCAGCAGTCCTGAGTGGCTATATGGGCAGCAGCGACGTTTTCGATCAAGCAATCGCACAATTTTCGATAGCATACGCAGACCAGACCGAGCGCGATCACAAAGCCCTCATCGAGGCGGTCAAAGCAGGACGCCTGGAAGCTTACATTGAAAGATAACCATCTTCAGGCGCCGTGCTCGATCGTGCTTCCCAACATGCACCTAGAACAGTCCTAACGATGGCTGCAACAGATTAAC
>Ga0182030_10010664_pt1 | contig 18620 bp, 18 predicted proteins | sample 812S3MmetaG_FD_121299 | JGI IMG/M metagenome (GOLD analysis project Ga0182030, IMG submission 121299) | Permafrost microbial communities from Stordalen Mire, Sweden - 812S3M metaG (Illumina Assembly) | ecosystem: Environmental > Terrestrial > Soil > Wetlands > Permafrost | place: Sweden...
AATCCGCGCCAGTCTTTCGGCACGAACCGCACGGTAACTGCCGCCAACGCCAGAAAATGCGCGAACCGGAGGATGTCCATATCGGTCTTGTCGATGGGATACATCCACTGCACCAGCCAGCGCGGCAGCAGGGGCTCCAGCTGCGGGAAATACCAGGTCAGCGTGACAAAGAACGCCGCCGCCACATAGGCCACCGCAACCCACAGCGTGATTGGCGAGGCGAGAAAGCCCGACATTCGCCGGGCGCCGCCGAGCGCGCACCACGCGCCGAACACGAACAACATTTGCCAGGCGAACGGATTGAAGGCCCAGAAGCCGTCGGGATAGGTCGTCAGATGCAGATCGTACTGCCAGGTAAAGGCGTAGAGCACCGCCGACAGCGCCAGCGTGACGTCGGCCTTCCACTTCATCAGCCACAGGATCAGCGGCAGAAACGACATCAGCACGATATAGAGCGGCAGCACGTCCATGTTGACGGGACGAAATCTCAACAGCAGCGCCTGCACGATGGTGACGTCGGGCTGCTTGAGAAAATCCATGATTCCCATTTCTTCCGAATACAGCGGGTTATCGAAACTGGTAGCGACGTAGGAAATCTCCGCCAGGAAGATCGTGAACAGGAACACATGCGCGACGTAAATCTGCCAGACCCGGCGCAGGATGCGGGCGGTCGCGACCACGAAGCCGGCCTCACGCATCGCCCGGCCGTAGACGAACGCCGCGGTGTACCCCGAGATGAAAATGAAGATTTCGGTGGCGTCGCTGAATCCGTAATTGCGGATCGTGAACCAGGTCAGAAGATTGGGCGGCAGGTGGTCGATGAAGATCAGCCACAGCGCGAGGCCGCGAAACAGATCCAGCCGCAATTCGCGTTCGCCGCCCGCGGCCAGCGATACGGCCGGCGCAGATACGGCGTCCCGCGCGATCGCTTCCGCTGCGCCCGCAAGGGGTGGTCCGGCAACTCGGTCGGCAACGGATGTCATCTGGCACCGTCTGAAACAGGATTCGCCCGCCGCATCAGTGTATCTGCCCGTGCCGGGCAGGCAAGTTGTGCGGATTCTAGGCCGCGGGCGCGCTTTAGGTCGGAACTATGTTGAAACGACGATTGCCGTATACCACGCTTTGGCGGCCGCCGATGCCGGTCCGGCGATTGGTTCCGCCGCAGCTTTTCGATATGATACCCTCAGAGTCCGCAAAAGATCGCCCGCATGTACCGCGCCGTCACCCGCCAGATCGAAGTCACCGTAGAGCCGAATTTCCTGCCGGAACGTTCGTCGGCCGAAAACCGCGAATATTTCTGGTCCTACACCATCGTCATCACCAACGCCGGGGAAGAGACGGTGCAGCTGCAGACCCGGCACTGGATCATTACCGACGCTTCGGGCCGTAAGCAGGAAGTCCGCGGCCAGGGCGTGGTCGGCGAACAGCCGGTGCTCGCACCGGGACAGAGCTTCGAATATACCAGCGGCGTGCCGCTTGCGACCGCGTCGGGGTTCATGACCGGCCACTACCAGATGGTCACCGAAAGCGGCGAGCAGTTCGAGATCGACGTGCCGACCTTCTCGCTCGACAGTCCCGAGGCCAGGCAGGTGCTGAATTAGGCTTGGCCATCAAAGCCAGCGGCCGCGGCGCTACTCCACGCCCGCTTCCTGCGGAGTGAATTCATAGACCGAGCTACAGAACTCGCAGGTCACGACCACCTTGCCGTCCTTCACCATGTCGGCGCGGTCGTTGGCCGTGAAGCTGGCGAGCATCGACGACACCGCATCGCGCGAACACGAGCATTGCGCGCGCAACGGCAGCGGCGCAAACACCCGGACGCCGCGTTCGTGAAACAGCCGGTACAACAGCCGCTCGCCGGAAAGGTCCGGATCGATCAGTTCGACGTCCTCGACGGTCGAGATCAGCGACTGGCCTTCGATCCATGCGTCGTCTTCCGCCACGACGTGGCCGACGCTGCCCTCCGGCGCGTCGCCGGGATGCAGGTCCGGCTGCCGCGCCCGCTCCGGCGCCTTCGGCAGGAACTGCAGCAGCATGCCGCCGGCGCGCCAGCGATGTTTCGGGCCTTCGCCGCCGCCGCGCCATTCCTCGCCGACCGCAAGCCGCACCCTGGTCGGAATCTGTTCCGAGCGCAGGAAATATTCATGGGCGGCGTCCTCCAGGTCGCCGCCTTCCAGCGCCACCAGACCCTGATAGCGGCTCATATCCGGCCCCTGATCGATGGTCATGGCGAGATGCCCGCGCCCCAGCAGCGCGCCGGAATCCAGGCCCTCGCCGAGCCGCTTGGCGTCGAACCGCGCATAGGCGCGCAAGCGGTCCGGCGCCTGGAAGTCCACGATCAGAAACGACACCGGACCGTCGGTCTGGGTCTGCAGAATGAAGCGGCCGTCGAATTTCAGCGAGGAGCCGAGCAGGGTCGCGAGCACGATCGCCTCGCCGAGCAGCTTGCCGACGGCGGGCGGATAATCGTGCTTGGTCAGCACCTCGTCGAGCGCGGGGCCGAGCCGGGTCAGGCGGCCGCGCAGATCGAGCGAAGCCACCTCGAACGGCAGCGCCGCATCGTCGACCGGAACCGGCGACGGCGCGCGGATGGGGGCGTCCGGGGAAATTCTGGTGTCTGGTGGAGCTGGGGTCATGGCGCTTTATCTGGGGTCGGAAGCTGTGAATCGAAAGGGGCCGGAAGACGGACGAAATTGCCTCGACGCGTCTTCGTTCCGCACCGGGTCCGCGTCCCGGACGGTGCAACGTTCTCCCGGCGATGCGAAGCATCGTCCGGTCACGCTGCGGAGCCTGTCATCGGGCGCGCATTCGCGCGACCCGTTGGCTGCTAGATGGACCTCGGACGCAAGCGCTACGCCACCGCGTCGAAGCACCACGCCAGAATGCCCTTTTGCGCGTGCAGGCGATTTTCCGCCTCGTCGAACACCACCGATTGCGGGCCGTCGATCACCTCGTCGGTGACCTCGTCGCCGCGATGGGCAGGAAGGCAGTGCATGAACAGCGCATCGGGCTTTGCCAGCGACATCAGCTTGGCGTTGACCTGATAGGGCTTCAGCAAATTGTGGCGGTGCTCGCCGTCCTTGTCGCCCATCGAAAACCAGGTGTCGGTGACCACGCAGTCGGCGCCGCGCACCGCGGCTTCCGGATCGTTGCCGAGCACGATCGGCGCGTGGGTCGCCTTGATCCAGTCCCGCATCGATTTGTTCGGCGCCAGCTGCGGCGGGGTGGCGACGTTCAACTTGAATTGAAACCGCTCCGCCGCGTGCGCCCATGAGGCCAGCACATTGTTGTCGTCGCCGGTCCAGGCGATGGTGCGGCCCTCGATCGGGCCGCGGTGCTCCTCGAACGTCATCAGGTCCGCCAGCACCTGACAGGGATGCGAGCGCCGCGTTAGCCCGTTGATGACGGGCACGGTGGCGTAGGCGGCGAGTTCCAGCAGCGCATCGTGGTTGAGAATGCGGATCATGATGGCATCGACATAACGCGACAGCACCCGCGCGGTGTCGGCGATGGTCTCGCCGCGGCCGAGCTGCATTTCCGCGCCGGTCAGCATGATCGATTCCCCGCCGAGCTGGCGCATGCCGACGTCGAACGACACCCTGGTGCGGGTCGAGGGCTTTTCGAAAATCATCGCCAGCGTCTTGCCGAGCAGCGGCTTTTTCGGCTCGGCATGCGCCTTCAGCTTCGCCTTCATGGCGGCGCCGGCTTCGAGCATCGTCCGCAATTCCCTGGTCGGAAGCTCGTTGAGATCGAGAAAATGCCGGGGGCTGCTCATCGCTCCGTCGCCCGCTTCGGCTGGTCGCCGGAAAGTGCCGCGCAGGCGCGCTCGAGCCGCTGCATGGATTCCTCGATCTCCGCCTCGGTCACGATCAACGGCGGCAGGAACCGCACCACGTTTTCGCCGGCGCCGACGGTGAGAAGTTTCTGGTCGCGCAAGGCTGTGACCAGATCGGCCGACGGCAGCACCGCCTTGAGACCGATCAGCAGCCCCTCGCCGCGCACTTCGGCGAGCACGCCCGGGTGGCGATCGACCACCGAGGCCAGCTTCTGTTTGAACAGCAGCGACATCTGCTGCACATGCTCGAAAAAGCCGGGCTTCAGCATCACGTCGAGCACGGCGTTTGCCGCCGCGACCGCCAGCGGGTTGCCGCCGAAGGTCGAACCGTGCGAGCCCGGCGTCATGCCCTGCGCGGCTGCGGCCGTCGCCAGACAGGCTCCGATCGGAAAGCCGCCGCCGAGCGCTTTCGCCAGCGACATCACGTCCGGCGTGACGCCGAGACGCTGATGGGCGAACAGTTCGCCGGTGCGGCCCATGCCGGTCTGCACCTCGTCGAACACCAACAGCAGGTCGCTATCGTCGCACAGCTCGCGCAGCGCCCTGAAGAAGGCATGCGGCGCGGCGCGCACGCCGCCTTCGCCCTGCAGCGGCTCGATCAGGATGCCCGCAGTCTGTGGGCCGATCGCCTGCTTGACGGCATCGAGGTCGCCGAGCGGCACCTGATCGAAGCCATCCATCGGCGGCCCGAAGCCGTCGAGATATTTCGGCGAGCCGGTCGCCGCCAGCGTCGCCAGCGTGCGGCCGTGAAACGCGCCGTCGAAAGTGATGATCCGGTAGCGCTCCTTGTGGCCCTTGGCGGCGTGATGTTTGCGCGTCATCTTGATCGCGCATTCCATCGCCTCGGCGCCGGAGTTGGCGAAAAACACGAAGTCGGCAAAGCTCGCCTCGCACAGTCGTGCCGCGAGCCGCTCGCCATCCGGGCTCTTGAACAGGTTCGACATGTGCCAGAGCTTGGTGGCCTGTTGCTGTATCGCCGCGACCAGATGCGGATGGGCATGGCCCAGCGCATTGACCGCGACGCCGCTGGTGAAGTCGAGATAGCGCTCGCCGTCGGTCGCGATCAGCCATGCGCCCTCGCCGCGTTCGAAAGCGAGATCTACCCTGGCGAACACGGGGAGCAGATGCGACGTCGCGCTGTTGGTCATGGCGATCACTGAAGGTTAGGGCCGGCTACGAGCGCGCATGGGCGCGATCGCATCGACAACCAGCCCCGGAAAACAAAATGTGCCGCCTTTTCGGGGCGGCACGTGGCAACTATTCTATGCGTGCGGCGACAACTGTCAACCTGGCAATGGAACTCTCGGCCTGACCATCCGTTGGTCGCACGGAAGGTGTGGACGCGTTGAGCCAGACTCTTGCGCGGGAGTCACGGCATATTGTAGCCTTCTGATTGTCGGGTACGACATCTCGTGCGGCAGTTCTAATCTTCTACCGTCCTCATGGTTCGGCGTAAACGCCCGGGCGCGCTTTTGGCGCCCGGCGAGGGCTAAGGGATTCTGTCTGCTGGGATTTTGAAGGAATGGAGTCGCAACGCCGCTTCGAGAATGGCCGGCGCGACACGAAGGGATCAAGTGCGATGACGGTATTGACCTGGACCGACGATCGCGTCGAACAATTGAAGAAGCTCTGGGAAGGCGGACTCTCCGCCAGCCAGATCGCCGCGGAACTCGGAAATGTGACGCGGAATGCTGTGATAGGCAAGGTGCATAGGCTCGGTCTTTCCGGCCGCGCCAAGAGCCCCTCCTCGGCGGCGCCGCGCCAGCGCAAGGCCCGCCCGGCCCAGCAGATGATGCGGGTTTCGCGTCCAGTGTCGCGCGGCAATACCGCGCTGGCCCACGCCTTCGAAGTCGAGATGGAGGCAGACCCGATCGCCTACGACAATGTGGTGCCGATGAGCCAGCGGCTGTCGCTGCTGGAACTCAATGAGGCCACCTGCCATTGGCCGATCGGCGACCCCTCCAGTTCGGAGTTCTTCTTCTGCGGCGGCAAGGCGCTGACCAGCCTGCCCTATTGCGCGCATCACTCGAGGATCGCCTACCAGCCGGCCAGCGACCGCCGCCGCCAGCCGCCGAAGCCGACAAGGTAAGGCGCCGTCGGCATTTCGAGGAGCGCCCAACCGGGCGCAGGCCCCCGCTGGGCGCGTATCGAAGCATGGCCATGCAAGCCATCCTTCGATACGCGCGCCAGGAGGCGCGCTCTCGGGATGAGCCGTTATACGTAGCGCGAAGCTATTCCACCTTGGCGAAGCGGTCGTCGAGCGCATAGCCGGCGCCGCGCACGGTGCGGATCGGATCCTGCTCGCGACCCGGGTTGAGCAATTTGCGCAGCCGCCCGATATGCACGTCCACGGTGCGCTCGTCGATATAGATGTCGCGGCCCCAGACGCTGTCGAGCAGCTGCTCGCGGCTGAACACCCGTCCCGGATGCTCCAGAAAGAATTCCAATAGCCGGTACTCGGTCGGACCGAGATCGACCGGCCGTCCCGACCGCGCGACACGGCGCTTCTCGCGGTCGAGCTCGATGTCGCCATAGGTGAGAATGGTGGCGAGCCGTTCGGGGCTCGCGCGCCGCAAAAGCCCCCTCACCCGCGCCAGCAGTTCCGGCACCGAGAACGGCTTGACGATGTAGTCGTCGGCGCCGGTCGCCAGGCCCTGACCCGTTCGCTTTCCTCGCCGCGCGCGGTCAGCATGATGATCGGAAGCTGCTTGGTCTCCGGCCGCGCTCGCAACCTGCGGCACAGCTCGATCCCCGACAGGCCCGGCAGCATCCAGTCGAGCACGATCAGGTCGGGAATCCGCTCCTTCAGCCTGGTATCGGCATCATCGCCGCGCGCCACCGTTTCGACGTCGTAGCCTTCGGCGTCGAGATTGTAGCGCAACAGCGTGGTCAGCGCTTCCTCGTCTTCAACTACCAGAATGCGCGCGCTCATATGCTCAAGCCTTTTGCTGTGTTTTGACGGGTCTTGTTCATGCCAAGCGGTCTCCACATCGCCCGAAACCGCCCATCAGTTCCCGGGTGTGGTGTTGGCAAACGTCGTCATGTCGCCCTTCGGGCGCTTGTCGAGGATCTGCTGGCCCTCGATCATGTAGAACACGGTCTCGGCGATATTGGTGGCGTGATCGCCGATCCGCTCGATGTTCTTGGCGCAGAACATCAGATGGATGCAGAAACTGATGTTGCGCGGATCTTCCATCATATAGGTCAGGAGCTCGCGGAACAGCGAGGTGCAGATCGCATCGACTTCCTCGTCGCCCTTCCAGACCGTCATCGCCGCCGGCAGATCATGCGCCGCGTAGGCGTCGAGCACGGACTTCACCTGCGACTGCACCAGGTCCGTCATGTGCTCGAGGCCGCGGATCAGCTTGAGCGGCTGGAAATCGCTCTCCAGCGCCGCGACCCGCTTGCCCATGTTCTTGGCAAGGTCGCCGATCCGTTCCAGGTCGGTCGCGACCCGCATGGCGCCGACGATTTCGCGCAGGTCCACCGCCATCGGCTGGCGCCGCGCGATGGTCAATACCGCGCGTTCCTCGATCACGCGCTGCAGGTTGTCGATTTCGGCGTCCGCGGCCACCACGCGCTTGCCCAGCGCGACGTCGCGGCGGATCAGCGCATCGACGGAATCGACGATCATGCGTTCGACGAGACCGCCCATCTCCGCGACCAGCCGCGTCAGTTCCTGCAAATCGCTGTCGAACGCCTTGGCGGTATGTTCAGAAGCCATGCTTGTCTCCGTCAATGTGTGGTCCAGACGTTCCCCTGGTCTCCGCCGCAAGTCCATCAAGAGAACGCCTGAACCAGGTCACATCAGAAATGATGGTTTGCCAGTGCCGTCTTGAATCCGAAGTCTGCCGCAAAACGCCTGTCACGGGACGGCGAATTTCGGATTCCTGGCACTAGCCGAACCGGCCGGTGATGTAGTCCTGGGTGCGCCGATCGCTCGGCGAGGTGAAGATCTTGTTGGTTTCGTCGAACTCGATCAGTTCGCCAAGATACATGAAGGCGGTCTTGTCCGAGACCCGCGCCGCCTGCTGCATGTTGTGGGTGACGATGGCGATGGTGTAGTCCTCCGCCAGTTCCTGGATCAGTTCCTCGATCTTGGCGGTCGAAATCGGGTCCAGCGCCGAGCATGGCTCGTCGAACAGGATCACCTCCGGCCGCACCGCGACGGTGCGCGCGATGCACAGCCGCTGCTGCTGGCCGCCGGACAGGCTGAGGCCGCTGGCGCCAAGCTTGTCCTTGACCTCGTTCCACAGCGCGCCGCCGCGCAGCGCCTTTTCGACGCGGCCGTCCATCTCGGATTTGGGGATCTTCTCATAGAGCCGGATGCCGAACGCGATGTTCTCATAGATCGTCATCGGAAACGGCGTCGGCTTCTGGAACACCATGCCGACCCGCGCGCGCAGCAGATTGAGATCAAGCTTGGGATCGAGGATGTTGGTCTGGTCGAGCATCAATTGACCGACCGCGCGCTGTCCCGGATAGAGGTCGTACATCCGGTTGAAGATCCGCAGCAATGTCGACTTGCCGCAGCCGGACGGTCCGATGAACGCCGTGACGCGATTGGCGCCGAGCGTGAGGTTGATGTTCTTGAGCGCGTGGTTTTCGCCGTAGTAGAAATTCAGGCCGCGCGCGGTGACCTTGGCCGCAGCCTCGGGCAGCGCCACCGCGGCCATCGGCCCGGCGGCATTGCTCATCGAAACAGAACGATCGTTCATTTGGCTGTCCTCTCGGCGCCGAGAACGCGGGCACCAATATTCAGGGCAAGTACGGTCAAGGTGATGATCAGGGCCCCGCTCCAGGCGAGCTGCTTCCAGTATTCATAGGGGCTTTGGACGAAGTTGTTGATGGTCACCGGCAGGTTGGCCATGGTCTTGGTCAGATCGAGACTGAAGAACTGGTTGCTCAGCGCGGTAAACAATAGCGGCGCGGTCTCGCCGGCAACGCGCGCGGTCGCCAGCAGCACGCCGGTAATCAGGCCGGAGCGCGCAGCGCGGTAGGCGATCCGCTTGATCACCAGCGAACGCGGCAGGCCGAGCGCGGATGCCGCCTCGCGCAGCGGATTGGGCACCAGCAGCAGCATGTCTTCGGTGGTGCGCACCACGACCGGAATCACGATGACCGCGAGCGCCAGCGAACCGGCCAGCGCCGAGAAGCTGCCCATCGGCACCACCACAGCGCCGTAGACGAACAGGCCGATGATGATCGAGGGCGCGCTGAGCAGGATGTCGTTGATGAAGCGGATCACCGAGGTAAGGCGGTCGTTCCTGCCATATTCGGCCAGATAGGTGCCGGCGAACAGACCGAGCGGCGCACCGATGCCGACACCGATCACCGTCATGATCACCGAGCCGACGATGGCGTTGAGCAGGCCGCCCTCGGTCGATCCCGGCGGCGGGGTGTTCTGCGTGAAGATCTGCAGGCTGATGCCGGCGAGACCATTGTAGAACAGCGTGAACAGGATCAGCGCCAGCCAGGTGACGCCGAAGATCGCGGCGCAGATGCACAGCATTCTGACGATGACGTCGTTGCGGCGGCGGGTTCGGTAGATCGGGTTCATGCGCTCAATTCCCCGCCTTCTTTTCCAGCCGCATCAGCATCAGCCGCGCCGCCGTCAGCACGAAGAAGGTCAGCACGAACAGCAACAGGCCAAGCAGGATCAAACCCGATTTGTGCAGACCGTCGCTTTCGGCGAATTCGGAGGCGATCGCGGCCGAGATGGTGGTGCCCGGCGAGAACACCGAACCGGTGATGCGGAATGCGTTGCCGATGATGAAGGTCACCGCCATGGTTTCGCCGAGCGCACGGCCGAGCGCCAGCATGATGCCGCCGATCACCCCGACGCGGGTATAGGGAATCACCACGTTGCGCACCACTTCCCAGGTGGTGCAGCCGACGCCATAGGCCGCTTCCTTCAGCACCGGCGGCACGGTCTTGAACACGTCGACCGAAATCGCGGTGATGAACGGCAGCACCATGATGGCCAGGATCAGCGCGGCATTGAACAGGCTGAGATAGGACGGCGGTCCGGCGAAGATGGTGTTGAGAACGGGAACGCTGGCGAAGGTATCGATCAGGTAAGGCTGAAAATAGTTGGCCAGAAACGGGCCGAGCACGAAGAAGCCCCACATGCCGTAGATGATCGAAGGGATGCCCGCGAGCAACTCGATGGCCATGCCGATCGGGCGCCGCAGCCATTGCGGGCACAACTCGGTGAGGAAGATGGCGATGCCGAGGCCGACCGGAACAGCGATCGCCATCGCGATCACCGACGTCACCAGCGTGCCATAGATCGGGCCGAGCGCGCCGAGCACCGGCGGATCGGCGGCCGGCGCCCATCGCGCCGTCAGCAGGAAGGAGAATCCGAATGCCTGGATGGCGGGCCAGGCGCCGGCGACCAGCGACAGAATGATGCCGCCGAGAATCAGCAGCACCGAAATCGCGGCGACGCGCGTGATCCAGTAGAAAGTGACATCGCCGAGCTTGAAGGCGTTGAGCGCTCTGGCGCGATCGTAAGGTCCGGCGGCTTCCATTACGTCGCTTTGTACGGCCATGTCTGCCACGCCAATACCCTGTCTGTTTCAAAGCGGCAAAAAACGCGGTACCGCTGCGCGACTTTCGCCGACCGATCCGACCGCATCATCGGTGCTGGTGTCGCCCGCTCCCGATGCGCCGTTTGACGCATCGGGCAATGACGGTTTGCAAGTTCTGCGGCTACGCGATCAGCTCTTGATATCGTCCGACCAGGTCTTCTCGATCAGCTTGACCGCCGAATCCGGCATCGAGACGTAGTCGAGATCCTCGGCCATCTTGCTGCCGCTGGTGAAGGCATATTTGAAGAACTTGACCGCCTCGGCGGACGCCGCCTTGTCGACCGGATCCTTGTGCATCAGGATGAAGGTCGAAGCCATGATCGGCCACGAGGTTTCACCCGGCTGGTCGGTCAGGATCAGGAAGTAGCCCGGCGCGTGCGCCCAATCGGCGTTGGCAGCGGCCGCCTTGAACGACTCCATGGTCGGCTCCACGGTCTTGCCGGCCTTGTTCACCAGTTCGGTATAGGTCAGCTTGTTCTGCTTGGCGTAGGCGTATTCGACGTAGCCGATCGAATTCTTGGTCTGGCCGATATTGCCGGAGACGCCCTCATTGCCCTTGGCGCCGACGCCAGCCGGCCATTCCACCGTAGCGGCCGAGCCGACCTTCGACTTCCAATCCGCGCTCACCTTCGACAGGTAGTCGGTGAAGTTGAAGGTGGTGCCCGAACCGTCCGCACGGTGAACCACGGCAATCGCCGCCGACGGCAGGTTCAACTTCGGATTGAGTTTCTTGATCGCGGCGTCATCCCATTTGGTGATCTCGCCGAGGTAGATCTTGGCGAGGATCTCGCCGTCCAGCACCATGTCGCCGGCCTTGACGCCCTCGACATTCACCACCGGGACGATCGCCCCCATGATCATCGGCCACTGCACGAAGCCCGACTTCTCGAGCTGTTCGATCTTCAACGGCATGTCGGTTGCGCCGAAGGTTACGGTCTTGGCCTCGATCTGCTTGATGCCCGCGCCGGACCCGATCGACTGGTAGTTCACGCCGTTGCTGGATTCCTTCTTGTAGGCGTCCGCCCATTTGGCGAGGACGGGATAGATGAAGGACGAACCAGCACCGGTGATGTCAGCGGCGAATGCTGACGTCGATGCGGCAACCAGGCCTGCAGCGACCATCGCCTTGATGAAATTCATAGCATCGTCTCCATCCGTGAGCGAAGCGCCGGACGCGCCCGATTGCGCTCACGCCGTCCGTTTAGGAGCGGTCGGTGCCGCTTTTACGAAGCTTTGATGACAGTTGGATGACACTATTAAGTGATTGAAATCGTTATACTTTAGCTGATAGCCGGGGGTTTTACCTGGGGAAAACAAGCGGTAAAAGTGGCGCCGTTTTTCAGCACGCTTTCGATCAAAAGCCGGCCGCGATGCCGGTTAACGATATGTTTTACCAGCGAGAGTCCGAGCCCGGTGCCGCCCTGTGCGCGGCTGTCGCCGACGTCCACACGATAGAACCGCTCGGTCAGCCGCGGCAGATGTTCCGGCGCGATGCCGGGGCCGAAATCGCGCACCATGACGCGCACTTCGGGGGCGCCTTCGCCCGAAGTCGCCGTGGTGAGCGAGACCACCACCCTGCCGCCCGAGGCGCCGTATTTCAGCGCGTTTTCGATCAGGTTTTCGAACAGCCGCAGCAACTCCTCGCGATCGCCGGCGATCGCCACCGGCGCCTCCGGCAGATCGATCTCGATTTCGACCTGGCGTTCCCGCGCCAGCGGTTCCAGTCCGTCGGCGACCTGGCGGATGATCGGCACGATATCCACCAGCGTGTCCGGACGGACATGGGCGGAGAGCTCGACCCGCGACAATGACAAGAGATCGTCGATCAGCCGCGCCATCCGCGTCGCCTGGGTGTGCATGATGCCGAGAAAACGCTCGCGCGCCTTGGCGTCGTCCTTGGCCGGCCCCTGCAGCGTATCGATAAAGCCCGACAGCGCGGCCAGCGGGGTGCGCAACTCGTGGCTGGCATTGGCGACGAAGTCGGCGCGCATCTCCTCGACCCGGCGCAGCGGCGTCTGATCGTGGAAGGTCATCAGCATGCATTTGTCGGTGCCGCCGAACAGGGTCGGCACCGGCACCGGGGTGATGATCAGCTCCATCCAGCGATCCACCGGGACGTGATCGAGATAGGTGGCGCGCCGGGTCTCCGTGGTCGCGATGGCTTCGCGCAGCGCGGTGATGATTTCGGGCGAGCGCAACGCGAACTGGGCGAGTTCGTTCTTGCGCAGCGCCGGCGCGAGCTGGGCGGCGGCGGCGTTGAGGTGGAGGACGCGGCCGGCGCGATCGAGCAGCACCGCCGGGTCCGGCATCCCGGCAACGAGGGCGCTGACCGCCGCGGTTTCGACCGGATTGACGCCACGGACGTCTTCACGCGACGCAACCGCGTTATGCAGCCGCCACGGCACCAGGGCGGCGGCGGCAATGCAGGCAAAGACCGCCGCGGCGCGCAGCAGCGGCAGTTCGCCGAGGGCGACCAGCAAAGCGAGGGCCAGGCCGGCGGCGAGCAGGATAATCGCCGAATGCCGCAGCCGGTCCGGCCACGGCGAGTAGAAGGCAGAGGGAGGCGCGTCTATAGCCATCGGCCGGCTCTCTTGTTCGGGTCCGCATCGTCAGGCGCCGGTGTCCCTGCGCTCGCGCACAAAAGCGGCTTCGCGCTTCGGCTCGGCCTCGAGCAGCGACGCCGCCTGACGCAGGCGCTTGTTTCGCGCCCCCAGAATAACCTCCCGAAACGTCAGCAAGATTACAGATATGACAAACGGCGCAAGATAATACAGGACGCGAAACAGCAGCATCCCCGCCAGCAGGTCTTCGCGGTCCATCTGCCACAGGCCGACCAGCATGGCGGCGTCGAACACCCCGAGTCCGCCCGGGGAATGGCTGGCAAAGCCGAGCAGCGTCGCCGCCACGAAGATCACCGCGACGACGACGAAGCCGAGATTGGGTTCGTCCGGCACCAGCACATACATCGCGAGCGCGCAAAAGCCGAGATCGACGATTCCGATGGCGATCTGCAGCAGCGTCAGCGGGCCGCCCGGCAGCGTCACGGTCCAGGGTCCGCGGCCGACCCCCCTCGGCCGCATCCAGACCCAGACCACATAGGCCAACAACCCCAGGATGATGGCGAAAGCGACCAGCCGATTGAGCCAGGGTGGCAGCTGATCGATCGCCGTCGCCGCTTCCGGATGATAGGCGATCCCCAGCCCCAACACGGCGGCATTGCCGAGCCAGAAGGTCAGGCCGGCCAGAAAACAGATCTTGGCGACGTCGATCGCATTGAGCCCCCACGCCGAATAGATCCGATAGCGCACCGCGCCGCCGGTGAAGACGCTGGCGCCGACATTATGGCCGATCGAATAGCTGGTGAAGGCTGCAAGCGCGTTGACGCGGTAGGGGATATCGGCGCGCCCGATCGCGCGAACCGCGAACAGGTCATAGAAGGTCAGGGTGAAATAGCCCGCCGCCACGAACAGCGCCGCCAGCGCAATCTGGTGCGGCTCGGTCTGCTTGATGGCCTCGATGACTTCATCGACATCGATGCCCCGCAGCATGTGGTAGAGCACGTAGCACGCGATCCCGATGACCGTGACGCTGACTGCAACACCTAGCCTGTGCAGGATTTGCCTCTGGCGCAGAAACGAGATCGCCCTGCGTATTGCTTCCAGCATCTAGACCTCAAACTGCGATCGCAGGACCACGGCTGCCGGGCGAACTCCGCCGCCGCCAGCGCCACGCTTGCTCCCTGGCATGATGTGGTAGCGCGTTTTGAGCCCGAGTGGAATTCGCTTGGCAGCCATAAAACGCGTTCCTTCAACACATTAGGGGCATTTGACGGCACCCTGTGCCCGGTTTTGCCGCATTCGCTGCGGCGCCGACCAGTTCCTGGCCCCGACCTTGCCCACGATGGGTGAAGTTTTCGTGATCTTCAGGTCCTGCCCAGCCGCGGCATCTCAGGCTGCCGGGGTATGGCGCGACAGCGCCCAGCCGCGCAGCCACGATCCAACCGTGCAACCGGCCAGATACAATGCAAACATGATCAGGCCAAGGTCGAGCCAGTAGCCGGGGCGGCCGGGGACGACGCGGGCAAGGGCCGCGGCGACCAGGGCCGCCACCAACAGCGCGAGCCATCGCGAGGTCGTTTTCGATACGCCCTGGCCGCGCCGAACCACCGCGATCCAGCCCATCGCCAGGCCAAGCAACAGCGCCGCCAATAGCCAGCCCCAATGAAACGCCGCCAGATAGGCCATCGCTATTCCCTCACGATGAAATCGATGCGGCGGTTCTGCGCCTTGCCTTCGTCGCTGTCATTGCTGGCGACCGGCTGGCTGCTGCCATAGCCGATCGCGGTGAACCGATCGGCGGGCAATCCGGCCTTCACCAGATAGTCCGCCACCGCCTGCGCGCGCTTCTCGGACAGCGCCTGGTTGAAAGCATCCTCGCCATCGGCGTCGGTGTGTCCGGCGATTTCGATATTGGCGGTCGGACAGCGCAGCGCGGTTTCGATCAGCCGGTCGAGCAGCCCGGCCGAATCCGGATTGATGCTGGCGCGTCCGGATTCGAACTGGATTTTTCCCCTGCCCAAAAGCTCGGCGAACAGCTGCTGACATACCGTGGCATCGACCGGCGCGGCCGCGGGCTTCACCGAAATGTCGGCCTTGAGCTGCCAGCCCTGGGGAAAATCCTTGCCAAGGCCGGCGCGGATCGCAACCGCGGCGGCATCATAGAAGGCGTCGCCGGAAAGCTTCACCTCGCGGTCGGACACCACCAGCGTCCCGGTCGAGAGCCGCGACAGCGCGCCCAGCGCCGGCATCACGGCGGCGGCGAATCCGGGCGGCGCGCCGATGCTGACCTTGAGATTGTCGACCACCTTTTCGCTGAAGAATTTGCGGCCGGCCGCGGCGGCAAGCGCGGTATGGACATTGTTGTCCGGCACATAGCCGGTCAGCGTCAGCGTTACCGCGACAGGATCCTTGTAGGCCTGAAAGATATAAGGCGGCGCCTTAATATCGTTGGCAGCGACCGAAAATCCCTCGGGAAGATTTTTCAGCGCGGCGGCGATCGCCTCGCGGCCGCCGAGGTCGCGCGCCATGCCGGAAAGGCTGACCTTGGTATCCGAGAGTGCAATCTTGCCGTCCTTCAACTTTGCAATCTGGTCGACCAGCAGCAGCGCCGCATCGTCGAAGTGCTGCGGCGCGCCGCGCGCCAGATTCATCTGGTCGACGACCTCGACGCCGCCGAGACCGGCCCGGGCCGCCTCCAGCAGCCTGCTTTTGCTGTCCGGCAGGGGCGAGCTGCCGCCCAGCGTCACCCTGACCACATCCCGCTCAGCCGACCAGACGAACGGCCTGGCTTCGGGCACCAGGCGGGTCTCGTCGTTGACCAGACGCACGCCCGGCACGGCTTGCACCGCCGCCACCGCGCCGCGACGGCCCGCTTCCGAGAAGGCATCCGCCGCAAACGTGACGTCGCGGCCGGCGACCGCGATTTGTCTCTTGTCGAGCACGGCATCCTTCAGCGCCGCGGTGCTGCGCGAGGCCAGGTCGGCTTCCAGGGGAAGGGTATAGGTCCAGGCCGCCATCGCCCAAAAGATGACCAGTGGAATGACGCCAGGCCACCATTTGCTGCTCCACCTGAAAAGTCCGTGCATTCGACGTCCTGCGGGTCTGGGAACAGAGAGAAAACAAACCCTTGCGGGGCTGTCAAACTGGAAATAACACGGAGTAGTCCGATCCTTCGGACAGCCGTCCGGCTAACCGTTTCTTCAGCGCTCCCCCGCTAGCTTGGCGATCGCGTCCCAACCGGCCAGCCATCCCTGATGAAGCAGTTACGCAACAACGTCATCCGCGCCGGGCTGGAAGCGCTTTATTTCACCGGAGCGCATCATCTGCTGCGGCCGATCTTCGCGGGCGCTGGCGCCATTTTCATGCTGCATCATGTCCGCCCGCGGCGTAGCGCCGAGTTCCAGCCCAACCGCCATCTGGAGATCGTGCCGGAGTTTCTGCGCGCCACGTTGACGCACCTTCGGGCGCAGGACATCGACATCATCACCATGGACGAGGTGCATCAGCGGCTGGTCGAACGCAACTTCGCGCGGCGGTTCGCCTGCTTCACCCTTGACGACGGCTATCGCGACAATCGCGACTTCGCGCTGCCGGTGCTGCGGGAGTTCGACGCACCTTCCACCGTTTATGTCGCAAGCGATTTCGCCGAAGGCACCGGCCAGCTGTGGTGGATCGCGCTGGAGGCTTTGATCGCCGGGGCCTCGTCGATCGAAGTCGAGATCGGCGGCGCCGCCGTCCGCTTCGACACCGGCACGGCGGTCGCCAAGCAGGACGCGTTCGACCGGCTGCACCACTGGCTCCGCGGCCTGCCGGGCGCGGATGACGTCCGGCGCGAGATCGCCGCGCTGTGCGCCCGTTACGGCGTCGACCAGGCCGCGATCTGCCGCGAGCTATGCCTGTCCTGGGACGAACTGAAACCATTCGCCGCCGATCCCCTGATCAGCATCGGCGCCCATTCCATCAGCCATTGCAATCTCGCCCGGCAGAGCGAAGCGATCGCCAGCCACGAGATCGCGGCCAGCCGGCAGCGGATCGAGGCCGCCTTGCAACGTCCCGTTGTCCATCTCGCCTACCCCTATGGCGACCGGATCGCAGCCGGGGTTCGCGAATTCGCGCTGGCGCAAGCGGCCGGATTCAAGACCGCGGTGACGACGCGGCCGGGCATGATATTTCCGGAAAACGCCCGGCATCTGACGGCGCTGCCGCGGGTTTCGCTGAACGGCAATTATCAGGACGCGCGGATCCTGCCGGTGCTGACCTCCGGCGCCGCCACCGCGATGTGGAACGGTTTTCGCCGCGTCGACGCGGCGTAGTTTGTTTTCGCTGAAATCGAAGACTTGAATGGCGACGAACCTTACCCTCCCCGGCAGGGGCAGGGTTATTGCATCTGGTTGAACTGAACCGCACGTTGATGAGGTCGTGGCCTCGCACAAACTCTCAGCGGGTCGTCCCTGCGACGTTCGCAGGGACGACTCGTTGAAATGCAATGCAAAATCGGGAAAATTCGCCTGCGGATGGCATGGAAAATTGCATATGCGATAGCCCTGCCGAGCGCGGGGGGGAGAGGGTTCACCACTTCGCAATGTCGAAGCCTGCTATGATTCGAACTTCGAAATCGTTGTACCAGGCCGCTGTCTTCGTCGCCACGGCAATGCAGGCGGGGGCGAAAGTCAGCTCGCTTGACTCACCCAACCGCCGCGCCCAAAACCACCGACAAAATCCAACGGAGGCCACATGTTCAAGGATCTGTTCTCGCTGAAGGGCCGCGTCGCGCTGGTGACGGGGGGATCGCGCGGCATCGGCAGGATGATCGCCGCCGGCTTTCTCGCCCAGGGTGCGGCGAGGGTCTATATCACCGCGCGCAAGGCCGCGGCCTGCGAGGCGACCGCCCGCGAGTTGGCGGCCGAATATGGCGGTGAATGCATCGCGCTGCCGATCGACATTTCCACCATGGCCGGCATCGAGTTGCTGGCCGCCGAGATAGGCAAGCGCGAGCCGAAGCTGGACATCCTGGTCAACAACGCCGGCGCGGCCTGGGGTGCTGGGTTCGACGAATTTCCGGAGAGCGGCTGGGACAAGGTGATGAACCTCAACCTCAAGACGCCGTTCTTCCTGACCAAGGCGCTGGCAGCACCGTTGCGCGCCGCCGCCAGCGCGGACAGGCCCGCGAAAGTCATCAACATCGCTTCGATCGACGGCATCTTCGTCAACCCGATGGAGACCTACTCCTACCATGCCAGCAAGGCAGGGCTGATCCACCTGACGCGGCGGATGGCAACCCGCCTGATCAAGGAGCACATCAATGTCACGGCGATCGCGCCGGGCGCGTTCAAGTCCGACATGAACCGCGCGGCGCGCGACCATGCCGAGGAGGTGGCGCAACGCATCCCGGCGCAGCGCGTCGGAACCGACGAGGACATGGCCGGGGTGGCGATCTATCTCGCCTCGCGCGCCGGCGACTATGTCGTCGGCGCCACCATCGCCGTCGACGGCGGCGTGGTCTATGCCAATCCCGGACTCGAGATCGCAGGGTAACGGCTGGGATAGCTGAGGGGCGCGTTCAAGGGGCGAATGGCGAGTAGCGAATGGCGAATAGTTAAGTCGAACGGCGACAATTCTCGCTACTCCCTACTC
>Ga0182030_10010666_pt1 | contig 18618 bp, 11 predicted proteins | sample 812S3MmetaG_FD_121299 | JGI IMG/M metagenome (GOLD analysis project Ga0182030, IMG submission 121299) | Permafrost microbial communities from Stordalen Mire, Sweden - 812S3M metaG (Illumina Assembly) | ecosystem: Environmental > Terrestrial > Soil > Wetlands > Permafrost | place: Sweden...
CCGCGCCACAATGCGCGCAGCGGCAGGCAAAGCGCCGGTGGCGGACGACATAGGGCTTGACCGGCGGTATCTCGATCTCGTCATATTCGCCGATCAATTCCATGTCGGCGTCGGGCGACACAGCCCCGCCGCATAGCTCGCAATGAGTTGGTCTGTGGTCGCGGAAGTCATCGGGATTGTCGGCCAGCCGACGATTGTGCGGCTCATGCCCGAGCTTCGCCCCTCCAGGACGGGAGTTCTCGCGTTTCTCTTTCTTGTCGGTGGACGGAGGCTTCGACGAAGTCCGAGACGTTTTGTCCGGTCGTTGAAGGTGGATCACCAGCTCAATCAACTCGTCCTTGCTCAGGCGCTGCAAATCAGTGCGATCCATGCGCACATGGATTCAGAGATTGGACTCCCCGGCAAGGGGCGCGGAAATTAGGAGCCTCGTCCCGATCGGCGCGCCGAAAATGGCGGTGGGTAATTACTACGAAGCCATTCCCTTGGTGCCGCTTGGTCGCCAATGTTTAACACGAATTCTTGTCCGCCCGAAGCAACGTGAAGTTCTGGTAGTGGGCTCTTTTGAATAAGGCAGCCCGGAGCGGGCAATTTTCAGATTTTTGCAACCATCCTCAAAATTCGGATAAATTGGCCGAAATTCGGAGGGTCACCCACATGCGCATTCGGCAAGAAAGACAACTTCACGCGGTAGCGGACGAAGTTTTAGCGCTTACAGCGGTTGTACGGCCCATTTTGACAGGTGTTTTGTATGCACTCAAGGCCGACGTGGTTGCCGAGGCAGGCGGCTATGAGGGCGTGAAGCTGAAAATGCTACCACGCCTCTATAGAGCCGGTGACGGTGATTGTGGTATTTGTTTCGAATATGCCGTTCATGAGGCAATGAACTCGGGTGATGGTCGAGTACTCCAGCGGATAAGTGATGCAGCTAAGCTCTGCAATGTCCCCGGAAAGGCTCCCAAATCGCTTCTATTCGGTTTGGAAAAGAGTGGCACTCAGCAGATTATCGATAGCGCTGATGAACTTCTCACGGACGATTCGAGGCTGCTGTACGGTACGCGAGGGCAACCGGCCAAACTACGGCGTCACCTGAATATGATCGCCGGAGCTTTTCGTAATAGACAAACGCGGCTTGCATTACCTTATTCGATCCGAGGCCTATGGAAGGCCGATCTTTTCGTTGGGTTCTCAGATACGGATCGATGGGTCGCGACAAGTGTAAAAATAAACCCAACCCAACTAGAGGGAGCGGCGGGTCTTCGGATCGGTATTGTCCCGACGCGATCAGGAAAAACAGACAGGGTTCGGATTGATGAATCTAAAAACCTGGTGATTTGCCCGTTGCATCATGATGGCGATTTTATGCAGATTTTTTACGAGGGATGGCGCACCGTGCAGGCATTCATAGAAGCTGACGCGAAGGTTCCCAAAGAAATTGATCTAGCGAGTCCAGTCCAGCGAGAGGTTGCTAGAATACTTCAGGAAAGAAGAGAATTCCCTCTCATCGAGGTTGTTGAAGCGATCAAAAAATTTGGCCAACCAGAGTTACTTACGACCGATGATAAACAGGTAGCTCTTCAAACTATCAAAGGACAAACAAACACCGAAATGTTTGTTGCCCCCTTCCCAATGGATGTAAAATAGTAAATTTTGTTCGCTAGATTTTCGGTGATGCTTCCCAAGTGTCGGAGAGCTGTTAAATCCCTAACATTGGATATCCATTTTTCAGTCTGTTAGCCGCTGCGTTAATTTGATAAAATGTCACTAATTGGGGCTGCCTCACTTTCCGTGCTTGCCGAGACCCCGTTTGACTCATAACACTTTGATAACACACCAGGATTTTGCGAAGTGCGCCGCGAGAAAATACGTAACGGGAAAATCACGGGACCGGTCCAGAATTACCCTGCGTTATCAATGGTCTTCGGCGAATTTGAGGTTTTTAAGAGCACGGAAAGTGAGGCAGACCCACGTAACGCGAGAGTCGCGGTGTCAAATGCAGCGTGACACCTACAAGTTCCCGAGTACCTTCATGGCGGCTGTCTTGGGGTCGCTGTAGAAGACCGGGTCGACATGTTCCATGATGTCGGAACTCACATCCAGGAAGTTTCGCTTGTTCTCAATCGGAATGAGCGCGCGCTTTGCACCGTTGTCCTTCGCCACTTGAAGTGGCTCTGTGAGGGAGCGGAGAGGTTTAATATTTCCCTGGACGCTCATGTCTCCCAACACGAGCAAAGCGGGGCTGACAGGTGCTTTCCTGAGTGCGGAATAGGACGCTACGAAAAAGGCGACCCCCACTTCGGCCTCAACGTGATTGCCCAGCAGGTCGATTACCTCGACATGCATATCCGAAGTCTCCAGGTCGCGCGCGATGCCGAATTCGCTCTTCTTAGCCTGGATGTAGCTGAAAGCACGCTGAACCGATTCCTTCATCGCTCCAGAAATACCGCCTGCCGTCTTCAGCTTGCCGGTTCCGCTCGACACCGAAACCTCCAAACGGTAGAGGCCGACCGTTCCTTCGGATGTTACGCCGGCTGTGTAGACCGTTCCGGGAGATAGCGGATCCGTGGAGATTAGGTCGCGCCCCCCTTGTTCAGGGACCCCAACAAACCTTTCCTCGCCGCTATCCTGGAGCGTGTAGCTGAATGAGGTCTGGTAATATTCAAAGGAGCCCATCTTCTTGAGCTGCTCCTTCACGCGCCGCCTACCTTCAAGAGCCAACTCAACGATTTCCGCGAGTTCTTCCTGAGTCACATCGCCGTGCGGGAACAGAATTTTCATCAAACCGGACACGGTTTTCCGGACCGCCTTGCGATCCCGCGCGTTGAGATGCACGCCCATCGAAAAATATCGATCGATGATCTCTGTGAAATTGTGTTTGCGCATCTCGCGCAGTGCTTCGGCGAGATAGTCTACGACAAACCCGTAGTGGTCCGTGAACAGTTCGTTCCGCATTTGCGGAATTTCCCAGCCCGGGAGATAGAAGTGCAGGCGGTCGATAAACGCCATGTCGTCGCGGATGGTGTCGGGCATTGGCGCAAAGAGGTGCCCGGTCTGAACCATAACGTCGATAGGCTGATTGGTATTGCCGAACATCGCGATGCTGGCATCCCCCGCGACGGCCTCCTGTCCCCGCTGGAACGTGCCGGACTCGCAATAGGTCTTCATCGTCGTGATGACTTCCTTCGGCATCTTTTGGAGATCCGCGACCTCGTCGAAGCCGACGACGTCCCAAATCTGGACCATGCCTTTTTGGCGTCCCGACATATGACCGAATAGATTGGCGACCGTGGTTCCCCCCGTAAGCAGTGCGGTGTAGGGCGACACTTCCTGGATGACGTAGCTCTTGCCTGTGCCTCGCGGACCGAGCTCGACGAGGTTGTAGTTTCGCTCCGCCAGGGGAATGAGCCGGACCAAGAAAAGGAGCTTCAGCCGTTGAGACATCTCGCCGGGCTCATACCCCATGCTCCGGACGATGAGATCGATCCACTCGTCCGTCGAAAACTGCTTGCGGACATTGCGATATTCATCGAGGTCGAAGGTCGCGATCTGAATGGGGACGAGCTTGTCGATCCAGAATGGATTTTTGCCCTTCGACTCCTCGTCGGTTTCGAAGCGCATCTCGACTTGCGCCCAGACACCCCCCATGAGCAGGCGCTCGTAATCACGCACATACTGGCTAGGAATGTGTAGAAATTTGTTGTTGAAATTGACGCCTTCTGCCCAGTAGTCGGAATCCACCAAGCGAACCTTTACCTTGTCGATGAAGGAGTATTTCCCACTCTCCTTGACTTTGCTTTGGGCCTTGGCGGACTCATCAGGCCGAATATAATTGTTTGCCAGCGTGTCGTTAACGACCTGCATTCCCATCTGAATCGCAATTTCGTCCGACGAGGCGCAGTATTTTCCGAGCAGGAACTCAAGCACGAAAACGGGGACATTCGCCCCGACCTTGACCTTCCTGACAAGATCCTTTCGGACGACCTTTCCGGCGAACAACTTGTTCGCCTTGTTGTCGAGTGCGTCGCGGGCCGGCGGTGTACCATTGCTCATGCTTAAACTCCGAGACGAACCGGGATGTCGATGGGTGAGCGGTACAGTTCTGCATCTGTTGTCGGATCTTGAATGACAATGCGGAGCGAGGGTGAACTCTCGTCGCTCAACAAGAACGCAACCGTAACGGGCTTCCCGGGCTGAAGCTTCACGCAGCCTGTCGCCCGATCGAAATCACCGCCGATGGCCATCCCGACTCCACCCACTTGCTTTCCGGCAGAAATCAGCAGCGGTCGGACCAACAGCTCGTTCGAAAAGAGCGAGAGGTTCTTGCCATCGAGTTGGATCGTCACGCTGAAGATGCGGTTCGTCACCGCATCAGGCAGACCGGTGGTGGTCACCGGTCCCAAAGTCGACCGCTCTCGTTCCCGCGCCTTCATGCGGACTGTAACCACGGGTATGACCAGCTCCTGCAGTGACGGCCCGCCGTGGTGGAATGCGAGGTCTCCACCCGCTTTGAAGACCCCGCTGCCGAGGGGAAACACAAAGTCCAGATCGGAGTCGTACCCGAGGGCCGAGGCCGTCACCCGGACGCAACCAGCCGGCGTCGCTCCGCCGCGTCCGATCCAACAGCGGCGATGAAAATCAACCTCGTCCCCTCCCGGCCCGTCGATTCGCATCGACTCATCGCGATCCGATGGGAAGAATAGATGTCCATGGTCGGCCGTTAGCACACAATGCTCGACGCCGGCCGCGGAAAGCTTGCGGATGGCCCTAGCCAGATTGTCGATGACGGTATCCATCACTTGGCGAGCCTGGAACGTGAACCCACGCTCGCCGGCATGGTCGATCTCCTGGGAACGCACGACGACGACCTGGGCGCCCTCGACCTTCTTAGCGAGTTTCGAGGGCTGAAGACTCAGCAGTTCATCTAGACCGACGTCGGCCAATCTGGGCACGCGCGAGGCGGCGAATTTCTTCCGAGCGGCGAGGTCGGGAAGGAATGTGTCGTCGATCCGCACACCGAGCGTGCCCGCTTGCTCGACAACGCTGAAGCTAGAAGATGCCCCTGGCTGCAGCGCGGCCATGCCAATCGGAGTGATGCTGGGAAGTGCGCAGACAGCAGGACGCACGCTGACTTCGACTGACTTTGGGAGCCGCTCGGCGAGTTCCACGCCCATCTCAAAACGCATCGCGTCGACGAAAAAATACGCGACGGGCTTTGGCTGCTCCGAGACTACTTCGCTGTAGATGCGTGTCTGGTGCAAGGACGCTGAGACCGTCCAATTGGCCGCGACGAGAGCTCTCGTAAAGCCATCGGCCATGGCACGGCAGGCGTCTTCATAGACACCTCGAACAACGCTAAGCGGGCGCTCCTCCGGTTCGTCGTCGAGGTTCGCAACCCACGCCTCAAGCCGCCGTTGAGCCTGGTCCAATCGGAACCAACCGTCCTTGGACGCGTAGGCGTCGATCCAGGCGTTGGCGTCGCCACCTGCTTTTCCGATCGCTGCTCGTACGGCCACCCCCAGGCTTCCCAGTTCGGCCATGCGGCGGCAGGCTTCCCACTGGGCCTTCCGTCCGACATCACGATCAAGCCAGAAGCTATGCTCCCGGCCGCTGATGATATCGAGGGCGTCGTCGAACTTCTTCTCTGCGACGAGGTCCCCGCAATGCGCCAACAGCGTGCGTTCCTCAAAGCGGAATGTGTCGATCGATCCGAGAGCGCGGGCCGGGACGGCGACGTCACGGAGCCCTAGTTCGGCCTCCACGCGATCAGCCATCGTGGGGTAAATCTCGGAGAATCTGGTGCGGAGCAGCCGAGCAAGCTCTCCGACCGCCGCTTCCTCATTCTTCGTCTTCGGCGCTGGTATGACATCAAGGGCCTGCGGAGCGGTGCAGCTGAGATCGCTTCTGAACTCCCCGGCAAGAACATAACGCAGCGTGATGGATCGAAGTTTCGCCAACGGCCCGTCTGGTAGCTCCAGACCGAGCTTCGAGCGCACAAGCTTCACCAACTCGCGAATCGCCTCCTTCGTGTCGATTTCGGTATCGCGCTCGTCGCTTGCGAGCCAGAATGCAATGATGCCGTCCTTCCCTGATGTGCTGTGGAAGATCGACTTCAGAACCGATGGTGGCTCGGTTGACGATGTGTCCGACGATGCGCGCGCGAGGTCCTCATAGGAGACGCGCTCCGGCGCCAGCATCTCATCGATGACGCCGTCAGTGTAACGCTGACGAAGGACATAGCGCGCGAGCCGCTTAAGCTGCGGCTCATAGCAGTCTCCGGCCTTTTCGAGTTCCATCAGCACCGAACCGCGGCGGTCACGTTCGCACCCAGGCAGGTAGACGACTACGCACTCCGCCGGCGCATCCCCGCAGACGAAGTGCTCCACTACCGTGCGCAGCTCGAACATCGAGCCGCCGTATTCGACCAGACGCGCCGCCGCGCCACCGACTGAAACAGGCACGGCCTCACCGCTGGTTCGCGCGCTGCCCCGCGTCTCTGCAATAAAGGGAGCGAACTCGCGGCGTACGTCATACCAGACAACGATCTTCCTGGCCTTTAGCTTGTCCGCGAGCTGTTTGGCGATGTAGTCATGGAGGGGATGCATCAGCGCGTCCCTCCATCGGCAGCAGCGGTGACAGCTCGACGCGCACGCCCACGGCCGCCACCCGCATCCGCGGCGGGTGCTTCAATCAGGCTCTTCAAGGCCGCCTTCACGGCGAACGAGGTTAGCTCGCGAACAGCGTCAGCGATCTCCTCAGTTGGCTCCTTCAGATGGCGTGGCCCGCAGCTCCTGGATAGCCAGAACCAACGGAACAGATCTTGTTCTTCTGCGAGATTGGCATCAGTCTGCGCTTTTGCCACAACGCGAGCGCAGTGAACCGCGCGAGCAAGGGCGTGGTAGTCATGGATGCCAGCCGCGAACTCGGCCCAACGCTCCCGCCAGGCGTCGTGGTCGCCCGGCTTGCCGCAAAATTCGTTTAGTGCTTGGAGCTCATCCTCAGACAAGCGGGGAACATGCGTGTTCAAGAGCTTTGCTAGGAATTCTGCTTCGCTCCTCGCTCTTGGCGGCTTGATGCCGAGAGGCGTGAAACGCGTTGGGTCTGCGACTGCACGTCGGAGCACGCGTTCGGGCCAGAGGGCTAGGGCTAACGGCTGGGCGTCGTGGCCCCCCGTGCTCAGGGCCGTCCACCAACCGGGGCCATCGCAACCTGTTGCTGGGTGTGCGCGCGAGAAAGCGACCAACTCCTCGACGGTTTGTCGCAAGCGATCCGAATATAGGGTCTTTTCCAGATATCGCACAGTATCAGCAATCGAGATCCGTTGTCGCCAGCGGCCCGATAAGTCTTCGACCCAGAACGCGTCTTCGAGACCGTGAGCGATCGCAAGGCTGCGGTCAGTCGCACACTTTGGAACGACGCACTCGGGCCACAGGTGCAAGGCGATATGAGCCCAGTCGTACTTACGGGCGGCGAGCTCGTCCCACTTGCTCTTCAGCTCCTTTTGCCAGGCCTTGTGCTGGGGTACAAGGCGCCAGAGCGGGGCCATCGTCAGCACCACGCCGTCGTCGAGCATCGGGTTCCACAGCGGAGCCACGCGTTTGACCTCGTCGAGGAAAGAACGGAGTTCTCCGACGATGGCCTCCTGCGCAGCGATCTCCTTCCGTTCCTTGACTGAGGGGTTGGTGCCCGCGCCTTGAATAAGACTGGTGAGTTGCCGCTCCTCGTGGGCAAGCTTTGGCGTTACAACATCATTCTGGATCTGGAAGAAGCTGTCTCGGGTCAGATGGTGAGCGTAGAGCCAGATGCTGTAGCGACCTGAAGGCACGGCGAGTTGCCACAGAATAGGAGCTTTGCGGCGGCTCTTCGAATATTGCTTGACGTGATGCTCGAAGAAGCTCGACGACAGCCATGTCCTTAAATCATGGTCTTTCGGGTCGAGAACCGCTCCAACCTCGTTCCACCATGCGTCGGCGGCTGCCTTGAAGACCTCGTCTAACACCTCTCGCACTGCGGTGGGGAGGTCGCGCGAGTGCCCAAGATCGTCCACCAAAACGCCATTCTCAGGGAAAGCCACTGGATATCCGGCCGGCGCGTTCGCGACCGGCAGGCCACCGACACCAGTCAACATAGCTGGCGAACAGATCGGAAGCGGGTCGAACGGTTCGGGCTCGTCCGAAAGACGCCGCGTGCCGGTGGCAAGTCGTAAATCGAAGCGGCCGAACGCCACGCCTGCCGCCCACGACATCAGCTCCGCGGCGAGGGCTGCCGCATCGGCGCTGCTCTGAACATCATCCTCGTCGTCTGGTTCGTCGTCAGCATCCGCGTCGGAGTCGAGGGGCTCGCCTGTGTGGTCTGCGCCACCGTCGAAGCCGTCGGTGACTGCGCGGCGATCAGACTCGTCGATGCCGTAGAGATCGAAGCAGCGCGCGTCGATCTCAGTCTGAATAGCGGACAGCTCGACCTCGATGGCACGGACGTGCCCGGCCCAGGCGGCTGAGCGCGCAGTGAGCGTATCGCCCGCGACCTGCAGCAGCGCGGGCAGCGTGAAGGCATGCGAGGTCTCCGTGCGGGTGTCGAGGCTCCGCTTAAGCGACCAGGCACGCTGGGCGAGATTGGCGAGGGTGGACTGATCCGCCGAGCTTAGCCGCGGGATGGGCGTGCTCTGAATCAACCCAACCTCATAAGACTGCGCCAACTCTGTGCGCGCAAGCTGGAGCGAGACAAGCAGCGCGAACGCTCGGCTATTGGTGACGGCCGCAAGAGCAAGAAGAGCTTCACTGTCGTCGTTCTCGACGAAGGCTGCCGGCCCCTTGTCGGCGAAGATGCAGCCCTCCGGCATCATCCGAATTGAGAGACCGCTCGTCCGCCGTGGCCACGTTAGACCGGGGCGGAAGTAGAAGTCCTCGTTTCTACCGAAGCCGCCCCATGATTCACCAGCGGAGCGAACCTCGTACGCGGCCCTAGGTCTGAGCCCGTTTTTCCACCAATCCACCAACAAATGAATGTCGGCATACAGCGGCGAAAAAATCCCGCCCTTACATAGAGGCACCCATGCTCTGGCATGTCGCGAATCGGCTCTACATTCCCACGTCGCCCGCAGGAATCTCTCATCTGCCTGGGTCTTCATCCCTCCGCGTGCTGTCCGCCCGTCTGCCTCGAAGTGTGGCAGCTTCGTGAAGAGCCGCCGCAGTCGCTCGCTTACCCAGTAGGCAAAGGGCGAGCGTGGTATAGCCGCGAAGCTCCCGGTGGCCACCTCGAAGAACTGCTTGCCCCGCGCGGCTTCGGGCTCGCGGATCGCTGCGCGTAGCGTTGCCGCCTTGTCGTCAGCCTCCAGGGCCCGGAGGAAGACCGTCTTCATGCCGCCACCTCTCGGCCCTTCTCCAGGCAGTAGGCCGCAACCTCGACCATGGCGCTGTCCAGCACACCATAACCGAGATCGGCAAAGACCACCGGCGGTGCTTCCTTGAGCAGGATCTCCTCGCGCCATTTCTGGAAGCTTGATAGGAAGAAACCGGTTCGCGAGGTGATGGCTCCAAGCAGGCCATGAGAGTGCAAAAGCTCGATCCCGCGTTCGACGAAAGCGGCATAAACGTCGTTCTTAGTGCGCGGGTAACTCTTCTCAAATTCCTTCTTGGTGGAGAGACTACAGGCCCCGAAGGGGGGGTTCATCAAGATGACGTCGAACAGGGTTCGCACCAAATCAATTAGTGCGACGCCCTGGGCCGCGTCGCCCGCGAAGAGCTTCCGACGCACACTCACGCTTCCAGTTGCCGTTTCTGCAAATGCCCGTAGCGCGTCGACGATGCGGGCCTCGGCTTCATGGAAAAAATGGTCATCATCGATGCCGGAAAGATCCAGGGAACCCTGTTTCACCACGGGCTCCATGCCTGGCAGAAATCCGGAGGTCTGGCGCTGCTTTACAAATTGCTCGCGAGCCCGGTGCAGCTCCGCGGCGATGCCGTCTTCCACGCGAAGGAGAGTACCAAGCTCGCCTACCAGGCGGCTCTCCCCCACCATCTTCTTGAATAGGTCGCGCAGCAGCGGTGGGTCGAGACGGGCAGCGAATTCGTCAACCATCACTACATCGCCGGGCATCGGTTCCGCCACGACGATATGTGTGCACTGAATGCGCGGACGATCTGATGCGACGATGCCAACGTCTTTCCACGCCCGCTGTGCCCGTAGCCACAGCGCCAATACAGCGATCTGCGCACAGCGTGGGTCGATGTCGACGCCATGAAGATTATGTTCAACGACCAGCTTCGGGACCGCACGACGTAGGTCTGCGAGATCCGGATAGTCCTCGCGCAAAGAGCGCCCCGTCGCCTCGCTCCTCGGAGCGAATTCCTCGCCCGACCATGCCTCCTCGTAGATCGCCAGCAGCAGATCAAAGCTGTAGAGCAGGAAATGCCCTGAGCCGCAGGCGGGGTCCAGAATGCGGAGGTCTCGTGGATCTTTCCGCAGGCGTGGTTGGGCCGGATCGTCAACGGAGCGCACAAGGTATTCGCAGAGCTTGGTGAGACGCGTCTGTTCGCCATGCATCTCCAACCACAGACGGCCCAGCGTGTTATCGACGAGGAACTGCACGACATATCGGGGTGTGAAGAACTGGTTGCGCACGGCCAGTTCGCGGCTGTTGCGCGGCGCCTGGCTCTCGTCGCGCATCTTCTTGCGCTCTTCGCCGCTATTGAAGAACTGGTAGACCCAGCCGATCGTCTCGTCCTCGCCCCACACCCCCGACAAATTGGGCGCGTTGAGGATGGTCAGCAGCCCCTCGAACGTCTGCCGCTTAGGCCACAGGACAGAGGCGGCATCGCGCCGGTCAAACAGGACCTTGATCTCGGTCGAGAACTCGTCGAACAGGCTCTCGACATAGAGACGATAGCCTGCAGCATCGGGGAGCAGTGCTACCCCAGGGGCCATCCCGCAGAATTCCCTGTAGCCAGCGGACCGTTCGCCCTTCGTGATGCACTCCTGCACGAGTTGGCGCCCTTCGAGCATCTTGAGCGCAACAAAGCGATTCAGCGTCGTGAAAGCGGCATCCCGCACATAGTCCGTGACCGCCTCCACCGGGGTCGTCCCAGCGGCTCGCTTGTGTTCGATGGTGGCGACGATTTTATCCCGCTGAAACTGCTGGTGGGCTGAAAGATGGACGCCACCCTTTGAGGCGATTACACCGCTTCGCAGCACGTCAAACGTGCCTTCGAGCTGCGACGAGAAATCCTCATCGAGCAGCTTTCGCGCCTGCTGGGTCGCCCGCTCAATGGCGTTACGCGTCGCCTTATCCATGGTGAAGGCCGATCACTGGACGATCACCTTCTTGCCGGTGCCGATTAGGCGCGAACACTCCTCCCGAATGCCGGCCAGAGCGGCATCGAGCTGTTCCTCGGTTTCAATTCCCCCAGAGAAGTAGCCGCCCAGCCTCACCGTCGCGACACGATCGCCGTCGACGATGCGATGAAGCTCTGCGATGGCGTCTTGAAGACGAGTCTCACAGGCATCCAGCTCCGAGCGGAGCTGAGGAATTGGCACCCGGTCCTGATCCCGTGCCTTTCCACGCTCCAACGGCGCTGCCAGCTTCCGCTGCTGGTCCTGGTCGATGCCGTCCCAGCCGGGAGTATGCGCCAACCGGTCGAGAGCATGCGCGTAGGCTGCAATCCGAGCATCCAACGCTTGATCGAAGCGGCGTGCGTACTCGACGTCGATGGCCGTCGCGTGTTGCTCAATCGTCGGCAGCTCCCGGTAGAAGGTTTCACGGGCCAGGAGGTCTTCGAGCTCAGTCGCCTTGGCTCGGAGATCCTCGCTTACATCAGACTCACTGCGGAGGAAGGGCCACGCCGTCCTAAGCGCCTCCCGCGCCCGATCAAGGTCACGCAAGCGAGACTCCGATAGTGCCTGTTCGAGCTCCGTGGCGCGTTTGATGGCGTCCTTGATGGAGCGGTGCGATGCATTGAACGTCGCGATCGCGTTGTCCTCTGAACCGCGGAGGACGGCCTTCATCTGACCGACGGCGTCTTCGATCACCGCAGCGCCGGGAAGCCGATATGCGATGAGCTGGCCGTGGGCAGAGGCAACCGGATCCTCATGCCGCGCTATTTCCTTGCGAAGCTCGGACACGATCGCTCCGGCGTTGAGCTCCCGGACTTCGCTTCCAAACGTATCCCGGAAGGCCTCTGACGCCTTCACGAGCTCCTCGAATTCGATGCCCTTCTTGGGCCGGAACGAAGCCTGGCGGAAAATATTGTTGTTCGAGAAAGTGTCGCGGGCCTCGAGTCCTGTCGCGGAGTCGATTGTCTGACCTTTGCTGGTCGCCTGAATTTTTCCGGCACGCAGCAACGACAGGACAAGCAAGCGAACGACTTCGAAGTCCCAGCCAAAGGGCTCCTTGGCTAGCTCGTCCGCCAGAAATCGGCCGCTGGCGGTGTCCCCGTAGTTGGCGCGCTCCTCGATCCGCGACAGCACCTCAGCCAGAGCACCACTTTCAACGCGAAAGACAGTCTTCCCCCTTTCGTCCCGCAAGAGCCCGAGGCTACCGAAGACCGACGGAAGGCCTTGAAGGTTCTCTGCAGTAAACAGCGCATCGACGCCCTTCTTCACGTCGGCCGGCCGGGACGCGGCCTCCTTGAAGCGATTGAACACTTCCGGGAGCACGTCGCTCAGGATGTCTGCCGCGCTCTTGCCCACGTCGATAGCGCGATCATCCGGGCTCCGGTCATTGCCCCGGAAACTGACACTGCCTGCCAAGCAGGCGCCTTTCACGAGCCGGCGCAGTTCATCCTGGTGCCGCCTTTGCCGAATCTTCTCTTCGCCGATGAGCGCTGCTTCGTCTGCCGTCTTGGCTTCGCGTTCCTTTCGCGCCAACATCTCCTTGGAGCGGAAGAGTTCGACGGTCTCTCGGTCTATGGTGTCGTTGAGAGACACTGCCCAAAAGACACTCTTGCGCTCCTGCTGACTGCGGGCGCGCAGCTCTGATGCAAGTGCCTGAAAGGACACGCCATCTTTAGCGAGATGCACGTGGAATATCATGTCCCCATCGACAATCTCACGACCATGGATGGCGAGACCTGCCTTGAATGTCTTGGTGTCGAAGAGAGTGTGGTTAGGCTGCGGCTGCCAGAATGAGGCCAACACCTCGGAATAGATCCGATGCGCATCGCCAGGCTTCGGGCTGATGCCGTTCCGAATGCGCTCCCAGTCGTCTTCCGCCGGCGTCGGAATCCGGTATCCGTCATCGCCAAGACGAACCTTATTGGCCGCCTCAAGCTGACGCAGGGCGTCTTTCACCGCAGCGAGTTGGGAATCATCGGCGACACCGGGGTGGAGCGCGGCTGCAATGTTCTCCGCCGTGCGGTGAACGCTCTTTACGTATTGCAGCAGGCAAATCACCTTGGCGACCGGCTGCGCCAGCGGATGTTCAAGCTCCTTCGAAATGGCGGAGATTTTTGCGCGGACCTCAGAGCCAATGTTGCCTTCAACAAGATCGTAGACCTGATCAAGCCTGGCTACGGAACCAACGGACTGGTCTGCAAGATTTACGGCGGGGTTGATTAGCAGCTGCTGCGCGAGCTTGATGATGGTGCGGTTTGCGCCGCCCACGTGCTTGCTCGCTCCGCCCTGCGTGCGAAGCCCTGAGACAACCTGGATGATTAGATCGATCTGATAAGGGAGGAGCGGATAGAGATCGATGAAACTGTCACGAGTGAGCTCGGGCAGTTTGATATCGGCGGTGAGACGGGTGTGCTCAGTGAACCTTCCCCGGTGCTGGTCAAAGAGCTCTCCCAACGCCTTCTGCGCCGGAGCGTTCTTGGATAGAACCCGTCGGCTTGTGACCTCCGAAATGTCCGAAGGCTCCAAATGGACCTGTAGAGGGAAGCGGTCCATTAGGCGCGCAAGCTCGATTTTCTTGTCGTCGAGGCCGCTGACGAGTTCGCCAAGCTTCTCTTGCGAGGTGACAACGATCCAGTGCTTGCCACGGCCTTTGACGCCGAGGCTCTGAACTACAGCCTGCAGGTCGAGCATCTTTTGTACGTCGCGAGCGACGAACTGGCCGACTTCGTCGACGACGAACATAAGTGCCTGACCGGGGCGCCGGCGCTTCATCAATTCATTCGCACGCTCCGCCAGCTTGCCGGGTGAGATGTCAGCCTTGTTCTTTACCGCCTTCACCCATGAATCGGCCATCGGGTACGTCTCGGGCTCAAGGCTGTGCAGAACCCGGCTCGCTTCACTGAGGGCGAATGCAACCTTCCCTTTTTCGAATGACCATTCTTTCATGAAGAGACGCCCGTACTCGGCCTCAAACCCTTCAAGCTGACCCTTCTCCTCAAGGCCGATTTCCAATTCAGAGAGATCGAGATCCTTTGCATAGCCCAGGCTCTGGAGGAAAAGCCCATACATGATCTCAGTGAGAGATTGGTTCCCGCTCCTAATCCCTCGGTCAGTCGAGACATCGAAGATAACGGCGTGGGTAGGAATCTTCTCGTTTATCGCCTTTAGAAGAACCTGAAGCTTGTTGTCGCCGGCTCTTTGGGCGAAGCGTTCACCGGCTGGAATTCCGGCCACGGCGCGGTTTTCAATCGACAGACCCAGCATCTTTGCAAAGCTGGACTTGCCGGAGCCGAAGAAGCCCGACACCCAGATCGCAATGCCCTCGTGCGGCTTGTTAGGGGTCTCACGAAATGCGTCGAAAATATTCGTGTAGTGGGACCGAATGGCATCGGTCACCACATATTCGTTGATCTCATCGCGTAAGATATCATCACTGGTCTGATCGACCTTGATGACTTCCTCGATGCGACGATGGATATCGTTTGCAAAAAGGCTTTTGATCGGTTCGCTGGCCATGACTGAAATCCCGTCAAAAGATCTTTGGGCGATAGTTATGCTCGGCTGCGAGGACGCCCATGAACCGGAGCCCCGCAGCACCGTCGAGGTCGCCTGGATAAAACAAGACAGTGGGCACGGTGACCCGTCCTTTCAGCTGCTCCAACAATGAGAATGTGCGGTACACGGGAAACAAAGCGCCGGTGCGCAGAATGAAGACGATGTCGCGGAGCGGGTCAGGATCGTCGGGCATCTGCGCAGCGACGAGGTCAACCAGCGGCGCGTACTCTGAAAGGACCGAATGCACGGTCTCAACTATTGTGTCTGTGCCTTGCTCGCGCTCCGCCGCAAACCACTCTTCGAGTGGTCGTTGTGAGCGCATGGCCTCGTCCAGGCACTGGGCCAACGATATGCGGCTGACGCGCTTTCCCTTTTGAGTAAGCCGGGTCTCAAGCAGCGTGATTTCTTTGCGCAACTCGAATTCCTCTTCCGGGTCGTAGCGGAAGAGCGCATAGGGCATATCGTGGTAAGCGCTTATCCGCTCACGTGGATCGGTCAGGTCGAGTATGGGTTCGAGGCTGGCTTTTATGCGGTGTACGAGATCACTCATGCCACAATCCTTTCCGCATACTCGCAGGCGTCGGCACAGGGCAACGTGAGGTGAACGATGCTGCCAGCAATCTGGTAGTCCACCTTGCGATACTGATGAAGCCGAAGGAGTTCCCGCTCGACATCCGAGGGCAGCATCAGGAACATTCGCCAGTCTGGCGATTCCAAGACCTTGCGTGGGCTAAGCAATTCTTCACGAAGCGCATAGAGAAGGTAAAGGAAGCTCCGCTCTGGCAAGTGGTAGCTGGCAAACTCTTTGACAACACTCCCACGGAGAAGACCAAATTCGACGGCCATCTTGAGCAGACTGGCGGCGACGCGATTGAGGGTCGTCTGACTCCACGCATGTTCAATGGTGCCGCCTCGGCGCCCGACACTGCGAAGGTGCTCGTGAAGGTCTTCGGTCCGCACCCGATAGGCCCCCGACACAAAAGTTGGAAAAAGCCAATTGATCAGGAAATCACGAAGCAAAAATTCATCGCGGGTCATATGCCAAAGAAGGATCGGCTTCCATTCTTCGATGGGACAGCCATTCTTTGCCAAGAGCACTAGCGCGCGATCACGAGCGCTTGGATCGAACCGACGGTTCAGCACTTTTGCTATATCTCGAAGCCAGGTAGCGGTACCGGCGCCGATGAAATTTTCGCGTTTCAGACGATCGAGATTCTCCTTCTTCGAAGAACCAAAGTCCCACGCGGCAAATACGGCATAGGTCTCATCGATCATCGCTCCCTTGATGAGAGTGAACGAGGAAGCGACATTGGATCGGGCTGCGGCTTTCATGCGGTTCCCCGGCGCGCGTAGGGAACAGCGAGTAAGCCTGGGTCACCACGCGCGAAGCCAAGCGCAAGCGATACGACGTCCTGGTTCGTGCTGGTGAACGGAGCAGGTAAAGGCACTGCGCGCCCTTCAGCCGAACGCCGCAATCGCGAAAATAATTCAGAGTCGTCGTCTGAGAGTGCAGCGAACGATCGGAGTGCGATCTTCAGGTCGTTCTCCTGCAGGCTTTCCAACCTTTGAAAAAAAGGCTTCCACTCGTCGGTCTGATCGAGCCAGCGCTCCCAATGCGACTCGAATTCCTCCTCTACTGCTTCCGGGAGTTGCCAGAGCGTGACGCTTTCAGGTGGGTCAAATACTTCACGACAGCGATGTGCTGCGACTGCGAATACGGAGCGGGCTTGCGCAAAATAATGCGTGCGCGGAAATCCTCGGCGGATCGCCGCAGTGCCGAGTCGGCTGAGCTGCCCGCGTGTATTCCACCACTTCGCGAGATCCATCTCACCAAATCTTGCAACAACCAATCGAAGCTTCAACAGTTGATCGAAATTGATGCTTGCCTTCGTCATCGGCCGCGTTCCCCAGTGCAATGGGCAACAACGCGCGGGGTAAGACCGGCGACCAGAAAAGCGTTCGGTCTTCTGTAGTGAGGGGCGGCCACGTCAACTTCTTCCTTCGTTGCGGAAGTTTGCCTTCTGCTGCTCGATCCAACGATCAATGTCGACGCGCTTAAACCGCCACCGTCCGCCCACCTTAAATGCGGGCAGTTGGCTCTTCTGAGCCATGGTATAGACGGTCTTCTCGGCGACCTTGAGCAATTGGGCCACCTCCGGCAACGTTAAGATCTCGTCCGGCATTGCCTGGCCCCGCGTCGGAAAAGTTGCCAAAGAATGCCAGCTTTCGCCGATCCTATCTAGTCTGCGATTTAGTATTAATGTAAATCGGCGTGACGTAGCGCGCTCTCTTCGACGCGGTATATCAACATCTTAGCGCGCCGATCGGCGTCAAGACCCCATGTCGATTAATAGGTCAGCGGACAGGCGTAAAAGATCGTCACAAGATCCCCCAGGCGCGATAGCGGCCGCGCCCTGTAATCTCGCGGAGGCCCAGCTCGGCGACCATGTCTTGCGCCGCGCGCGGCGTCACTCCAAGCGCGGCCGCGATCATGCCGGCAGAGGCGATCGGCCGCGCCAGGATCAAATCCACCAGACCTGGCAAGCGGGAGCTGGAACGGCGGGTTTTGAGCTTGCCCTCCAAGCGCCGCCGCGCGAGCAGCCAGCGGTCGTGGTCCGCCATCCCCGCCTCGGCCCCGGCCGCGATCGCCTCCAGGAAGGCGGCCAGCCGCACCGCCCGGTTGGGAGAGCGGCGCGTCTCGCGCCGGACGCGGCGCAGCGCCGAATTCACACAAAAAAGATGCGCCCGCGTTTTCCGCCGCGCCCGCAGCGTTGCCGAAACCAGCAGAGCGCCAAGCCAGGCTTGCCGCTCGAGCGGCGGATTGGTTTCCCAGGCGTCCCACAGCAGGGCCGCCGCCAGGAGGGGCGAATCGGACTGCACCGCAACAGCGGATTGGCGCCACGTCTCGAGCCTCTCGCCCTCCTCCCAATCCGGATCATAGATCAGCGGATCGCGCAAAGTCTTCATTATTGCCGGGCCGCCGCCGAGGACCCTTGTGCTGCACGCGAGCGCACGGTCGATCGCCGCCATTTCGCCGGCGAGCGGGCCGGCGCCGCCGGGCAATCCCGGCGCTTCGCCGTCCCCCTGATCGTCCCCCTCCCCTCCTCGTTTCGCTTCCACCGCCCCGCCATCGCCATCGCCGCGCAAAGCTTTGAGGCCGTCCGGGCTCAGGGCCCAATCCGGCGCGGCGCCGGCAATGCGCCGGCGAGCCCGCAGCACCGCCTGGGCCCGCGTCAAGGCATGGGTCGGTGAACGGATATCCATGCGGGCGTCATGCAGCACCAGGTCCTCGAGGCTCACGAGCTCGCCCGCCAGCCAAAGGCTCGCGCAGGCGTCCTGGAAGTGGGTCCGGGCAATAAAACCCTCTCGAATTGGGCTTGATCGCAGGCGTTCATCGAGCCTCGCCAAGGCGTCGTCCGCAGCGGCCAGCGGCCCCGAAAGCGCCGCCCAGGGGATCGGTTCGCGAAAGATCGCGTCTTTCAAATCCGCTTGCTCCGGGCATCTCGGCGCCGTTTCCATATCAGCCAGCCAAAGGACTCATGGCGATGACTCCAGCGGCGAAAAGCTCGTTGGCTTTCCCGCATTATGATATATGATGCCAATATCATATATCATGGATGGGAACAATGCGGACCTTGGTCGATCTCGGCGATGCGCAGATCCGGGCGCTCGACGATTTGTCGAAGAAAGAAAAAATCTCGCGGGCCGCGCTGATCCGTCAGGCGATCGACGATTACCTCG
>Ga0182030_10010669_pt1 | contig 18615 bp, 20 predicted proteins | sample 812S3MmetaG_FD_121299 | JGI IMG/M metagenome (GOLD analysis project Ga0182030, IMG submission 121299) | Permafrost microbial communities from Stordalen Mire, Sweden - 812S3M metaG (Illumina Assembly) | ecosystem: Environmental > Terrestrial > Soil > Wetlands > Permafrost | place: Sweden...
AACATTAACACCTCCAGTACAACCTACAACAATTATAAGAACACCTCCCTTAACATCAACACCTCCAGTACAACCTACAACAATTATAAGAACACCTCCCTTAACATCAACACCCCCATCATCTTTTACTCCATCACCAACATTTTTACAACCTTCTTTATCAAATTATAATTCTAATACACCTAATGGACAAATTACTTCATTACCTAATTCTCCTCAATTGAGTCCTATTTATAATTTTAATGATAATGGACAAATTGCTGCTCCACAATTAACTCCTTTTTATAATTTTTAAATATATGTTTAAAAAATATATTTACTGTTGAGAACATTGTACTTGTTCTCCTCTTGGTCTTCTATCTTCTTGGCGTGATTCAGAAGAAATACATTCATGTGTCATTACATGATCAGGAGGAACCGAAAAATCAAGATCATCTAAATTTTTACCTTTTGTCAAAATTTTATATAAAATTTTCTTTTCTTCATTTGATAAATCGTTTGGAAATTTAACATTTAAAATTATATGTAAACTACCATTTGAATAAGTATCTATTGGTAATCCTTCATTTGCTAAAATCTTAGTATCTCCAGGATTTATAGGATTAGTTTGAATGAATGCTAATTTTCTACCATCTACATGTTCTATAGTTTTATTGAAACCACATAAAGCTTCTGCAAGTGTTATATCCATTTTCATAAATAAATCGTTACCCTCGTGTTCAAATATTGGATGAGGTTTCTCAACTAATATCAGTACAACTTTACCTCGGTATATATCACTATTTCTCATCTTTACTGGAATTTCATGTCCAATATTAGATATTATTATATTATCAGAAGATCCTTTGGGAATGTTAAATTCATAAGTAAAAGTTTCGGCAAATAAACAATTACCTTTACATTTGTTGCAAATTTCTGCATTTTTATTAATACCTGATCCTTTACACGAATCACAATTGGTAACTGTTTGTATAACATTTGATCCCTGTCTAATTATTTTAATAGATTTTCCTTGTCCATCACAATTTTGACATGCAGATCTAATCTTATTTTTGCAACCAGTACCATCACAATCTGTACACATATTTTGTCTTTCAAATGTTATTGTTTCTTTTTTACCTAAAAAAATATCTTTTAATTCAACTTGTATTTGTATTTTTATGGGAGGTACAATTTCTCTTTCTTGTTTTCTAAACATATGTTCGAATGGATTTTGATGATCTTCTAATCCATCTTTTCCGAACATATCATATTTTTGTCGCTTTTCTTTATCTTTCAATATATTATATGCTTCATTGATTTCTTGCATTTTAACGAGACCTTCTTCTTTGTTAGCACATTTATCAGGATGATATTTTAAAGATAATTTAGTATATGCTTTCTTAATTGTTTGATCATCAGCATCTTTACTAACACCTAATATATCGTAATATGATGACATATCTTTTTAAGTATATTAAATTAATGTTTTAAAGATCAATATATCTATTTACAGATATATTTGTTTTTTTTTAATTTATAAAATTATTTCGTATTAATCTCCATCATCCAAATGATTTAGTATGTTATAACATTTATCTTTTTAATTTAAAAACTTATGTTCTTGCAACCAAGCAATTGTAGAAATAACTTTTTCACTTTTCGAAACAAAATCATCTGGTAATGTTACAGTACAACATTTATCTTTTAACCATTGTGCTAATCTCATATTTCTTTTGTGTCCTGCAATAAGGATTAATTCTAATTTCAATTCACAACCAAAATTGAGAGCCCATTCTACAACATCTAATTTTTCTTTTTCACAAGCATTTATTGCTATTGTATCAAAATTAATTTTATAGTTATTAAATCTTAATAAGGTATATGTTGAAAGATATTTTTGTGGATTAGTATTCAAATCCACAAGCCATTCGAGTACATCAGTCCTATTTTGGGAAATAGCTTTGGTGTAAATTTCCATTGCGTCCAAAAGAACTGATTCACTCATCAATTTCTTAAGAATTAAAAGGCTACAATTTTTAACTGCAGTATTGATAACAATATCATAATCAATACAAACATTTCTTGTTTTCAGAAAATTAAAAATAGGTATTTGATCGTATTTCACTGCCAATTTTAATAATTCTTTACCGTTCATTTTATCCTCACCATCATAATACCAACAAAGAATGTTTAAATATCCTTTTGATATTAAGAATTCCATCGGAAAATTATGTTCTTCCAACTGATTTTTATATAAAATTTTATTTACATTTTTTAACATTATTTTACCCAAATCATCGAGGCGAATGAATATTTCTTCGTGTAACTCTTGAGGAAGATCGCAAAACATTTTTAAATTAAAAAAATCATATATTTTTAATCAGGTTTTAGTATTATTTGTTAAGGGGGATGATAAAAACCATTTATTTAATGCTTGATTAATAATAGTTTTGATATTATAGATGTTATCTGAATTTAATTTGATTAAATAAGCGTTATTTATTGCATATTCTGTTTTAATTCTATTATTTTCATAATATTCTGACTTATCTTCAATCATTATATAGTATAAATATGATCCACACCAACCATTATATATAAATGCATAATCATATTCTAAATTTATATTATATGGACATTCTACTTCATGTAATAAGATATAACCCATGTTTTCAAAACAATTTTTAATATGTTTATGAGTTTTAGTTTGATATTTAAATGGACGGAAATCAACATAATAATATTTTGTATTCATATTAGCATATTTCATGTCATCTAGTGATTTCTTGAATTTATCATTGTCTAATACATAAATCTTATTTGATCTTAAATAAATTTTGAGCAATGAACATAAATAGGTGAATTTAATAGGATTTATACCATTTTTAAGATAACGTACACAAAATTTATCATATAAATTACACATTATTTTATGATTATAAAATAATATTTAAATGTTAAAATTAAAGTATGTGAAAAGTAATTTAAAAATACATACATTGTCAATCGACAATTTGGTATATAGTAGTAACATGAATATAATTGATTGTGTCTCATCAATTCAAGTTAATCCTTTAAATCTATTTTTTATAAACAAGTCATTAAATGTTTTATATTCAAATAAGTACCAATATTATAAATTATTTCTTTATTTTAATGAAATGCTTGTACTTTTAATCTAAATAATTTATCATTCCTGTTGTTAATAATTTATTAGATAAACTATTTTGATTAAATGGACATCCATGATCTTTTGCCCATTTTATAATATCTTTATATCCATATATTGCAGCTTGTTCAAATGAATATCCGTTCCAAGGACATTTATTTTCATATAACCATTTGACAATTTCGAAATTACCTTTCATACCTGCATGTTCATAACATTTATCAGTGAGTTCATATCCTCTGTTAAATAAATATTCTAACATTTCTAGATTACCACTTTCTGATGCGAATATTGTTAACCCATAATATTTTTTATTAGTGATACTCAACAAATATTTTAAAATATTTAAATGACCGTTTATCGTTGCAAATTGGACTGTTGAGTATTTCACTTCAAATTTTTTAGTTAGTAGATATTTTAAAATTTCTAAGTGCCCGAATATAGCTGCAGTGTCACATGAACAATCATCAAATTTACATGATTTTTCAAATAGATATTTAACGATATCAAGATATCCTTTGGAAATAGCAATATAAGAACAACAATTCTTTAGTTTAAATTTAGATAATTTCAAAATTTCTAAATATCCCCAACATATTATATCACAATTTGATGTCTTACAATATATAAGACCAATACGTTCTTCATTTTTGATAATATCTTTATTTTCTATTCTGTTATTGAAATATTTACAAGAAAATTTTAACATCAGCATGATACATTGATTAAGATTATCACAGATAAATCTTAATGTATCTATTGGTAAATCACAAATATTCATGAAAATATATTTATTAATATAATAAATATATAATAAATATTCAATTATTATCAAACAAATAAACTTCATCAAATAAATTATTGTTCCAAGCACATTCATTCATAAAAATTCAACTATTTCAAAATGATGATAATATAGTTGTTCGTTCAAGGACATGGAGCATAACATTTATTATCTAATAACCATTCTATCATGTCGAAATTATTATTTTTAACTAAATCAGTGAATTTTCATATATCAAGATAAATTTTTGTCCATTTAATGATATTTAAATATTCTATTGATGATTACAAATAGAAATATCTACATATATGTTTAAATATAACCATCACATTCATCTACGTATTTCAATAATAAATTATTGATGTTATCTGGTAGATAATTCATTTGAAATCTGATATTTAACGGAATTTTATATGAATAATTTTAAACAAAAGTAAAATAATTTTTTAAAAAGAAAAGGATGTTTTCATATAAGGATTATGCTCCATATTTATGTTTTGGAGTAGTTTTATTTGCTTTATTTGTGTTGTGGGTTTTTTATGGTGGTAAAAAATATGATTTTGTTGGATTAGGACCGTTAGATCCAAAAACAAGGAGTGATTATGTGGGTTCTATGTATGATTGGGGTAATCAGATATGTGATCGAGAAAGTAATGTAGAATTTATTGATAATACACCTGATATAGATTTTAATGATGTTTGTATAACAAACGATGAAAAAACAAATACTGTTGAAGAAATAATATGTATAAACGAAGTTAAACCAAAGAAAAAAGCCAAATTTATTTCGAAAGGAGAGAGATTATGCAAGGAAACAATGGAAAAATTTTATGGTGTACCTTTTGAGAATGTGAGACCAGATTGGTTAAAAAATCCTGAAACAGGTAGATCACTTGAATTAGATTGTTACAACGAAGGATTAAAATTAGCTGTAGAATATAATGGTGAACAACATTATAAATGGCCAAATTTTACTAATCAATCTGAGCAAGAATTTATTAATCAAATGAGGAGAGATGATTTGAAAGTAAAATTATGTGATAAAAATGGTATATATTTAATAGTTGTTCCATATAATGTTCCACATAACAATATATCATCTTATATATTGTCAAAATTACCTGAAAATATTAACAAACATACCTAAAGATATATTGTTTAAAGTTAAATAATGTCCCAAACAAGTTGTATTAAGTTAGATATTTCCTTAACACCTGAAGTTGTCAGAGAATATTTTAAAGGAAAAGCAAAATTAGAAGCTGCTAAATCAAAAAATAATTTTGATTGGTCATCTGTCTTACGACAAACTTTATATACATTAGCAAATATAGGATCTAAAACAGAAAACGAAACTGACCATCAACTTCTCAGTGATGCTTTGAGTTCTTGTGGAAAAATCTCAGTGAGATCAGATCCTAAGCTTACCCCAGGTACCATTAAAATTCTTAGTCAAAGTTTCACACCTGAACAAATTTTTGGTAAGGAAGGATCGACAGCTTATTTAAATAATCCAGACATAAAAGAAGCATTAGATGATGTTATTGGTATGATTAATTCTTATGTGGATAAGAAATTTGGAATTCCTAAAGAAGAATCACAAAAAAAAGAAGAATCACAAAAAAAAGAAGAGACATGTCCTGAAACTACAATAAATACTTCTATGGGAAAAATTCAAATTAAATTACCAGATGAATCTCCAGATAATGCAGATGAAATATCACATACAGTTGAAGAACTGATGAAAAAGTTTTCTTCGCAAGCTCCTTTTTCAAAAGAAGATTTATCTAAATTCGTTAAAGTAGATTTAAAAGATTGTTCCCCTGAATTTTCCAATGTAATCAAACAATTGAGTAGTTTTTTTCAATTATTTACAGAATCTGTACCAGAGGATCCAAATGTAAAAAAAGAATGTGAAAATAAACAAGAATGTGAAAATAAACAAGAATGTGAAAAGAAAGAAGAATGCGAAAAGAAACAAGAATGTGAAAAGAAAGAAGAATCCGAAAAGAAACAAGAATGCGAAAAGAAAGAAGAATCCGAAAAGAAACAAGAATGTGAAAAGAAAGAAGAAACAATATTAGACAAAATGTCAGAAGATGGCAAAGAAGCTGAGAAAGATTCATCAGAGAATAATAAAAATTTATTAAAAAAGTCAGTAGTTATTTCAAAAGATGAAAATAAAATGAATGAACAGTTATCCAAACTTATTAGTGATAATCCAACGATTTCTGGAGTAATGAAGAGTATGGGATTGGAAGGAGGAGGAGATAAAATGAATGAACAATTATCTAAAATGATTGTGGACAATGGGGGATTATCTGAAGTAATGAAGAAATTTGGACCAATGCTTGGAAATATTGAGGGTGGAGATAAAATAAATGAACAATTATCTAAAATGATGGAAGAAAATGGTGAATTATCTAAAATGATGGGGGAAAATGGTGGATTAGGAGATATGATGAAGATGATGGGTCCAATGATGGAAAATATGATGAAAGGATTTAGTCAGATGCAACAACCAAAGAAGAAACCGACATATGATGATTCGGAAGATACAGTGGAGTAAAGTTACAATTATTAATATATTGTTTTGATAATATCAAACTTGATCATAAAGAAATAGATTTTATCATTGTTATTATTTATTAGTAACAATTGCTATTAATAAGTTACTATCATTGTTATAATTTTATTATTAAAACTCCAACAAAAAATATTATTAAAAATAATAATATTTAAAATTTGATACGAATTTTCCTTTGAACATAATAGATATTAATTATAATGATAAAACATATCATTTAATCCAAGAAACCCATCCATTCTCCGGTAGTAAACAAAGAGGTATAGTTTTCTTCCAAAAGTTAAAGGAACAAGGCTAAAAAGGAAATTGTTACATGTGGACAACATATGGTTACGGTTAAGTAACAGTATCTCTTTATTGTAAACAAGTAGGATTATTATGTACAATTTTTACAAAAAGATTTCCATGTACTTATATTACTAATTTACCAATAGAATTAGATACAAATGTAATAGATGTAGATAATTATCCAAAAAGCATTTGGTTAGCTGTTGTATCTGGAACATTACACAAAGTATTTGAATGCTCATTTTTGTATTGTACAAGTAGGTAGACATATATATGCAGATATACTAGAAGGAATTAATTATACATTGTATAACCTTTTACTGAAAAAAATAAAAGTTATACATCATTATGATGCAATATATAATTAAATATGGAGAAGGTGATTATATTTGGAACATTAAATAATAATTAAAATCATTATTATTTTGATAATAATCAAGAGTTCACCATTATTTAGCTTTGTCACAAGCAAAAATTATTATTTCTATTGATAGTAATAATTCTCAAACTTCAACATTATTAATCATAACTAATAATTAGAATATTATATTCTTAAAATATAATTATTTTTTATCTGAATTGATTCTTTTGGTATTTCTTTTATTTGATTATTAGACAAATTTAATATTCGTAAATTGTTCAGTAAACTTATTTCTTTTGGTATTTCTTTTATTTGATTATTAGACAAATTTAACATTCGTAAATTAATTAGTTGTACTAATTCTTTTGGTATTTCTTTTATTTGATTATTAGAAAAATTTAACATTCGTAAATTAATTAGTTGTACTAATTCTTTTGGTATTTCTTTTATTTGATTATTAGACAAATTTAACATTCGTAAATTAATTAGTTGTCCTAATTCTTTTGGTATTTCTTTTATTTGATTATTAGACAAATACAATCTTTGTAAATTGTTCAGTAAACTTATTTCTTTTGGTATTTCTTTTATTTGATTATTAGACAAATCTAATTGTTGTAAATTAATTAGTTGTCCTAATTCTTTTGGTATTTCTTTTATTTGATTATTATAAAAAGATACTCCTTGTAAATTATATAAATCTATTATATTTTCAACCGGACCCGTAATACTTTTTAATAATTTTGTTAATTTAACATGTTTGATATATTTATTTTTATCTGATTCATTTAATAAAATTATATCTTTAAAATCTCTTTCCAAATATACATCCCACAACTTATTAACTAATAAATTAAAATCTTTTGAAACAAATAATAAAGATTTAAAATCTAAAAATTTAAATATTTCCATAATAACCTCTGAAGGTAAAAGATTCATTTCTGACATTTCAAATGTCAGAAATTTAAATATCATTTATAATTGTAAAATATTATTATCTAAGCTCAATTTTTCGGTATCTCAAATATTTAAATATAATATTTGTAATACGAATGTAATCAATAAAAATTATATTTTTATTTTGGCTTTGAAAGTATGATGATGTTCATCATCACTAAAATCATAATAATTGTCATTATTTATGTACGTAACATGATAATCATTAACAATTTGTATATCATATAATATTTGGCTTACATTTTCGCTATTTATAATAGATGATATTTTAGGTTCGTTATTACCATAAGCTCTATAAGTCTCATTACATAAATAATCTATTAATTCTTGTTTTGAATCATATATCAATATTGTATAATATTTTTTACAAACGTAAACGTCAATATCCACTACTTCATATTCAAATAATGGACCATTATAATCTGGAGGTAATAATCTGTTCATTCAAAATAAATCTTGTCTGATTTTAAAATTATCATTTATCGGATTGAATTTTTAGTGTTATTAATCATTAATAACTCATTAAAATAATAGAATAATAACAATCGTCGCTAATAAAAATAACAATGGAATAATATATAATGATATTAATAATTACTTTTATACCAATATAATAATAACATTATGATTACTTTTATGCAAATAGTTAATAACAATAATAACTTACTAAAATAACAGAAATAATAATTGTTACTAATAATTAATAACGAATTAATTACAATGATAAAGATTGTTAATAATAAATAATAACAATAGAAATAATAATTGTTACTAATAATTAATAACAAACCAATTACAATGATAAAGATTGTTAATAATAAATAATAACAATAGAAATAATAATTGTTACTAATAAATAATAACAATAGAAATAATAATGTTTGTTACTAATAATTAATAACGAATTAATTACAATGATAAAGATTGTTAATAATAAATAATAATGTTTGTTACTAATAATTAACAACAACAATTATAATTTATACGTTTATTAATTGTTCTGCTTCTTCAAAATCTTTTTCTAATAAATCTCCTTCTTCCATTACTATCAATACATCACCACCAACTGGTAACTCAGTTAATTTGGATGCTCTTTTATTTTTTCCCGGAAAATTAGGATTATACCATATTTTAATTGTTTTATCAGTAAATGATCCAACTTTTAATTTTGAACATAATGTTTCTTTTATTCCAGGAGATTTTAATATTATTTTAGCATCTTTATCAACAGAATCAACTTGAACATCTTTTACTTTTATTCTTCTACTTGAAGTAATTAATATCGCCTTTTTACTTTCCCCTTTATTCTTACTTATTCTATTTGATCTTTTTATATTTGCTAATTGTGATTGGATCATCCTTGGATCAAGACCCTTCTTTTGCATATCTTTCATCAATTGTACGGCCTGATCACTCATCGCAAATTTCTTCGCATTTTCTATCATTTCAGGTGAAATTTTAGCCATCGATTCTTCAAGAATTTTATTCGATTCATCAGGATTCTCTCTCATTTTCTCTAATAATGAATTTATCCCATCATGTTGTTCAGAATATCTTTCCAAAGCTGCCTGAAAATTATATTCTGAATCTTGAAGAGTAGATCCTCCTTTAATTTCATTTTCTTGAGATAACTCAGTCATTTTATTTAATTTAGATAGAAATTATTATTAATAATTTCTATTTTTTCGTGACAAAATTTTTTAGATACTTGGGAGTTTGCTCGAACTTTTTATCATCTCATTTAATACATTTAAATTTTCACTTTGAACTTTGACTGTCTCTGTAGTCAAAAGATCCTTCAATGATTTCATTAAACTATCTCGCATATCATCAATATTTGTGTATGTTGCTTCCATTGATTGTTTAAGATTTTGAGGATGATCTTTTATATTCATATAGTCCATATCAATGGATGATTTTATTCCAACAAAAATCATATTAATTAAACATACAGCTTCACCAATTAGTAATATTTTTTTGGATTCGTTATCTAATCCATCTTGAAACTTGGTTACATTTTTAAGAGAATTAGAAAAATTATCAATAACTCTTAATTTTTCTAGCAAAGATTTAATATTTTCATCTTTTGATTTTATATTTTGGGCTGGAGAAGGTTTTATTATCTGTTCAGTCATTTTAGAAATATAATAGAAACAAATAAATTATAAATCAATGTTTATTAAAATATTTATGTTTTCTTCTTAAAATTTTTTCTCTTCTTTTACGTCTTAATATAACATCTTTATTTTCTAATTTTGTTTCTGGTATTTTATTAACGGATAAAATTCTGGTATTTTTACGAATAGGTAAATCAGATTGATTTATGCCATAAGATCTATAACCAATACTAAACATATAAACAACGATAAATGCTACAACAGTCAAAAATAAAGCTGTTGGCCAATTAATCAGTTGTGCTATACAAATAGTCCATATATTTAACAAAGTTAAAATAAACATAGGTAAATAGAAACAATTAGAATTAAATTCTAATAAATTTTCGACATTTTCTGCTCTGGTTCCTGTGCTTCCCGATTCAATTGTTTCAATTTTAGGAGTTTCTAAAGGAGTTTCTAATCCAACAATATTTGGAATAAATTCATTATTAATAAACTTACCATCCATATTATATTATTTTATATAAAATAATATAATGTTTAATTTATGTGCAACCAATACAAACATCACCAGGTACAAATAATTCTTTTATTTTCATTGGTTTAGTTAAATCTTCTTTTACTTTTGGAACATTTTTAATTTCTGTTTCTTTTTTGTTTTCGCCTGATTCAACATCTACAGTTACCCCTTTTATATATTGAATCATAGATGGATCAGCAGTAAATTTAATTGTATCACCTCCTGTTTGTCTCAAATAATACATTATTGTTTTAGCTCCTAAAGAATTTGCATATAAATGTGCCGCCCTTAATTTTTCATTTGTACAATCTTTGATATATAAATTAGTACTAGATGATTGATCTATATATCTTCCCCTTTCAGCTGCTAAATGCATAAATGTTTTTTGTGAAATTTCCCACATTGTCTTATATTTCTTTTCTATGTGAAGTATACGATTATCATTACCATTATAATTAGGGAAAATATCCATCTTTTTCTTTATATAATCTTTAAATCCTTGAATACTACCATTTTTAATACGAATATATTCAACAGTAGAATCATTCCATACTCCACATTTTTCTAAATCTTCAACCAAAAATCTATTCAATACTGGATAACTACATTTCAATACTTTACGACTATACATATTATTCTGATGAGCTTCTATAGTTTCACAATTTCTTCTTACCTGAGCAGTTGACGCTGTTGGCATCAGTGCCAACAATAAACTATGTCCTAATCCATATTTCATAATACATCTTTTAATATCATCCCATGTAGGTTGTATAACATCGATTATTGATTCTCCATCTGAACTATATAAGTATATAGTCTCTTGATCCCATACTGAAGGACTAAGAGGTTCATCATCTTCAGCTTTTCTTAAAGCATTTGGTCCTAATAATTCAAATTCTTCTTTCCACAAATCAAATTGTAATTTACCTTGAGATGCTGGTGACCCGTGAAATGTTTCATATGGTCCATTAATAATAGCTAATTGTATAGATTGTGCCAATGCGTTCCAATATATACAAGCAAATAACATCTTATTAAGAATATTTACTCTTGGATCTTCAAATGGTAAATCTAATATATGTAACATTTCAGCAAATCCTGAACACCCAAGTCCCAACGCTTTATGTTTCTTATTAGATTTATGAATAATTTTTGGTTTAAGAACACCGTTTATAACTTTATCAAGTGGATACCAATTGTGATCTATTACTTTATTTAAATTTTTAATTGTTTGTCTTGTTATGTATCCCAATTTATTAAAATCTACAACTGTCTTAACAGCCAACACAAAATCTTTAATGGAAAAATCAATTGGACCTTTTGCATACATTCTCAATGATAGTGAATGTAAATTACATACACCTATTGTATCTTCGTCTGTATAGTGAACTATTTCTAAACATAAATTTGATGAACTAATATAACCATTATGACGGTGATTAGATTTAAGATTACAAGCATCACCATTCATTAAAAATGGCATACCTGTTTCTCTTTGTACTGATAAAATCTTGTCATATAATTCTCTCGCATCTATAACTTTCTTATGATGAGATGCTATATTAGGATTATTTTCTGCTGCGATATATGCTCTTGTGAAATCTCTTCCATATAATTTGTTTAATTCAGGTACTCTTGCAGGACAAAATAATGTCCATTTTCCTCCAGTACGTACTCTTTCCCAAAAAATCCATGATGTCCACAATGTAACATTAATATCATGTGCTCTTGCATATCTATCTCCAACCTTCTTTGGTAAATCAATAAAACTTTCTACATCTAAATGATGTGTTCTTAAAAACATATTTGCTACACCTTTTCTTTTTCCTAACTGATCAACATATCTTACCATATCATTATATAACTGTAACATTGGAATGATACCTGAAGAATAACCTCTATCATTTATTTCTGAATGTCTTATATCAGAAATGTCGAATCCTAAACCACCCATTTCTTTCAAAATTAACCCTCCTCTTTTCAAATTTTCTAGTATCGATTCTAAACTATCACCTAATTTTAGTAAATAACAACTTGAAAGTTGATGAGATCTTAGTCCAGAATTAAAAATTGTTGGACTGGCAGGTGTATACCATCCCTCTGACATTTCTTCGTAAGCTGTTATTACATCTTTTAGTGTGCTGTCCATATATAATTGTATCGCTATTCTCATCCATGTATATTGTGGTGTTTCTATACCTTCTTCTCCATATTTTATACATGTGGAGTACATAGTTATCATTGTATTAGCACTGAACCAATCATGATCGTAATCATTATGTTCATTTTTATTTATTGCTTCTTGTAATTCAACATGATTTGTCATTATATAATTATATGTCTTTTTATTTAAAATATTTTTAGCTAAATGAGCATATTCCAACAACGTTTTAGGTACTTTTTCTTTAAGATATCTAATAGCCATTCTTCCAGCTAGTCTCAAATTATTATAATGTGAAACATCAAATCCTAATATACGTGCAGCCTGATATATTCCAAATTTATCTACTAAATCACATATTCTATTTCTATCTATATTATCAAGATCATCTGATAAACTTTTAATAAGATCCAAAGTAGAAAGTTTCTTACCATCAGACATAATATTTTAAAATTTATATTTAAATAATGTTATTTAAATCAATCTTTACAATTTAAAATTTTCATTATATCGGAAATACATCCATTAATAATATTAACAGAAATAAAAATAACTTTTTTATTCACGATGATGGAAATAATAGTTTTTTATCCTATCATTGTTAAAAATAATATGGTATAAACCCATAATTTATATTATGATTATTGATAACAAAAACTAAGTAATTAATAATAACAAAGATATAATTAATACAATCAAAATAATAATAATTTATATCATAAATGACGTCCATTTATGATATCCCTGAAACTGATGTGAATATATTTTTAGATATCATTAAAGTTAATATTCCAAATACCAAAAAAGAAAAATACGAATTATTACTTAAAATATTAACATCAAATGTTGGTGAGTATAATATAGCACCTGAATCAATATCAGATTGGGTATTTGCTAATCGTTTGGTAAATTCTGTTCAAAATATATATGATATATCAGAAATTTTATCCTGGAATAATGATCAATTTTTAATTAAACTTGATGAATTACATTTACCGCGTTATTTATCTAAAGAAAGATTTGTACACATTTTTAACTTTATGAACAATAGTTTTAATTTAACTAATTTTAATGTAGATATAATGATGAATTTTATTAAAAATTTAGATTATAAAGCTGTTAGTGCTTTATGTTCAACTATAAAAATACTATGTACTAACGAATTTAAAGCTTATGTGGATCTACCTCTAAATATTAACAAAAACGATCTAACACTTCCAAACTTGATACTTATATCAAAAATACTTTCAAATGATAAAAAACTTTATTATTTTAATGAAAATATATATGTATCAGATTCATATAATGACCTATTTTCTCTAACTGTCGATAATGGAGAAATAATACTTGATCAATTGACTTCAAATAATTCAAAAATAATATCCTTAATCATACTTGATAATGTCAGATTTGTTGATAATAATGGTAATGTCTATAATGTTAGAGATGGAGAAAATATTTTAATTGATAAAAATATCAAAGAGTTAACACGTGGTAGTAATCATATTTTAAAATTAACTAACGATAATAAAGTTTATGCGAGTGGAAACTTACATGTGAGTGAAGATAATCCTCCTAAAGTCCATTTCAAAAATAACATATTATTAAAAGATAATATTGTTCAAATATCTTCTGGTAATAATTTTTGTTTATTTTTGGACAAAAATGGAGAAGTATATGGGTTAGGATCAGATAATGTCGGACAACTAGGAAGGGGAGGAGCTGGTGATCTATATAATGTTGAAAAACTAGATACTCCTAAGGATATTATTAAAATTTTCTCTTATAATAATATATCCGTCATTTTAGATAAAAAATTAAATGCTTACATAACTGGTAGTTTTGCAACGAATGAACATGACCGCGATTTTGATACGATTAATGAATTCACTAAAATAAATGAGATTTCAGATATTATAGATGTATCAATTGGTGAAAATTTAATAATGTTTCTCACCAAACAAGGAAAAGTGATGGGTATCGGACCTCTTGCGAACATACAATCACCTATTGAAAAACAAAAATTAATAAACAAATATTGGAGTTTTGAACATATGATTACACTCTTTAAAGATATTGAAAATATAATCGAAGTATGTTCTTGTGATAATTCATATATAGCAAAAACTTCTGACAATATCGTTTATATATTTACAGTTGATTTTGAGAAAAAAATATTTTATGAAAACGAAGTAGAATTATAAAATAAAATTTTCACTCCTAATAATTATAGAAATGATTACTCTGTTTAACGGTGAACTATTAATAAATTTATTGGACACAATGTATATATACAGGTTTCTCTATTCTTTTCATGTAATCGATAATATGTTTTGTACCTGCGCTTTTCCCATCCCAGATTGCTAATAAAATATCACCATAATTTGCAATTTCTACGTAGAGGTGCTCCCCTATCATTTCTATGTTGATATTGTGGTATCATTTCTGTTAATTTATATCCGCATTCATTAGCATATCTTCTTGCTAATGTATCAACACCTTTGGCACCACCTGAGACGATTTCAAAATTATAAGACATTGGTATAAATCCTGAATTAATTGCATTTGTTAAACAAATTATCAATTGGTTATAATCTGTAATATTTCTTGAACCAGCAATTATAATCTTCAACATTTAAAATATAAAAATTATTAAACTGTTTTTCAATAATATATAAATGGATAGACAAACAGCGTTAGTTTTAATCATTATATTTTATATCTTCTTTGTTATTATTACATATTTTGGAGCGTGTGTTACTGTTTGGTCAAGTATTGTGTTCGCAACATTTGTTTGTTTAATTTTATTAAATGTATTTTATCCGCCTGGACAAGCTGCATCAGATGATGCAGATTATACTTTAGTATTATATGGAATAATAGAAATTTTAGGAATATTATTACTTGGTATATATATTACTCAAAAAACATTGAGTGATATAAGAAATTGAAATTAGTATCTAGTAATGATGCGAAGGTATTTAAAAATAATATTAAAAATTTATCAAAATATATTTTATTTTGATAAATAAAATCACATGTCTAAAGAACAACATTCGAATAGTATATATGGGGATGAAAGTTTATCGGAAAAATCTAAAAAAGAAACATCATCTGAAAGTTGTAAAGATGTTTTAACTGGTATTGAAACAAATTCCGAAAAAAATGTTGATGAAAAAGAAGACAAAGAACCTTCTGTTAAAACAAACTCAATTAAATCTATTTGGTTAAATTCAAATGAAACCGGATGTTCTAAATCTACATCCGATGAAAAACATGATAAAAATGATGTAACTGCTTCAAATGTTTATGGGTTGAAAAAGGTACATGCTGGACCCAAATTTAATAAACCTTTAGTTAATTCATATGTATTTGATGCTAATGGTAATGCTTTTATTAGTGGTAATCTTACCGTTAATGGAAATGTTACACAACATGATGTATATGTAGAAGCTGCTGGATCTGGTGACTCATCTGGATTTTCAGTAAATAATAGAGTTACTGAATATACAGTATCTAAAGGTGATGGAATCGATCTTTTATACACTAATTCCACAAAAGGACCAATAACTATAAATCTCGGTACTCATGAAAATTCTTCATTTGAAGCTAATAGAACTATAACAATTAAAGATGTAACATTAGAATTTGCTCCAGCATCTTCTTATAATGTAAATGTTGTAGTACCTCATCATCATTCACTTCATGATCAATCTAGAATAGAATATTATAGTAATGGATGCTTAACTGTTGGGAATACATATGCGTTGAATACTTCCGGTGGAGCTGTAACATTTAAATATTTCCAACCAAATATTCCTGGTGCTGCTGCTACATGGGTAATTGAAACCCAATTTTTAGGTAATCCCAGAATTCCTCCTCATTTAGGAATAATGTTTGTTCCTGCTAGCTCCAAAACACGTTCGGAATTAATTAATCTGCATTAATTCTAACATTATTAATAATTAACATTTGATAATATCTATCAATTAGACAAAAATTTATTTCATTTAAAATGTTATCTTAAACAAACACATGAAGAATATTGAATAATACTTAAAACTTAAAGAGAGTAACTAAAAATTACGCAATAACAAAGATTGTTCAATAGTGAACAATCTGATTATAGAACTCCAATAAAAGCATTTTCGGTTTTTAGATCATCATGATAAACATATATCGCAAGATCTAGTGATATATTTTATTAATCTTTATACTTTAATAATATTGATATTATAAGAAGTTATTAAAATTGGATAGTAATAAATGTCTATGAAATTTTCACATTTACCTGAAGATGTGTTTTTCTTAATAATTAGAAAATGTAGTATAAAAGATATGATCAATATCATTTGTACATGTAAAAATTATAAATTTATTATGGATATCGATAATGAAATATTAGAGATAGCACCACATCGTTGTAGTAACAAGTTATTGTTAGACGATTTATATTTCTCATATAGTCATGGTAAAAGTTTTAACAAAATAATAACAGATGTTCATTTTACTATATCAGATTTTGAATATATTTTATATCAAGGAGGAAATATTAGAGATTATGAAACTCGTAAATATATAATTATTACTATCAATAATCTAGGAAATTATATTGTATATACTTTTGGAGAAGTATTGGATCATAGAGAAGTGAGTCCTGGATATCATGGATATGATTATGATGATGAAGATAAATATTTATTGAATAATAAAAGTCAATATAATTCTCTAAAAGAAATGTATTTTGAATATATTTACATGTTATATCAACTCAAAAAAGATATCATAAATACTATTAGTAAAATATAATTATTTGTATAATTCTATAATCCTTTCAATGTATATTTATCAACTGATAAAATAATTTCTTTGGTTAACAAATAATACACATATTACTAACATTTAGTAATGTTGTTTAAAGCTATATTTAATTAATCTAATCTACTATCTGTTACAGATAAATATTTATCTGTTTATTTAAGACATATTTTATTTTTACCATATTTGGACATATTCATATATTGATTACAATTTTTTATTAAATATAAAAAATAATAAAATCATGCTGGTGATTTATTTCTTTTATATCGATTATTAAAGAAACAAAAATTTGGATTATTTTCTGAATAAACTTTATTTTTAATTCTTTTGAAACTTTTTGGAAATTACGTTCCAAATTTCTACAAATGTTCATGAATTTTTTGCTCCGGAAATATATGTTGTGATTTAGATAGATGTTTATAATAGTGGGAATATTATCGTTTAATAATATCAAATGAATAACATCATTTATTTAATATCTTGATTTATATTTTTATAATATTATATGTCAGAATTTTAATTGTTATTAATAATATCTTCCATTTGTAATAATTATTATTAATGGTTGGTGGTGATATTATTTCATTTGTAGTAATTAATATTACTATCTCCTCCCATTAATGATATTACTATTGATAATAATATCTTTCATTGTTAATAATTACTATTATTAATATCTTTCATCGATAACATTACTATTGATAATAATATCTTTCATTGTTAATAATTACTATTGTTAATAACTTCTATTAATAATATCTTTTATTAATAATATCTTTTATTGTTAATAACTCTTCTATTATTAATATCTTTCATTGATAATAATTACTATTATTAATAACTTCTATTAATAATATCTTTCATTGATAATAAT
>Ga0182030_10010671_pt1 | contig 18614 bp, 13 predicted proteins | sample 812S3MmetaG_FD_121299 | JGI IMG/M metagenome (GOLD analysis project Ga0182030, IMG submission 121299) | Permafrost microbial communities from Stordalen Mire, Sweden - 812S3M metaG (Illumina Assembly) | ecosystem: Environmental > Terrestrial > Soil > Wetlands > Permafrost | place: Sweden...
AGCATCGGCGTCTGGCGGTCAAGATTAACGAAGCGGGCGGACATGAAAATCAGAGCCCACACGCCGCCGCTTGTTCAAAACTTTTCAACAATCTTTCGGCGGCTAAGTCCGACAAGCTGCTAGGAGAAACCTTGGTTCCAGTTTTCCGTGCGGATCTGGCTCCAATGGCAAACCGCATCGGGATGCCGGTCAGATCATGGAACGCAGTCGAATCCCGCGGCAGCGGTAAAAGTATTTCATCGAAAGCACCCTTGTTTCCTTCGTGAAACAAGGGTGCTTTTATTTTCACCAGCCTTGTGCCACAGCGCGTGGCTTCGCCCGGTGCCGGCGCAAATTTAAACGTTGAGATAGATTGCTGGCTGCCGACAAAAAACATTCCATGGATCATTTCCGCATGGCTTTTATCCGGAGTTTCCCAAACAATTTCGCCGTGGCTGGAATCCCGCATCGCCTTCCCCGCTTGGTGGCCGTGACCGCCGTGCTGGTTTATGGACTGACCTTGAGCTGGGGAACCCTCGTGAACAGCCTGCCGCTGGACGCAAAGCTGACGGGTTGGGACTGGCAACCTATGACCTCCGAGCCGCTGCTCTGGCTGCTCACCCTGCCTTTGCGTTTCCTGCCGGATGCCTGGATTCCGGCCGGCCTCAATTTGTTCTTCGCCGTCACCGGCGCGTTGACGCTGGGATTGCTGGCGCGCTCCGTTGAACTGCTGCCCTGGGATTGTCCGCCGGACGAAAACAAAACCAGGATCAAAACCTTGCCGGTGCTGCTGGCCTGCGCGGTCGGCGGCTTGGAATTTAATTTCTGGCAGGAGGCTACAGCCGGAGCCGGAGCGATGCTCAACCAGTTGTTGCTGGCGGCGGCCATTTGGTGCCTGCTGGAATATCGCGCCGCCAAGGAAATGCGCTGGCTGAACGCGGCCGCGTTGGTCTGGGGTGCGGGCATGGCGGAGAACTGGGTGATGCTGTTGAACCTGCCTTGGTTCGTGGCGGCGTTGATCTGGCTGCGCCAACGGCGATTTTTCAAATGGGATTTCTTGCTGCGTCTGGCGCTGCTTGGGCTGGCGGGACTTTCCATTTTTGCTCTCCTGCCATTGGTCAACGGCCTTAATCCTCACTCACCGTGGAGCTTTACCGAAGCCTGGCTGGTGACATTGAAAAGCACCAAGGGGACTTTTGCGGCGCTCTATTTTGATTTTTGGGCACGGCACCGGCTCATGACGTCAGTGGTTCTGCTTTATTTTCTCGTGCCCACGCTGCCTTGTCTGGTGGGCTTGCAGGATCGCGGCACCAATAATAAATCCCACGTCGAACGGTTTCAGCTCTGGCTTTACCGGGGATTGCGCGTCGGTCTGCTGCTGGCGTGCCTCTGGCTCGCGTTCAGCCCCAGCATCGGCCCGCAACAAGTTCTGCTTCGCCAATTCGGCGTCTCCCTGCCGCTCTTAAGTTTCGATTATTTGGATGCGCTGGGGATCGGCTTTTTGGCGGGCAACTTTTTATTCGTCTCCCAGATTCGACCGGAACGACGCGGGCGCGGCCTGGTTGCAAAAATGAACTCGTGGGTGCGGCGCAGTGCGCCCGCGCTGCTGGCCAGTGCGATGGCCATCATCGTCATAGGCTTGGCGGCCCGCAATCTGCCGGCCATCCTGCAGGCGAACCGCCAGCCACTGGAAAATTTTGGGGCGCTAGCCGCCAGTGAATTGCCGGCTGGCGGCGGCATCGTGTTGGGCGACGACGCCAGCAAGCTCGATGTTTTTCAAGCAGCCCTTTCCCACCATCGGGAAAACGGTCTCTGGTTGGCGGTGGATCTGCGATATCTGGCGCTGCCGGAATATCGCGCGGCACTCGAACGCCGGCAGCCGCTCGGCTGGCTGACCGCCCAAACCCGGCATCCGTTAAAACCATTGGAGCAGCTTCGTCTGCTGAACCAGCTGGCGCGCACCAACCGGCTTTTTTATCTGCAGCCGATCCCGGGACGTTTGCTTTTCGAACAATTCTATACCGAACCACATGACGCCCTCACGGAATTAAAACTTTATAATAAAGACCAGATCGGCACGCCGCCCATGTCGGCTGCGGACCGGGTGGCCGGCGAAAAATTTTGGGACGAAGCCTGGCAAAAGCAAATGGAACCGCTCTGCCAGCCAGCGCCGAAACGGATGTCGGCTTGGAACAAAATCAGCACCGCCTGGTCCGGCCGATTTTGTCTGGAGCCCCTGCCCGCGCCACAACAACGCCTGCTGAGGAGTTGGTATTCCATCTATCTGGACAGCTGGGGCGTGGAACTGCAGCGCAACCGATGGTTGCCCGAAGCCCGACGCCGCTTTGAACAAGCCCTCGCGCTGAACCCCAACAACTGGTCGGCCGCAATCAACCTGGAATGCAACACGAATCTTCAGGCCGGCAAGCAATTAGATTTTACCGGGTTGGATGACATGGTGGGCCAGTTCCGCGACCTGCCGCATCTGGTCATGGCGATGAACAGCTGCGGGCCATTTGACGAACCCCGGCTGTGTTTTTTGCTCGGTCGCGCCTTCGGACAAGCCGGCTGGCCGCAACAGGCTTTGCAACAGCTGGAACGTGCGAAAACCCTCGCGCCCGACGCGTTGTCGCCGGAGCTGTTGCTGGCCGAACTTTATTCGCGCTGCCGACTGGATGACAAAGTTTTTGAAATCGTCCGCCATCTGCGCACGACCACGGCCGGCGCGCCCACCAATCAACTGGCGGAGCTGGACGTGGAATTGTCCTTGTTGGAAGCCCGGTCTTGGGTTTCCCAGACCAACCCCGCCAACGCGCGACGCATCTTGCAATCCGTTTTGCAGCAGCACCCGAATGACACGCCGACCGCCAATCTGGTTTTCAAGGCTTATATGGCTTTTGGTGATCTGACCAACGCATTTCAAATCGTGGCCGACCAACTCGCCGGCAATCCCGACAACATCCCGGCGTTGAACAACCAGGCCGCCATCTTGATCCAGATGAACCGCGCCGACGATGCCCTTCCGGTTTTGAACCGGGCGCTGGCCATCACCAATGCGCCGGCAATCCGGCTCAATCGCGCGATCGCCTACCTGCAAAACCGGAATCTGGCGGCGGCCGAGGCGGATTACCACCAACTGGAAAACCAAGCGGTGGATGTTTTCAGCGTGCATTATGGCCTCGCCGAAATCGCCCGGCTGCGGAACGACACCAACCAGGCGATCCGCCAATTTTCCATCTGCCTCACCAACACGCCGATCGGAACCTTCAAATGGGAAGACGTCCGCACGCGCCTGGACTTGTTGAAAAATCCCGCCGGCCGCAGCCCGGTGGAAAAATAAAAAAACGCGCCATTGACAATGGCGCGTCGGAAAAGTTCCCCGCTTAAACGAGCTGCGGTTGCAACTGTTCGGCATCCATCCCCAAATCGTTGATCGCCTGTGCGACGACTTTACGCTCGATCAGATTTTTTTCAGCCAGCGCGTAAAGTGTGCCGATGACGGTGGACTCGACATCCACGCCAAAGAACCGGCGCAAGCGCGACCGCGTGTCGCTGCGACCGAATCCATCCGTGCCCAGCGTGAACAAACCGCCCGGAATCCACGACGCGATCTGATCCGGCACGGTGCGGATGTTGTCCGACACGGCGACGAAGGCCCCCTGCTCTTTTGCGAGCAGCGTCTCGACGTAAGATTTTTGCGCCGGCTGGGTTGGATGCAGCATGTTCCAACGCTGGCAGCGGATGGCGTCGGCGCGGAGCAACTTGTAGCTCGTCGCGCTCCAGACATCGGCGCTGACGCCGTATTTTTCCGCGAGAATTTCCTGCGCCTTCAATGCGGATTGCATGATCGAGCCGCTGCCGAAAATGTGCGCCTTGATCTTTTTTCCTTCCGCACCAGGCTTAAATTTATACAAGCCTTTCAAGATGCCGTCTTCGCAGCCTTCCGGCATCGCGGGCATCGGGTGATTTTCGTTGTAAACGGCGAGGTAATAAAAAACATCCTCGTTCTCGACATACATCCGCCGTAAACCGTCGGCAATGATGACCGCAAGTTCGTAGCTGAACGCGGGATCGTAAGGCAGGCACGTTGGAATGGTGCTCGCGTGCAGCAGGCTGTGGCCGTCCTGATGTTGCAGGCCCTCGCCATTCAGCGTGGTGCGGCCGGAAGTGGCGCCGAGCAAAAAGCCTTTGGCGCGGATGTCGCCGGCGAGCCAGAACAAATCGCCAACGCGCTGCGGACCAAACATCGAGTAGTAAATGTAAAACGGAACCATCGGCACGCCGTGCGTGGCGTAGCTCGTGCCGGCGGCGATAAACGAAGACATGGCTCCTGTTTCGCTGATGCCTTCTTCGAGAATCTGTCCGTCTTTCGCTTCGTGATAATAGGAAAGCGTTTTGCTATCCACGGGTTCGTAAAGCTGGCCTTTGGAGGAATAAATTCCAATCTCGCGGAACAGCACATCCAAACCAAACGTGCGCGCTTCATCCGGGATGATAGGCACGATGTATCGGCTGAAATCTTTTTGTTTCAGCAAAAATCTCAACAAGCCGCCAAACGCCGTGGTGGTGGAAATTTCCGTTTTGGACGGCTTGAAAAACTCGGCAAAGCCATCCATCGTCGGCACGTCGAGCTTGGCGGATTTGACGATGCGCGCCGGCAGAAATCCGCCGAGCTTTTTGCGCTGGGCCAGAAGATATTTCATCTCCGGACTATCGGCGGGCGGGCGATAGAACGGCATGTCGGCAATGACATCGTCGCTCAATGGAATGTCGAAACGCTTGCGGAACTCGCGGAGTTCCTTCTCGTTCATTTTTTTCTGCTGGTGCGAAATATTTTTTCCTTCGCCCGCTTCGCCGAGGCCGTAGCCTTTCACCGTTTTGGCGAGCACGACCGTCGGCTGGCCTTTGTGGTCCATCGCGGATTTGTAGGCCGCATACATCTTGCGCACATCGTGGCCGCCGCGCAGCAGCTTGGAAATCTGCTCGTCGGTCAAATGCGTCACCAGTTCGAGCAGCTCCGGATATTTGCCGAAGAAATGTTTGCGCGTGTAGCTGCCCGGCTCGACGATGTATTTTTGATAATCGCCATCGCAGCATTCCTCCATGCGCTTGAGCAGCAGCCCGGTCTGGTCGCGCTTGAGGAGCTCGTCCCATTCCGTGCCCCAAATCACCTTGATGACATTCCAGCCCGCGCCGTGGAACAAACCTTCCAATTCCTGAATAATTTTCCCATTGCCCCGCACCGGTCCATCGAGCCGCTGCAAATTGCAGTTCACCACCCAGATTAAATTGTCGAGGTTCTCGCGCGCGGCCAGCGTGATGGCGCCGAGCGATTCGGGTTCGTCCGATTCGCCGTCGCCGAGGAACGCCCAGACCTTCGGCTCTTCTTTCCAAGTCACGAGTCCGCGCGCCTGCAAATAGCGGTTAAACCGCGCCTGATACAGCGACATTACCGGGCCGAGCCCCATCGAGACGGTGGGAAACTGCCAAAATTCCGGCATCAAATACGGATGCGGATACGACGACAGCCCGCCGCCCTCGGCGAGCTCCTGCCGGAAATTCTGCAGCTGTTTTTCGTCCAGACGGCCTTCGAGAAAGGCACGCGCATACATGCCGGGCGCGGCGTGACCTTGAAAATAAACAATGTCGCCGGGGAAACTTTCCGTGGCCCCGCGGAAAAAATGATTTTGCGCGACTTCGTAAAGTGTCGCCGACGACGCGAATGACGCGATGTGGCCGCCGACGTTGGTCGTGGAATTCGCCTTGACCACCATGGCCATCGCGTTCCAGCGGATGAGGCTTTTGATGCGCCGCTCGATCTCGCGGTCGCCGGGAAACGCCGCCTGCTGCTCCGGCGGAATCGTGTTGGCGTAAGCCGTGGTCAAACCCGCGGACGCGCGCGGCGTGGTGCGCAGCTGGTCCGCCAGCTTTTCGAGCAGTTGCGCCGTGCGCTCCGGCCCCTGGCTTTGCAGCGACAATTCAAAAACGGACTGCAACGACTGCGACCACTTGTCGCCGTTGCTGGTGGAAGCGGCCGCGCCGCGCGAACCGGATATTTCTTTTTTTGATGCTTTCACTTGGCTAAACTAATTTTGCAAACGCAAAGACAATGCGTGAAACATTAAACCGATTTTGTCCTCCCAACACCAGCGAAATTACACCCCGATGAAGCGGCTTGACCTGGACCTGTCCGCGCCCGCCGAAAATCTGGCGGCGGATGAGGCGCTGCTGGACCAGTGCGAAGCGGGCCACGGCGAGGAAACGCTGGTTTTCTGGGAGCCGCGCGCCACCTTCGTGGTGGTTGGCTATGCGAATAAAGTGGCGACCGAGGTGAATGTCGCGGCGTGCACGGCGCGGGGCGTCCCGGTTTTCCGGCGCTGCTCCGGCGGCGGCACGGTGGTGCAAATGCCGGGCGGACTAAACTACAGTTTGATTTTGCGCATCAGCGAAAACGGACCGACGCGAAGCATTGCGTCCGCGAACAAGTTCATCATGGGAAAAAACCGGGCGGCAATGGCATTGCTTTCTAAATCGGAAATTTCAATTCGCGGCCACACCGACCTGTGCCTCGGCGATTTAAAATTCGCCGGCAACTCGCAGCGCCGGCGGAAAAACTTCCTGCTGTTTCACGGCACACTGCTGCTCGATTGTCCGCTCGCATCCGTGGGCGAGCTGCTGCTCATGCCGTCCCTTCAGCCGGATTATCGCGCCGCTCGTCCGCATGAAGAATTTGTCACCAACCTGGAGCTGCCCGCCGAAACGGTGAAAGCCGCGCTCGCCGAGGAATGGCAGGCGACATTGGAATTGATAAATCCGCCGCTCGCGGAAATCTCGAAGCTCGCCCGCGAAAAATACTCCACGCGGGAATGGAATTTTAAATTTTAATTTTTTGCGGCGGCGCCGGCCAGACAATGGAGGAAGGCTGCACGGGAAAATCGAGCCGGTAAAACTGGATCGCCATCGGATCCTGATAGCAGCCGGTGGAACCCGATGCCGTGTCTGCGAAAATCACCAAGGATTCCACGGCCGCATTCGCCAAGTCCCGCCCGCCCGCCGAGGCCAGCGCGGCAAAAGCCCGATTGTCTGCCACCAGCGGCGACAGCAAAAAACCGCCACCCGCCATGCCGGGAACGAGTCGGTAGCTGTGCTGCGTGTGATCACGGAGCTTCACGGACAGCCGCAATACCGGCGGCTTGTATAGCGCGTTGACCACCGTTCCGGCCAAGGTTTTTTTGATCTCGATTTCAACCCAGACCAGCCCGTGGCCGGCATCCGGCAAGGCCAGCGACTCGCCAAAGCGGACCGAGGTTTTCGCCAGCGGCGTCAGCGAAAATTTGCGTGGCACCAACGACCGCGTCAGCAGCAAAAAAGCCCCTTGGTCATCAGCCAAACCTTTCAGGTCATATCGCGTCAACAGTTCCGGCCAAGAAAGGCCGTCATCCAGCGCGGGAAAATGCGAATCCAGCGGTTGGATCGCGAACAGGATGTTGTGCGCAGCCTGCGCGGTGCGCAGATGGGCGGCGTTGATTTCAGCCAGGGCCGGTGTGTAGGCAGAATAACTTTGAATCACCGGCCGCGGCTGGTAGCGCAAGTTGTGCGCGAACAGGACGGATTGATCGTAGGAATAAAGGTCGGTGCCGCCTTCAAGGTCTGGCAGCGGCACAATCTTCCGTTCGGCGGCCTGCAGGTTTTCATAATTGTTCTCCAGAAAACTGGTGCTAACAGCCGCGACCGGCGCCATGAGATTGTAGTAATTGAAGGTGCCGGCCAGTTGTCGCGCCAGCCCGCTTTCCGCAAGCAAGCCGTTAAACACCACCGAGGCAAAGATCAGGGCGACCACCAGCAACCCCAAAGCTGCGCCGGCGATGGTTTTTCTTTGCGGCCAGGCAATGACGAGACTCGCCAGCGAGATGAGCACCAGCGCCAATGCCGCCGTGACCTCATGCACGTCGTTACGGACATAACCCAGTTTGAAGGCGAGGAATAAAATGGCCGCGCTTCCTGCCACAGGCAACGCGCCCCAAAGCCGGTGCCGCTCCCACGCCAACACGCCGAGCAGAGCGATAATCAGTGCGGCCATCAAAATAAAAACAAGGACGTGGTTCGCTCCGGTCGCGGTCGTCAGCATCATCGCCTCCGTGTAACCGTTGGTGATCCTCCAACAATCGCCCAAGAACGGTCCAATGGAACTGAGATGCTGCCCGGCGGCGACCCAAAAAAACAGCAGACTGGCCAGCCACAACGGCACGATCCAAGGAAATTGTCGGCGCCGGAAAACAACTTCCACCGCAATGACTGAAATCAACAAGGCGCTTTCCATAAGGCCGGTGAATTTGACGAGGCTCAACCAGCCCAGCGATACTATCAGCAAATATTGAATTGGAGAGCGCGAGCCTGGCTCGGCGAAAAAATGGCAAAACAGCAGCAGCACACCCCAGGCGACCAGCCTGGTGTCGAAATCATTTCCCACCGGCACGCTGGCCAACGCCATGAACCCCGCCAGCCACAATCCCGCCACCAGCCGGTTGGCCGAAAGCTGACGCGCCAGCCGCCAGCCCGCACCCATAAAAATGAGCGTCAGGATGATCCACACCATCACGGACACGAGATAGGTCGGCGGAGAATAACCGCGGGCAAGAAATCCCCAGGGGCCGTAAGTGAAAACGATGTCCCGGCCGAATTGCCAGTGCCCGGCAAATGCGATGTGCAAACACTGCGACCACGCGTTGTCGATGGCGTTGTAAACGGGATAATCGCTGACCGCCGTGCTCGGAATGAAGCGGGAAAAACCGTACAGCAATAAACCCGCCCAGAACAGCAAGCGCAGCACCCCCCACCCGCTAATTTTTTTTTCAGGATCCTTCAAAACAGGTTGCGCAAATGTTTCCCCGGCCAATTAAAACCAAATGGGCGACTTCAGCCCGCGCGGCGCTGAAAAATTTCGAATTGCGAAAACAGACATTGGGAACCGGTTTTTCCATGCCACCGGCAACTGATTATTTTCTTTTATGACCGCGTTACAAGCGTTCCGCGAGCGCCGCCTGACTGGCCGCAAATACTTCCTGATGCAGCGAGCGGCCGTGCGAATCCATTGTGACCACGGCCGGAAACTCCACAATCTCCAGTTCCCAGATGGCCTCGGGCGCGCCGAATTCCTTCATCATATAACATTGCGCACTTTTTTGATGCATTCGGCCAAGACCTGCGCCGCGCCGCCGACGGCGTGCAGATAAACGCAGCCATATTCTTTGCACGCCGCGAGCGTGCGGGCGCCCATGCCGCCTTTGCCGATGACGCCGCGCAGCCCGAAATCACGGATGACCTGCCATTGATAAGGTTCCTCCCGGATGGAAGTCGTCGGTCCCGCGGCGGTGCAGACGTAACTGCCGTCGGACTGCTTCATCATGACCGGGCCGCAATGATAAATGATGCCGTTCTTGAAGCTTACGCCGGCCGGCAGCGCGCCGCCTTCGTGCAGATATTTATGCACGGCATCCCGCCCGGTGAACACAGTGCCGGTAATCAAAACCTCGTCGCCGACCTTCAGCGCGCGGATCTTTTCTTCGGTGAAGGGCAAATTCAATTTAATCATGGCGGTCCCAAAATAATAATTCTGGCCGCAGATGCACCAAGATTCTTTTGTCCGGATTTTCCCGGCAATTCAAATTCTTGCGCGCGGGCCAAAAATCCTTACACTGACGGCGATGAAATTTGCCATGGCCATCGGAGTATTCGTCCTGTTCGCCTTCTTGATCAGCTGGGGCATCCTGTTGCTGCTGGCGGGACATCCGCTCCTGCTCATCTGCGCCCTGCTGGTTTTCATCGGCACCTTCATCAAATACGGATGTTTGGCGAAATGATTGGGGTTTTTAAAGGGTAAAGGCCGGATCAAAACCGGGCGCGGCGATGTCCTCGAAGGCCAGCAACCCAGCGCGCCTCGCGCTGGCACAACGGACATTCGCCATCGAAAAGAATTTTGAAACGCCAGCAGCTCATTCAAACATTTATTCTAACACACGTTTGAATCGCCTGCTCAAATGATTCACGCGGTCCGCAACTTCAAGAGCAAATCCTTGCTCTCGACCGCATCGCTCACGCGAACACAGACTTCGTCCACCACGCCATCGCACGGCGAATAGATTGTGGTCTGCATCTTCATCGCCTCGAGCGTCAGCAGCTTGTCGCCCTTCACCACTTTCGCCCCCACGCTGACAGAAACCACCGTGACCAATCCGGGAATCGGCGCACCGACTTCGTTCGACTTGGTGGCGTCCGCTTTGACGCGCGCCTTCACCGTGGGCTTCACCGATTTGTCCACGATGGAAAGCTGGCGCGTCATGCCGTTCAACTCAAAGTTTACCGCGCGTTTGCCCTCGGCATCCACCGCGCCTATGTTCACCAGCCGGATGAACAGCGTCTTGCCCGGCTCGATCTCCACGGAAATTTCCTGGCCGGCTTTCATGCCGTAAAAAAATGCCGGCGTCGGCAGCACGGATAAATCGCCGTGCTCGCGGATGTATTTGGCGAACTCCGCGAATACTACCGGATACATGATGTGGCTGAACACGTCATCCATCGTCGCCTCGCGTTTTAGTTTCGTCGTCAACTCCTCTTCCAGTTCTTTAAAATTAAGCGGCTTGAGACCTGCGCCCGGCCGGCCGGCCACCGGCTTGCGTTTGCCCAGCACGACGCTCTGCAATTTTTTCGGCCAGCCGCCGAGCGGTTGGCCGAGTCCGCCCGCGAGCATATCAATTACGGACTCTGGAAATGGCGTGCTGTCAGGTTCGAGATTCAAAACATCGGCGGGTTTGATGCCGCGCGTGATCAAAAACATCGTCATGTCGCCGACGACCTTGCTGCTTGGCGTGACTTTCACAATATCGCCGAAAAGTTGGTTCACCTCTGCGTAAGTGCGCGCAATTTCCGGCCAGCGGCTGGCCAGGCCCATCGCCGAAGCCTGCTCTTTGAGGTTCGTGAACTGGCCGCCGGGCATTTCGTGCAGATAGACTTCCGCGCTGCCGGCTTTCGGCGCGGTGTCAAACGGCGAATAAAACGTGCGCACTTGCTCCCAATAATCCGCGAGTTCGTTCAGTGCGTCCAAATCCAAACCCGTGTCGCGCTTGGTGAATTGCAGCGCGGCGACTACGGAATTCAAATTCGGCTGGCTCGTCGAACCACTCATCGAAGCGATGGCGAGATCGGCGATGTCCACGCCCGCTTCCGCCGCGGCCAGAACTGACGCCGCTGAAATGCCGCTCGTGTCGTGCGTGTGAAAATGAATCGGAATGCCGATCTCGGCTTTGAGCGCTTTCACCAAAACCTGCGCGGCCGCCGGCTTGCACAGCCCGGCCATGTCTTTGATCGCCAGAATGTGCGCGCCCATCTTCTCCAATTCCTTCGCCAGCTTTACGTAATATTTCAGCGAGTATTTGTCGCGCGCCGGATCAAGAATATTGCCGGTGTAACAAATCGCCGCCTCGCAAATGCCGTGCGTTTCATTCACCGCATCCATCGCCACTTCGAGGTTCGGCAAATAATTCAGCGAGTCGAACACGCGGAAAATATCCATGCCCGCTTCCGCCGCGTGCTTCACAAAACCGGCGACGGCGTTGTCGGGATAATTGGAATAGCCCACCGCGTTCGAGCCGCGAAAAAGCATCTGGAAACAAATGTTCGGGATGCGCTCGCGCAACGCGCGCAGGCGCAGCCACGGATCTTCGTGCAGGAAACGCAGCGCGGTATCGAACGTCGCGCCGCCCCACATTTCCATTGAATAAAGATTCGGCGTGCGACGCGCCACGGCATCGGCCACCGCGAGCATGTCGTAAGTGCGCAGACGCGTCGCGAAGAGCGATTGATGCGCGTCGCGAAACGTCGTGTCGGTGATAAGCAACTGCTTTTGCTTGAGCGTCCACGCGGCGAATTTCTTCGGCCCCAGTTCCAGCAGCAGCTGCCGCGTGCCTTTCGGCGGCGCTTGCTTATGGTCGTAAGCCGGCACGCGCGCGGGCAGCAGCATTTCCTTCGGCACAAAGTTTTTCGCCTGCGGATTGCCGTTCACCGTCACGTCGCCGATAAAATTCAGCAGCTTCGTCGCGCGATCGCGCTTCGTCTTCAGCATGAACAATTCCGGCGTGGTATCGATCAACGTGGTGGTCGCACGGCCACTGCGAAATTCCTCGTGATGAATCACGTTTTCCAAAAATGGAATATTCGTCTTCACGCCGCGGATGCGGAATTCGCGCAAGGCCCGGTCCATGCGTTGCAGCGCCGCGTCGAAGGTCGGCGCGGAGGCCGTGAGCTTCACCAGCAGCGAATCATAAAACGGCGTGATGACCGCGCCGCCGTAACCCATGCCGCCGTCGAGCCGCACGCCAAATCCGCCGGCGCTGCGATACGTCAGGATGCGGCCGTAATCCGGCTGAAATTTATTTTCCGGGTCTTCGGTCGTGATGCGGCACTGCACGGCGAAACCGTTGCGCGGAATATCTTCCTGCGCCGGAATGCCCACTTCCGCGCCGTGCATCGGCTTGCCGTCGGCGATGAGAATCTGGGAGCGCACCAGATCAATGCCCGTGATGACTTCCGTGACCGTGTGCTCCACCTGGATGCGCGGGTTCATCTCGATGAAGAACCATTCTTTCGTGTCTTGATCGTATAGAAATTCCACCGTGCCGGCGTTGTCGTAGCGGATTTCGCGGCACAACTTCACCGCCGCATCGCACAGCTCGGCGCGCACCTGTTTGTCCAAACCAATGCTCGGCGCGATTTCAATGACCTTTTGATGGCGGCGCTGCACCGAGCAATCGCGCTCATGCAAATGAACCACCTTGCCATGTTTGTCGCCGAGAATCTGCACTTCGACGTGTTTGGCGCGCGGAATGTAGCGTTCCAAAAACACCGCTGGATTGCCAAATGCACGGCCTGCTTCGCCCTGCGCCTCGTCGAGCAAATCCGGAAGATCGCCGGGTTTGGTGACCACGCGCATCCCGCGTCCGCCGCCGCCGAACGCTGCTTTGATGATGAGCGGGAAGCCAATTTCCTTGGCGACTTTGAGCGCTTCGCCACGATCTTCAATGGCATCTTCCGTTCCCGGCAGCACGCGCACGCCGACTTTTTGTGCGAGCGCGCGGGCGGCGGTTTTGTCGCCCATATTTTTCAACAGTTCGACGCGCGGGCCGACGAAAATGATTCCCGCCTCGTCGCACGCCTGCGCGAACGCCGCGTTCTCGGACAGAAAGCCGTAGCCCGGATGAATCATATCCACGCCCTTTTCCTTGGCGAGCGCGATGATGCTGGGGATGTCGAGATACGCGCCCACCGGGCCTTTGCCCTCGCCGACCACATAGGCTTCGTCCGCCTTGAAGCGATGGATCGCGAGGCGATCTTCGGCGGCGTAAATGGCAACAGTGCGGAAACCGAGTTCCGTCGCCGCGCGAAAAACGCGGATGGCGATTTCGCTACGGTTAGCGACGAGCAATTTTCGCTGGCGCATGGGGACGGCGTTGGCACTCATATTTTCAGTCGCAGATGAAAGCGAAAAAAGCGCGTGCAGGCAATCCGAGAAATGAAAAACGCGCAAATTCCTCTCCGGTTCTGCTTGGCAAGCGCGCGGTTCGCAGGTTAGCTAACCGGATGAACAAAGTGCTCGATTACCTGAAACAAAACCAGCCGCGCTTTCTCACGGAGTTCTGCGACTATCTGCGTTTCGCCAGCGTCTCGGCCCAGCCGAAACATAAAAAAGATTTGCAGGCGTGCGCCGAGTGGCTGGTGGCCCATGGCCGGCACATCGGCCTGGAAACCAAACTGTACCCGACGGCCGGCCATCCCATCGTCATCGCCAAGACGCCGCGCGCGAAAAAATCCAAGCAGCCGCATTACATGGTCTATGGCCATTACGATGTGCAGCCGCCGGAGCCGCTGGAACTTTGGCAGTCGCCGCCGTTCGAGCCGCGCATCGTCGGCCGGAATCTGTTTGCGCGCGGCTCCACGGACAACAAGGGCCAGAACTTTGCGCATTTCAAAGCCGTGGAGGCTTATCTAAAAACCGGCACGCTCCTGCCCTGCGATCTGACATTCGTCATCGAAGGCGAGGAAGAAGTGGGCAGCGAGAATCTTTCGGTGTTTCTTAGAACCAACAAGGCTGAGCTGGATTGTGAGGCGGTGGTGATTTCCGATACCGGCATGCCCAGCCTGAAACATCCGGCGCTGGGCTATTCCCTGCGCGGCATCATCGCGTTTGAAATCACGCTGCACGGGCCGTCGCGCGATCTGCACTCCGGCGGCTTTGGCGGCGCGGTGGATAATCCCGCGATGGCTCTCAGCCAATTGCTCGGCCAGCTGCGCGACAAAAACGGACGCATCACCATTCCCGGCTTTTACGACGATGTTGCGCCGCTCTCGGCCTACGAGCGAAAAGAATATTCCAGATTGCCCGGCACCGACAGCCAGCTGCAAAAGTTGATCGGTGTGAAAAAACTGTTCGGCGAACGCGGCTTCACTTCGAGCGAACAGCGGAGCGCGCGGCCGACGTTTGAGATCAACGGGCTCACCAGCGGTTATCAGGGTGAAGGCAGCAAGACCATCATCCCGTCGTGGGCGCGGGCGAAAATCACCTGCCGGCTGGTGCCGAACCAAAACCCCGAGCACGTGCGCAAAAAAGTGCTCGCGCATCTGAAGCAAATTTGTCCGCCGACCGTGCGGCTAGAGATCGAAGCCGGCCACGGCGCGGAGGCCTATTACGTTTCGCCCACGGGCAAACATGCGCAGGCGGCATTGCGGGCGCTGGAAAAGGCGTTTGGCTGCCAGCCGATTCTGACGCGAGAAGGCGGCTCGATCCCGATTGTGAACCAGTTCAAAAAAATCCTCGGTGCGGATTCATTGCTGCTCGGCCTCGGCCTGCCGGACGACAATGCGCATTCGCCGAACGAGAAATTCAGCCTCGACTGTTTTGAAAAAGGCCAGCGCCTGAGCGCGTATTTGTGGCAGGAATTGGCGAAGTAGCGCTTACCCGGCCGCACGGCGAATTCATGACCACCACAAAAGATCCGGCGACCGGCCCGACTGCCAGTGTCTGGCACAAAAACACTTAATCGGCGGACTGGTCGTCGCCGGTGGTGTTTTTTGCGGGCGACGGCTTGGCCGCACCCGGCCGGTGCAACACCATCACGTTGCCGACGCGCATGACGAGGTGGCTGGCGGTCTTCTCCGCGAGCTGCGGCGCGAGTTCCTTTTTCTGCTCCTTGAACTCCACGAACTTGATCTTCACCAATTCATGCTGCGCGAGCGCCATGTCCACCGACCGGACAAAGCCGTCGGTCAACCCGGCCTTGCCGACTTTGAGCATGGGGTCCAAAAGCTGCGCCGCCGCCTTGAATTTGCGGAGCTGTGAATTGTTCAATGGTTCGAGCATCGGGCCGGCAGTGTAAATTGTTCTGCTCAAAACGCGAGTGGCAATCTTTCACCAAGCAGGCAGAGCAGAGCAATCGGTTGCCCACCGAGGGCCGCCCGCCGGCCGGTCACTCCGACAGCAAATCCGGCCACTCAGACAATTCTGCGCGCAATTGTTCCACCGGCAGCCCGACGACGTTGCTGTAGGAACCAGAGATTTCCGAAACGATCAGCTCGCCGAATTCCTGGATGGCGTAGGCACCGGCCTTGTCGAGCGGATTGATCTTGGCCAGATAATAGCGGATCTGGCTTTCGGTGAGCGGATGGAACAGGACATCGGTGCTGACGGCGAACAGCCTTTCGCGATGACCGCGCAGATAAATGAGGCTGACGCCGGTGACAACCTGATGCGTGCGGCCTTGCAACCGTGCGAGCATCCGGTGAGCCTCGGCGCGGTCGCGCGGCTTGCCGAGGATTTCATTGTCGAGAAACACCAGCGTGTCCGCACCCAGGACGAGCGCGTCGGGAATTTTCTTCGCGACCGTGCGCGCCTTGCGATGCGCGTTGAGCTGGCAGACTTCAAGCGGCGAGAGATGTTCGGGAGCGACCTCCTCGGCATCACTGGCCAACACCGTAAACTCCACCGGCAACAGCCGGAGCAGATTCCCGCGCCGCGGGGAGGCGGAGGCAAGGATGAGCGGTGGCCGGTTCACACAGCCAGTTTACCAGAATCTTGAAAACTGTCGAGGGCCGGAAATTGAGGCGTGCGTCCGCCGCCGTTTTGAGCTAATCCATGCGCCATGCAAAACAGCCGCCAACTCGTCAACCTCGCGCTGGTGGGTTTCATGGGCACGGGCAAGACGTCCATTGGCCGGCTGGTGGCCGAGCATCTGCATTTCCATTTTCTCGACACGGATGAAATCATCCAGACCCGCACCGGCCGGACGATTGCGGACATTTTCTCCAAGGACGGCGAACCCGCCTTCCGCGCGCTGGAAAAAAAACTGGTCGGCGAACTCGGCCAGCACACCAGCGCCGTCATCGCCACCGGCGGCGGTTTGCCAACGAGCGCAGAAAACCTGGCCCAACTGAAGACCTACGCGCTGGTGGTCTGCCTCTGGGCCTCGCCGGAAAAAATCTGGGAGCGCGGCCGCAACCAGTCGCACCGCCCACTGCTGCACGATCCCGACCCGCAGAAAAAAATCCGCGAGCTGCTGGCGGAGCGCGCGCCGTTTTACCGGCAGGCCGATGTGCTGGTGAACACCGACCTGCGCTCGGCCCGCGAAGTCGCGCAACAGGTGGCCTTGCAGTTCAAGCTGGCCACGCGTCCGCCGCGATGAAGGATACCCTCCGTCAGCGGGCGCAGGAACTCGGCTTTGACGACTGCCGTTTCACCACTGCCGCGCCGCCTGCCAGCGCGGAAATGTTTCAGCGCTGGCTCGCGCAGCATCAGCACGGCGAAATGGCGTGGCTCGAACGCAGCGCGGAGAAACGCCGCACGCCGGAGCGGGTGTTGGCCGGCGCCAAAACCGTCATCGTGCTCGCGGCGAGCTATGACCTTGATAATCAAAAAGCTCAAAGCGAAGCACGCCCGCGCGGCGTGGTCGCGCGTTACGCCCGGTTCAACGATTACCACGAGGTGCTGGGCGAACGGCTAAAAACTTTGACGCAGTTCGTGAACGAGCTGGGCGGCGCGCCGACGCGTTCACTCTGGTATGTGGACACCGGGCCGATGCTGGAGCGCGATTTCGCACAGCGGGCGGGACTCGGCTTTGTCGGCAAGCACACGAATCTCATCAGCCGCCGGCTCGGCAACTGGATTTTCCTCGCGGAAATTTTGACGACGCTGGAATTGGCACCGGATGCGCCGGAAAAAAATCATTGCGGCAGCTGCACGCGCTGCCTCACTGCCTGCCCTACGCAGGCGATCACCGCGCCGTTCCAGCTCGATGCGCGGAAATGCATTTCCTACCTGACGATTGAGCTGAAGGGTTCCATTCCCGTCGAACTGCGGACCGCCATCGGCAACCGCATCTACGGTTGTGACGACTGTCTGGCGGCGTGCCCGTGGAATCGATTTGCGCGCCAGGCAAATCTGATGAAGCCGCACGCGCGCGCCGATCTGGCCGCGCCGGACTTAATTGAACTGCTGCAGCTCGACGACCCCGGCTTCAAATCACAGTTTGCGGGAACGCCGATGCTGCGGACGAAACGGCGTGGTGTGCTGCGGAATGTTTGCGTCGCGCTGGGAAATGTCGGCGATGCCACCGCCTTGCCCGCCTTGGAAATGGCGGCGGCGGACAAAGAGCCACTGATCGCCGAACATGCGCGCTGGGCCATCGGACAAATCCGCCGTCGTGAAAATCAATGAAAAATGTCTGAAAACGGTCAGCTGTCTGACGATTGTTCCGCAGTCAAAAATCCATCACAATAACACAATAAATAACGCGGACCCGAAGTCGAACCCGCGATCGTTACTCGTCAAGCGGTGGAATGGTGCGCGCTGCAGGATTTGAACCTGCGACCCCTTCCGTGTGAAGGAAATGCTCTACCACTGAGCTAAGCACGCAACCAGTTTAAAACTGAAGCTTCTAAAAAATGTTGTGTAACCGCTAAAACCCTGCAAACGCTGCTTAAGTCGGCCAATTGAGCACCATTTTTGTCTGTGAAAACTCGTTCATCAGCGGCCAAGAGGGTAGCGGGCGTCTACCAGCGTGGCAAGGTATTTTGGTATCGTTATTCCTGGGCGGTTGCCAATACCGGATTAGACTTGAATCCGAGGACGAAGCCACTGCCATCGCCCGGGCCATGAAAATCCGTGCCAATCCGGAACTCGCCGACATCAATCACCTCAAGCTTGAAATCAAGAATTACATTCAACATCAGTTTGAGAACCACCCATTCACCCGAAATAGCGTCGCCAGCCGAACGGCGGTTCTCAACCGTTGGGCTGATCACATGGGTTCCACCGAAGTGCGCACCATCACCGCCGACCAGCTCCAAAATTGGTATGAATGGCTCGAGCGCCGAAAAACCGAACCCCTTACGGAACGCTCCGCTCACAGCTATTTACTTATGGTGCGCAGCCTTTTCAACCATCTGTCCGGGGAAAACAAGGTTCGCGACAACCCGGCAGTCAGACTTGCCGTGTCCTTGTGGATCAATCCACGCAGCGCGGGAGACGCCGGCATCGCATCCAAGAGCAGGACAAGACACACCGACAGCGAGGCGATTACCACCTAGTGTAG
>Ga0182030_10010672_pt1 | contig 18612 bp, 14 predicted proteins | sample 812S3MmetaG_FD_121299 | JGI IMG/M metagenome (GOLD analysis project Ga0182030, IMG submission 121299) | Permafrost microbial communities from Stordalen Mire, Sweden - 812S3M metaG (Illumina Assembly) | ecosystem: Environmental > Terrestrial > Soil > Wetlands > Permafrost | place: Sweden...
CGGCCACGACCGAGGTCTCGTCGAGCGCGTCGAGAAGTGAGCGTGCAGCGACCTTGAAACTGTGGGCGCCGGCGTAACGACGTGCCTGGTCGCCGAGGCTGTCTCGTGCCGCTTGATCGTCGAGGAGCCTCTCGCAAAGCTCCGCGAGATCGTTCGACGTGACGTCCGCCGGGACCTTCAGAGCGACCTTGTCAGGCAGCTCGCCCATCCATCCGATGTCGGTCACGATCGTCGGCACTCCGCACGAGAGGCAGTCGCCGACCGCGGCGGACGCCTCACCTGAGAAGCTTGCTCGCAGTTGCACAGCGAGGTCCGCGCGTGTCAACCAGTCCAGGTATAGCGCGGCCTCGACCCGGCCGGTTATGTACAGCCGCCCGTCCAGGCCGAGCTCGTCACCGCGCCTGGCGAGGCTGTCAGCCAAGTCGGTACTGATGGGGCCCACAAAAGCCATAACCAGGTCCGGGTGCTTGGCCGATAAGGCCGCGAAGCAACCTAGGACCTTGTCGGGTTGCTTGATCGGGTCGACGATCCCGAAGCTTGCGAGCACCCGGGCGCCCGGCTCGACGACGGCACTCCCGCAAGGCGGACTGCCCTGGCCGGCGAGGCCCTCGGTGGCAAAGCCCACGACTTTGACGCGTTGAGCGAAGTTGGGTCCCGCCTCGACGCGCGCGAGGCGCGCGGATGCCTCGGAGGTCACCAGGAAGCGGTCGGCGAGAGCGATGATCTCGCGCGCCATGAGCAGGCCGTGATGCTCCCCGCCGGTCTGGGTGAGGTCGCCGGGCGAAGCCGGTCGGTCAGGAAGGAGCGGCCCATAGATCCTGCGCAACGAGCCGGCAAGCCCGTCCGGCACGGCCGTCCCCGAGTTGTCGGCGAAGCGGTACAGGCCACTCAACCTCACGTCGTGGGCCAGGACGGTCCCGCTTCGGCGGCGGAGCGACGCCAGTGCGGCCGAGTGGAACTCGCTGTTGCCGAGCACGTAGACGATGTCGTCGTAGCCGCCTGTTGCCGCCTCGACACCGAGAAGGCGCCGGGCGTCGTAGACGGCAAGCCCCGGCGGCACCCTTGGCGACCCGGGCGAGAACTCGAGGCCGTCGGCGAAGCAGTCGATGTCGAGGTCCGCCAGAGACGCCAGCTCCTCGACGAGACGGAAGCTGTAGTTGGCGATCCCAGAGGGCACGGGCGGGAACGGCGAGACGATCGCGATGCGACGACGACGGTGCCAGGGACGGCCGGGTCGGGCCAGCAGGTCTTCGTAGACAGCCGCGGTCCGATCCGCGACGTCTCCCCACGTTGTTCGCGTGGCCGCGCCGTGCCGACGCGAAGCCTCGCGAAACGCCTCGTCGCACAGTCCTCGTTCGATCGAGGCACTGACAGCTGCCGGGCTTGAGGCGTCGAAAACGGCTTCAGGCGGGACCAGGTCCCTCAAGAGGTCCACATCGGCGACGATCGCGACGGCGCCGCATGCCATCGCCTCCGCAACGTGAAGTCCGTAGTCGCCGGAAAGGGACGGGCAGCACAGCAGTTCGGTCGCCTGGTAGAGGCTACGCATCGCTTCCTTCGACACCGCTCCGGCCCAGAGGACTCGACCGCCGATGCCCGCGGCTGTGGCCAGGTGGCTGAAGCGGTTGGCAGCCGGTTCGGGACGATAGCCGGTGATGACGAGCTGACGCGAGTCGCGCAAGGCTTCGGGCAGGCGTGCGAAGGCGCCGATGAGCGCCTCGAGGTTGTCCAGATCGTCGTGGGAGGCGGGGTAGAGGACGAACGACGCCTCGAGGCCGGGAACCCGTGCGCGTGCCGCAGCGCCGGCGCCGTCGCGTGATGCCGGGGGCAAGAGCTCCTCGTCGGTGCCCGCTCCGACGACGCGTACCGTGCCCGGGTCGACGCCGAGAGCGCCGACGAGCGACCGACTCTGTGCCGGAGACATCGTGAGAAGTGCGTCGGCTGCGCGCAAGACCTCCACAGGGCCCGAATTCACCGTTAGGTGCCTGAGGTCCTCGAGCGATGAGCCGTGATGCGCGGGAGGCAGCGGCTCCAACACGGTCGCGCAGAACCGCACGCCCTGCTCATGGGCCCATCGAGGCCATGTGCGGCCTATCGGCACGCAGGGGGCGAATGGCCAGAGCACGTGAAGCACGCGGGCTTCCGGCAGTTGCGACACCCCCCCGTAACCGACTTTTCCCGAGCGCAGAAGGGGCCCGAGGTCCCCCGGCGGGAGCAGGTCGCGATTCAGCAGGTAGTGGCCCACCAGGTGAGGATGGTCGCGCTCGAGTGCAACCGCGAGCTCGTAGGAGTACCGGGCCACGCCCCGGTCCCGCAGGCCCGGGTTCTGGAGCGCTTGAAGGTCGAGTACGACCGGACCGAGGGCCATTGCGAAAGGGTCGAGTCTCAGTGCTGCGGGGGGTCCTCGGCGGCGGAAGACACTGCTGGGTCGCCGCGGGGCTGTTTCTCCGCGGTCTTCCTGGACCCGAGCGGCGTCACCTCGGTCACCTGACGGAGAGAGTCCTCGACCTCCTCGAGGCGCCCTGAAGCGGTCGCGAGAAGACGCCCGAGGAGCTCGGTCGTCTGGTTGCACATCTCGACCTGCACCTTGACGATGTCGGTCAGCTCGGCAACCTGGTCCTGGAGCTCGGTAACGTGCTCGAGCACGTCCGCGAGCGGCAGCGTGACTCGTCTGTCGAACTTTGCCGTCAAGCTGGTGCTCGCCTGGCGCCAACCTCGTCGGCCGATGGACGCCACGGTCAGTCGTCTCCTTCGGTGCGCTCGTTCTGCGGCGGAGCTTACCGGCTACTGCCCAGGTCAGGTGGTGACACCGGTTGCGCCGGGGCCTGCTGGCCTGCCGAGAAGAGCCGTTCTTGGCTAGGGTGCGGGGGATGGAAGTTACACAGGTGAACCCGCTTCTTGCCGCGGATGGTGGCAAAGAGCGACAACTCCCATCGCGAGTCGTCTCCGCGAAGGTGAGCCTTCGCAAGCGGTTCATCGAGATCTGGCAGGCGCGCGAGCTCGTCGTCTTTCTCATTCGCAAAGAGCTGAAGGTCCGCTACAAGAACAGCGTCCTCGGCTTCTTGTGGTCTTTCCTGAATCCGGCGTTGATCCTGTGCGTCTACTACGTGGTGTTCAAGTACTTCCTGAACAACCACATCTCGTACTTTGCGATCTACCTCTTCGCAGGACTGCTGCCGTGGAACCTGTTCAACAACTCGCTGCTCAGCTCGGCGGGCGTGCTCGTCGCCCAGGCCGGGATCGTGAAGAAAGTGTCGTTCCCCCGTGAGATCCTCCCCCTCGCCCAGGTGGGCACCGCGATGTGCTACTTCTTCTTTCAGGCCTGCATCATGCTGGCCTTCCTCGTCGGGTTCGGGGTCATGCCCGATTGGAAGTACGCGCCGGTCATGATCTTCGCTCTCGTGTGTGACATCGTTCTGTCGGCGGCGCTCGCGGTCTTCCTCTCGGCGGTCACCGTCTACCTACGCGACGTCCAGCACCTGATCGAAGTTGCGCTCGTGGCGGGGTTCTTCAGCGCACCGATCGTCTACCCGTTCTCCACTGTCGGCCACAAGTTGGCGCAGCACGGCATCTTGTGGGTCTACTTTTGCAACCCCCTCGTCTCAATAGTGCTCTCCTTCCAGCGCTTCATTTATGGAACGGTGGCGCCGCGCGACATCCCATACCCGCTCGCTACCTATAGCGAGCAGTGGTACCTGCTCGTGCTCGGCATCGTGTTCGTCGTCTCCGTGCTGCTCTTCATGCTCGCGATGCTCGTGTTCGGCAGGGTCGAAGGCAACTTCGCCGAGGAGCTCTGAGTACCCCTGCAAACAGCGATCGACGTCCAGCAGGTCTCGAAACGCTTCCGCCTCTACAAGGAGAAGTACACCTCTTTGAAGGAGCGGATACTGCACGCCGGGCACGTGCCCTTCAACGACTTCTGGGCACTGCGCGACGTCGAATTCGAAGTCCACACCGGCGAGACATTTGGGATCATCGGACGGAACGGCTCCGGCAAGTCGACCATGCTCAAGTGCATCGCGGGCATCCTGCAGCCCACCTCGGGCCAGATTGTCGTCCGTGGGCAGGTTGCCGCGATGCTCGAGCTCGGGGCGGGCTTCCAACCCGAACTGTCGGGCAGGGACAACATCTTCCTGAACGCCTCGTTGCTGGGCCTCTCGCGCCGCGAGATAGAGCGCCGTTTCGACGCGATCGTCGCCTTCGCGGAGCTCGAGGACTTCATCGACAACCAGGTGCGCTTCTACTCCTCGGGCATGTACGTCCGCCTCGGGTTTGCGGTTGCAGTGAACGTCGAGCCCGATGTGCTGCTCATCGACGAAGTGCTCGCGGTCGGCGATGAACGGTTCCAGCAAAAGTGCATGGAACGAGTGCACCAATTCCAAAGCGAGGGCCGGACGATCATCCTCGTGTCGCACTCGGCCGATGTCGTGCGACAGGTCTGCGATCGTGTCGTCGTGCTCGAGACGGGAAAGGTCGTGACAGTTGCTCCGCCCGGAGAGGCGATCAGGGCGTTTCGTGACTGCCTGCTTGCAGGCGAGGTTCCCGTCGCGTTGCCCGCAGATGAGCCTGATCCGACCGGGGCCGTCGAAGTCGTCGTCCAGGCCGAGAGACGCGTCGTGATCACCAACACCTTGGCCCGGCATTCCGGCCCCTCGGGCCGCGCCTACCTCGTTCCAGGGGATTCTTTCCGTCTCGAGCTTCAGTTCCAGGTGAACGAGCCGCTCACCAACGTGGCGTTCGGCTGCGAGGTGATCAACTCCAGCGGCGCCCCGGTGTTCAACTGCGACAGCGCGATGCCGGAGATCCGCCAGGTTCATGATCTCCCGCCCGGGCGCTACCAAGTGGAATACGACTTCGACCGCCTTCCGCTTCTCGACGGTTCCTTTACGATCAACGCCCGGATCCAAGATGCCGGTGGCGGTGTCGTTCATGCCCGTCTCGAGCCCGCGGCCGCCTTCGAGGTCGTGAACCCCGGGGGCGCTACGGGATTTGTGGCGTTGCCGCTTCGGATAGCACTTGTTTCTTCACCTGTATCCGGTTCGGCGAGGGCGGCTGCCGGGTGACCTCTGAGGTCGTGGCGGAAATTGTGGAGCAGGTGAATCGGTTGCGTGCGACGGGGCAAGTCCCGCCAGGGTTCGAGGACGATCTCGACACGTGTTTCGAAAAGGTCGCTGAGGAGAGCTTGGCGGCCGATGAATCGATGGTGGCACAAGGCTCCGGGCTCGGTAGCGGCAAGACGATCGGCGGTGCCGCGAGCCGGATGCGTCTTGCACAACTCCGTCAGCAGGCAACGGCGGTCGCTCGCCGGCGCTGCGGGCCGTCGCTTCGCCGCCTGGAACGCCAGGCAGCGCTCGCAACAGCCAGGGCGGGCGAAGCCGTGTCGATTTGGACCCACGTCACGGTGGACCATCTGGAACGGATCGCCGCACTTTCGCCTCGGGCGTCACGAGTCCTTGCGAGAGCCCGTCCCGGTGATTCGAGCGTGTCGGCCGTCGCGACGATGTACCCGACGATCGAGGGCCCACTTCTGTCCTGGGTTCTCGAGCGACTGGGTGCCGCGGCACCCGAGGGCGGTCGAGGGGAGCCAGCTCGGGTGCTGCATGCAGAGTGTGGTGACGGGCGGGTCGTTGAGGCGCTCGTGGCCCGAGGTTTCGACGCGCGAGGCGCTGACCCCCGTGCGCCCGTGCGATCCGACGGTGACACGCGGATCGTGGCGGCGGGAGCCTTGGAGTACCTCGGCGCGACTTTGCCCGGGACCGTCGACGGCCTGCTGCTGACCGGCGTCGTGGATCGCCTCCGCCCCGGTGGGGGTCGTGCGTTGGCACAGCTGGCGGCGCGCTGTCTTTCCCCCGGGGGCGTTGTTGTGCTTGTGAGCACGCGACCCGAAGCCGTCATCGCCATGGACCCGGTTGCCGCCGACCTCGCACACGGCCGCCCGCTTCACCCGGTCACCTGGTACCACCTGCTGGCGCGTTACGGACTCTCAGTTCTGGCGACATTCGAGCCAGACCTGAGTGAGCCGGACGTCTTCGCCGTCTCCGCACAGCGTCTCGCGCCGCCCCAACTTGCCGGCAGGGACAGTCCTTGAGGACCAGACCGACCCGGATCGACCAGGTCATTCCCTCTATCGTCGAGCGTGACGCTGTCAGCCACCACACCTTGGAAGCTCAGCGAGTTCTGCATTCGATGGGTTTTGTCTCGGAGATCTACGCCTGCAGCATGGGTCCCGGGCTGGCCGGTCGGGTACACCCCCTTTCGGACCTTCCCCGCGATACGAGCGAGCGTCAATGGGTCTGCTACCAGGCGTCGATCGGCTCTCCTGCCGCGGACACGGTCGGGTCGCACCCGGGCCTGAAGCTCATCGACTATCACAACATCAGCCCTTCAGAGCTCATCGAACGATGGATGCCCCACCTAGGTGAAGAGGTCCGACTCGGGCGTAGGCAGCTGGCTGAACTGGCGCCTGTCGCCGAGCTCGGCTTCGCCGACTCGGAGTTCAATCGTGCCGAGCTCGAGCAAGCCGGCTGTCGCCACACGATGGTCGCTCCACTAATGGTCGACACTGCGAACTTCTACTCTCCCCCCGACCAGCGTGTCGTGGATCGCTTCGAAGCGGCGCGCCTGCGCGGCGGGCACGATTGGCTCTTTGTCGGCCAGATGCTGCCGCACAAGGCGCATCACGACGTCATCAAGGCGCTTGCCTGTGCCCGCAAGATGTTCGATCCGGAGGCCCGCCTGCACCTGGTCGGCAGGGAGAGCTGTCGTGCCTATGCGGACGCGTTGCGCAGATTCGTGTCAGCCCTCGGTCTGACCGGGGCCGTGGAATTCGTGGGCTCGATCAGCCCGAGTGAGCTCTCGGCGTACTACGCGAGCGCAGACGTGTTCGTTTGCTGCTCGGACCACGAGGGGTTCTGTGTACCGCTGCTGGAAGCGATGCACCACCGACTGCCGATCGTCGCTTATGGCGTCACGGCAGTCCCCGAGACGCTTCTCGACGCCGGGATCGTCTTGCCCTCCAAGTCGCCGGCGTTGGTCGCCGCAGCGGTTCAGCGCGTGCTGACCGATCACGGCCTGTGCGACAGCCTTGTGGCCGCGGGCCTGAGGCGAAGCCGGTCGTTCACTCTCGAGGGCGCGAGGCGTGCTTTCGCACGGGCGATAGAGCAGGCGCTCCAAGGCGCCTGAAGTCGCGTCGCCCGACGGGGATCGGCGAGGAGCGTCGGGTGGACATGCTCGTCCCGCGAGATCCCAAGGTGACGAGGCGTGCCGAAGGTTGCGAAGCAACAAGAATTTAGGATCCCACTACTAACATGGCACACATCCGCAACATCAGGCGTTGTGCCGCCGCACTTGCATGTGTGTCGCTCGGCATCCTCGCCGGGCCGCTCATGGTCGTCCCCGGCGCGGCAGCGACGGATCACTTTTCGATCGCGCCGTTTCCCGCGTCAAACCTCCACCTTGTCGGGCTCGGTGACGGCTCCGGAGCGGGCATGAGCCAATGGGGCGCCTTCGGATACGCCGCGCTCGACCACGAGAGCTTCCAGTGGATTCTCGCTCACTACTACCCTGGGACGACCTTGTCCTACAGCGACAGCTTGGTGTCGACAGACCCGATGGTCTCGGTCGATCTCAACGAGAACGACGGAGATCCTGTAGTCGTCACGTCTCAATCCGCGTTCTCGTTCGGTGGGGTCCTCTTTCCCGGCGGTCAAGCCGTGCGAGCCGTTGCGTCGCAGGGCACGTGGACCCTCTCGGACGCGGCCGGGTGCTCATCGAAACAGTGGCTGCCGGTCGCGTCGGACGTCGTGAATCCCATCGCAGTGCCCTCCTCGGTGCAGCCCTCTGCAACCTTGAGCCAGGTGCTGACGATATGCGAGCGCGACGGTGTCGAACTTCCTGTTCGCGGGACCGTCGAGGCGTACGACGCGCCGGGCGGGCCCGTCACCCTCAGCATCCTTTCGCTTGAGGAATACGTCCGCAGCGTCATCTCCGCCGAGGTGTCGTGGTCGTGGGGGCTCTTCGGAGGCACGACGGACGCCCCCCAGGATCACGAGTGGGGGTTCCAGGCGCTCGAGGCGCAGGCCGTCGCCACGCGGTCGTACGTAGCGGCCGAGATCGTCTCGGGTGGCTGGGCACCGTATGCGACGGCGTGCGACTCCTACTGCCAGTCGTACCCGGGCATGGTCGATGAGAACCCCATGTCGAACGCCGCCGAGTCTGACACGGCGGGCGAGATCCTCGAGCAGCCCGCCGCGACCAGCGTGCCGGGCGCTTCAGGCGGGATACCGGGCACCTTTGCGGTGCCCGCGACACCAGGTACGGCTTGGTCGCCCGTGTCTGCCGAGTACTCCGCGTCGTCCGGTGGCTACACCGCGAGCGGCGAGTTCCCAGGCGTTGTCGACCGAGGTGACGCGGTCTGTATCAAGAGCAGGTTCTACTCGTGCAATCCGTGCCACAAGTGGTGGGCGTCGATACCTGTGAGCGCTATCGAGAAGGCGTTCCCTTCTGTCGGCGAGCTCGCCGAAGTGGAAGTGAAACAGCGCAACGGCGTGGGGTCGTTCGGCGGCCGGGTAGTGACCGTCGAGATCGTCGGTACGACAGGCACCGAGGTCCCGGCATCGTCCTTCGCACTGGGGGCCTTGATCGGCGCGAACAACCAGGCGCACTGCGCTTCAAACTGGTACGCGGTCACCAACGGGCCCTGATATCGCGCAGGTAGGCTCGAAGCAGTCCCATCGGGAGGCGACTTGGAGATCCGGGACAGGCTGTACATCGGTGGCGCTTGGGTCGTTCCCGTGCGCACCGACCTCATCGAGGTTCTCGACTCGACGACCGAGGAGATAATCGGCAGTGTTCCGCGTGGCACCGCCGAAGACGCGTCACGTGCGGTCGAGGCGGCACGCGGCGCGTTCGACGACTGGGCGCGGACCGCGCCGTCCGAACGGGCGCAGTACGCGTCGCGCATAGCCGAGGCCCTCGGTAGTCGCATGACCGAGGTCAGCCAGCTGATCGCCCGGGAGGTGGGCACGCCGGTCAATGTCTCGATGGTCATCCAAGTTGGCCTGCCCATAATGACCTTCGGCTCCATGGCCGATCTCGTCGGCCAGATCACCTGGGAGCAGTCCGTCGGCAATTCACTGGTCGTTCGTGAGCCGGTTGGTGTCGTTGGCGCCATCACGCCGTGGAATTACCCCCTACATCAGATAGCTGCCAAGGTCGCGCCGGCTCTGGCTGCCGGCTGCACCGTGGTTCTCAAGCCGAGCGGGGTTGCCCCACTGAACGCGTTCGTTCTGGCCGAGGTCGTACACGAGATCGGGCTTCCACCCGGAGTGTTCAACCTGGTCTCGGGGAGCGGCTCGGATGTCGGCGAGGCAGTCGCCAGCCATCGGGAAGTCGACATGGTGTCGTTCACCGGTTCCACGCGAACCGGGCGACGGGTCGCAGAGCTGGCCGCGGCGACGGCGAAGAGGGTGACCCTTGAACTCGGCGGCAAGTCGGCCACCGTGATCCTTCCGGACGCCGACTTCGACCGAGCGGTGACCGCTGGGGTCGCGATGTGCCTCTTGAACTCGGGCCAGACCTGTAGCGCCTTGACCCGGATGCTCGTGCCCCGCGACCGGTTGTCAGAGGTCGAGGCGATCGCCGCGCGGACTGCCGAGTCCTACACGCCCGGCAACCCTTTCCTCGACACGACACGTATCGGCCCGCTTGTCTCGGCAGCCCAACGGGACCGTGTGCGCGCGTACATCCTCAAAGGGATCGAAGAAGGCGCGAAGCTCGTCACGGGAGGGGTCGACGCCCCGGAAGGCCTGGAGAAGGGCTTTTTCGTCCGCCCGACGGTTTTCTCGGAGGTCCGGCGCGACATGACGATCGCCCAGGAGGAGATCTTCGGGCCGGTCCTGTCGATCCTCCCCTACGACACCGAGGACGAGGCGATTGAGATCGCGAACGACTCGATCTACGGATTGGCCGGCGCAGTGTGGGCGGCCGATGAGAGGAGCGCAGTCGAAGTTGCTCGTCGTATTCGCACGGGTCAGGTCGACATCAACGGTGGCGGCTTCAACCCGTTGGCGCCCTTCGGCGGCTTCAAGCAGTCAGGCCATGGTCGAGAGCTGGGCAAGTTCGGTCTCGAGGAGTACCTCGAGACCAAGTCGCTGCAGCTGTAGCACCTTGGGACTCTGCCGTCCTCCACGCCAGTTGACCTCACGGGTCGCCCAGGACCGCTCACGATTCGGTCTCCAACCTCCAGATCCTCCGTTGGCCTCGGCGCCCGGGCCGGAGCCGTCGTGACCGAGATGCTGCCAGCTGGAGAGTGGCCCAGAGAGGCCTGGCTCAGGCGGGCTTGGCCGCGTATTCGGTTCCTCGCAGGGATCGCGCTCGGCGGCGTCGCTCTCTGGGCGGTTTCCGGTCAAGGTGTTGAGCTGGCCGGGGCGTCGACCGAGCTCTCCCATCTCGACGCTGGATGGTTGCTGGTCGCGGTGGGAGTCGAGGCGCTGTCGCTTGTTGCTTTTGCTCGCATGGATCAGCTCTTGCTCCGATGCGGCGGAGTTCACTCCGGAATCGGGCGGTTCACAGTGATCTCGTTCGCTGCTGGTGCGATCGCGAGCTCACTACCGGCGGGACCGCTTGTCGCGAGTGCCTTCGGCTTCCGGCAATTTCGCCGCCTCGGCGCGTCGGAGGCGCTCTCAGCCTGGGCGTTGTTGGCGACGCTCGTGTTCTCCTCACTCGGGCTCGCTCTGCTTGCCACCGCCGGCCTCGTTGTCGCAGAGCGCCAAGGTTCGGCTTTCGACCTTGTAGGAGTCACCGTTGCAGTCTTCGCGATCACGATCGCCGGGGCCGCCGTCTTGTACCAGCGACGGGCACTCGCCAGGTTCCTCGTATTGACGCTCAAAGCCTCACGCCGCCTCACCGGCTTGCCGCGTCGGCCGGCTGACGCGCTCGTCTCCCAAATCGGGGCCAGCTTGAGTCAGGTCGTTCTCGGCAAGCGAGACCTCCTGGTCGTCCTCGCTTGGTCGCTCGCCAACTGGGCCCTCGACTGTTCATGCCTGGTGTTCGCCTATCTCGCAGTCGGAGCAGGTGTGCCCTGGCGTGGGTTGCTTCTCGCCTACGGGGCGGGTCAGTTGGCCGCGAACCTCCCGATCACCCCAGGCGGCCTCGGCGTCGTCGAGGGGAGCCTCGTCATCGCGCTCGTCGCGTTCGGAGGTGGCCAGATCAGCACCGTCGCGGCCGTCCTGTTGTACCGGATCGTGAGCTTCTGGGGATTCCTCCCCGTCGGATGGGCCTTCTGGGGCGGCCTCACCTGGCACAATCGCCGCGTTGATCGTGCTGTCGCCCTGGCGCGTGCCGCATCGGACTCAGGCGAGCACTGGGCCTCGGAGCTTCCGGAATGACTCGCAGCGCGCACGGGTCCGTGGAGCGTCGGGAGCGCCTCGTCGTTCGTGCGAGCGCAGCGGTGTTGTGCTGTAGTCGTGAGGAGGACCGCTCATGAAAGCCAAGCTCGTCGGGTTCGTCGCCATCGTGACGGTGACCGGGTTGCTCGGTGGCTGCACTGCTGCCCGCAACGGGCTCGGCACACGTGACAGCGCTTGTTTCAGGGTCTACCCGGAGGCGGTGGCTGCGGTTCACGGCCACGGCCGGTTCGCCGGCGAGCGATATCTGCCGCCGCGCTCGCTGATCATCGACCTGCATGACGTTGTGGTGCCCGACACCTTGCAGGACGCGGCCCGCGTTGCCACGTGTCTTGTTGCCTTTGAGGGCCACTTCACCACCTCGAACGTCAAGCTGGGCTGGAGCCCGAGTGGCCTTACGGGCAGGACCGCCGTGGTCGTCATCCGTCAGCGCGATCTGGTGTTGCTGGCGACTGTGGTCCTCGGTCGCATCCCGCGCTCGCTCGTGTTCGCCCGCGTGTTCCCGAGGCTGCGATAGGTCCCAGGAGAGTCGGGCTCCTCGTCAGCTCCCTGGCTCTGGCCCAGGGCTGTTCTCGGTCGCCAGTTCGACCTCGACCGAAACAGCAGCTGCGCCCGGGTCACCGACGAGTTCGAGTTGCACGATGGCGCCGGCGTCCGAAAGATCGCCGGAGGCGAGCTCGACAAGCCCCACGAGCGAAGGAGGCCCAGTCACGCGACACCGGGCGACCTGAGTGCGCATCGAGCCCTTAGCCTCGGATTTCGCCCGCCGCAGAGCCACGAGAACCACCGCTACTGCCTCGACGAGATCGGGACGCGCGTCGGGGCCGGCCTCGGCCGCCAACTGAGCGCCGGAGGGCCAGCTGGAACCATGAATCGAGCCGGACTGCCACCACGACCATGCCTCCTCGGTGCAGTAGGGGAGGAATGGCGCGAACAGCCTCAGCAGCACCGACAGGCTCAGTGCCAGCGCGTGCCGGGCGGACGCGGGACCAGCCTCGGACGGCTCGCCGTAGGAGCGGGCCTTGACGAGTTCGAGGTAGTCGTCGCAGTACGACCAGAAGAAGGACTCGGTCACTTCGAGGGCCCGTGCATGGTCGTAGGAGTCGAATTCGGCCGTCGCTTGGTCGACGACGGCCGCGAGGCGTGCCAGCATGGCCGCGTCGACCGCCGTGAGAGCTGCTGGCGAGACAGGTGCAGGGGAATCGGAGCCGTCCAATCGTGACAGCACGAAACGGCTCGCGTTCAGGATCTTGATGGCGAGCCGCCGGCCGACCTTCATCTGCTCCTCGCTGAACACGGTGTCGGCGCCCAGGCGAGCTGATCCCGCCCAGTAACGCACGGCGTCGGTGCTGTACTTCTCGAGGTACTCGAGAGGAGTGATGGCGTTGCCTAGGGACTTGCCGATCTTCTTGCGATCGGGGTCGAGGATCCATCCCGAGATGGCGACGTGGCGCCACGGGAGTGCGGAGTGTTCGAGCTCGGAGCGCACGATCGTCGAGAACAGCCAAGTCCTGATGATCTCGTGCGCTTGCGGTCGCAGGTCCATGGGGAAGACCTTGGCGAAGAAGTCCGGGTCCTCCTCCCATTTGCCCGCGATCTGCGGTGTCAAAGACGAGGTGGCCCAGGTGTCCATTACATCGGGGTCGCCGACGAACCCACCAGGTTTGCCGCGTTGTCCTTCGGTGTAGCCCTCTGGGACGTCAGTCGACGGGTCGACAGGCAGGCGCTGCTCGGAGGCGAGCAGCAGACCGTCGACCGCGACGTCGCCCTCGTCGTCGAGCCGGTACCAGACCGGGAAGGGAACGCCGAAGAATCGCTGACGCGAGATGTTCCAGTCTCCTGTCAGTCCTTCCACCCAGGCTTCGTAGCGGGCCCGCATGTGAGCGGGGTGCCACTGCAACTCGCGGCCCCGCTCGAGGAGCTTCTCGCGGCGGTCGAGGGTTCGCACGTACCACTGCGAGGACGTGACGATCTCGAGAGGCCGCCGACCCCGTTCGTAGTACTTGACGGCATGGGTGATGGCACGCGGCTCGCCGAGCAGGTCGCCGGACTCACGAAGTAGCTCCACGATGCGCGCCTGGGCACGCTTGATCGGCAGGCCTTCGATCTCCGCGTACCTCGCGTTCGCCCGCCCGGGGTCGACCGACTCCCAGCCCGGTGCTCCGAAGGGTGCCGGACCCAGGCGACCATCCCTCCCGACCACCGAGCGCGTTGGCAAAGCGAGGTCCCGCCACCACGTCACGTCCGTCAAGTCTCCGAAGGTGCAGATCATCGCTATGCCCGATCCCTTGTCCGGCTCTGCGAGCTCGTGGGAAAGGACTGGGACGGGCACACCGAACAACGGAGTCAGGACCTCGGAGCCGAACAAGGCCTGGTAACGCTCATCGCCCGGATGGGCGACGAGCGCCACACAAGCCGGGACCAGCTCGGGTCGCGTCGTCTCAATCTCGACGGGATGACCTTGCTGAGAGGCTCTTGCAAAGCGGAGCCGATGGTAGAAGCCAGGGTCCTCCTTGTCGACGAGCTCGGCCTGGGCGACCGCGGTCTGGAAGTCGACGTCCCACAGCGTCGGTGCTTCTTGTCGGTAGGCCTGACTGCGGGCCAAAAGGCGCAGGAAACCGCGCTGCGAGGCTCTTCTCGAAACTTCACCGATCGTCGTGTAGTGCTGGGTCCAGTCGTACGAGGCGCCCAGCTTGCGGTACAGGCGCTCGAAAGCCTGCTCGTCCTCGGCTATGAGGACGTTGCACAACTCGATGAAGTTCGGCCGCGATATCGGGACCGCACGGGCGTTCTTGTCCCGCTTGTGCTCAAGCGAGGGTGGCACGAAGTCCGCGTCGTAAGGAAGCGACGGGTCGCAACTGACCCCGAAGTAGTCCTGAACGCGGCGCTCGGTGGGCAGGCCGTTGTCGTCCCAGCCGATCGGGTAGAAGACCGCCTTGCCGGTCATTCGTTGGTACCGGGCGACGATATCGGTCTGGGTGTAGGAGAACACGTGACCGACGTGGAGCGAACCGGACACCGTCGGCGGCGGTGTGTCGATCGAGAACACGCCCGCGCGGCCCCCGGCCGGGTCGAAGCGGTATGTGCCGTCCTGCTCCCAGCGCGTCGCCCAACGATCCTCGAGGCCCTCCAGCGAGGGTCGGTCGGGCACGCGGGGAGTAGCCATTGGCCTAGTACGGTACTCCTGTGTTGCGCCTTCATGACACGGCCCTAGGCCACAGCCGGGAGCTCGAGACCCGCGAGCCTGGCAGGATGGGCTTGTACATCTGCGGTTCGACCGTTTACGGACCGCCTCACATCGGTCACGGCCGCTTTTCACTCGTGTATGACGTCCTCAGGCGCTATCTCGAGTACTCGGGGATCGTCGTCGACCACGTCTCCAACGTGACCGACATCGATGACAAGATCATCGCTCGGGCGAACGAGGAGCACCGACGGCCGGAGGAGATCGCGGATCAGTACGAGGCCGAATGGTGGGACGCGATGGGCACCTTGGGATGCCTCCTGCCAACGCAGGTCCCGCACGCGACTGCCTTCATCGAGGAGATGGTGGAGCTCGTCGCCGGGCTCGTGGCGCGCGACTGTGCCTATGAGACGGTCGACGGCGTCTACTTCGCCGTCGCGACGGTCGACGACTACGGGCTGCTCGCGCACCAGAGCCTTGCCTCGCTGCGGTCAGGCGCTCGCGTAGAGGTGAATGAGAATAAGCGCTCGCCGTTGGACTTCGCCCTATGGAAGAAGGCAAAACCTGCTGAGCCCTGGTGGGCCTCTCCCTGGGGCCCCGGACGGCCCGGCTGGCACACAGAGTGCGTTGTCATGTCGCTAGCCCTGCTCGGCGATGGATTCGACCTCCACGGCGGCGGCCAAGACCTGATTTTCCCGCATCACGAGAACGAGCGGACGCAAGCCGAAGCGATCGGCAGGCCGTTTGCGCGCTGTTGGATGCACAACGGCATGGTCGAAGCGCGCGGGGGAGAGAAGATGTCGAAGTCGTTGGGCAACGTTCTCACGCTGTCAGATCTCTTCGAGCAGAGTGATCCGCGCGCGTACCGCTTGTTGGTGCTGCAGTCTCACTATCGTGCGCCGATCGAAGTGACAGCCACGACGTTGAGTGACGCCGTGTCGGCGCTCGGCCGGCTGGATGCCCTGAGCGGCCGGGTGGCCGAGCTGGGCCGGCTCGACATCCAGCGGAGCGATCCTGAGGTGAAGGGCGCTTTCGTCGAGAGGATGCAGGACGACCTCGATACGCCGGGCGCGACTGCTGTGCTCTTCGACGCGATAAGGCGCGCGAACGTTGCTTTCGACGCCCGGGATGCGCAAAGAGCCACCGAGCTGACCCGGGCCGTGCTCGAATGCTTCGGAGCCGTCGGACTCGAGGCGAAGGGATCCGGCGAGATTCCTGAGGCTGTGCTCGAGCTCGGCCAGCGTCGAGACCAGGCCCGTGCCGCGCGTGACTTCGCCAACGCTGACGTGCTGCGTTCGGAGATTGTCGCACTTGGCTACGTGGTCGAGGACACCTCTTCGGGCACGAGAATTCGCCGCTGAGCTTGGGTTTTCGACGGCCTTGGCGCTGCAGCGGCGCTGCAGCGCCGCTGCAGGTCGACCCGAGTGGATCTGGGCTAACAGGCGCTGGGAAAGCTCTGCTACGTTGTCGGTCCAGAGCAACCGGATCGTGATGTAGCGAGGGGTTGCCGAGTTGTCGGGCGATAACCCGGTTTGCGGGCATCATCCCGGATCTCGGCCACGCCAAGTCAGGCAGCCCGACCCTGGTGCTCTTGTACTTGCAACTTGCAACCTGCAATCTGAGACAAAGGGGAACGCCACCGTGGCGACCGGCGTAGTGAAGTGGTTCAACAGCGAGAAGGGCTACGGCTTCATCTCACAGTCCGACGGCGTGGACGTTTTCGTTCACCACTCGTCTATCCAAATGTCCGGTTACCGGACCCTCACCGAGGGCCAGGAAGTCGAATTCGACGTTCAGGAGGGCCAGAAGGGGCTGCAGGCAGCCAACGTCCGGGCGCGCTGAGTCCGCGCACTCCCGGTGGATCCGCTGCTGAGCAGCGGTCCTCGCAATCGTCGGGTCCTGTCCAACCGGGCTCGGCCTCAAAGCTCGGTTCCATATGTCGAGCCGCCTGTTCTTCGCGCCTCGGACGACGGGGCCGGCCACGCGCGCTGTCACAGGTAGCCGAGGCTGCGCCGTTTCCGGCGGGGGTCGTGCGGTCTCCAGCGACTGGTCGATGACGTCGGAGGAGCCGAGTAAGTGGCACGCGGTCCCGGACCCGAGGTAGGCGATGAGTGACTTCTCGATGGAGCTGAACGAAGATCAGCTCCAGGTTCTCAGGTGGGTTCACGATTTCGCCGAGAACGTGGTGCGTCCCGCGGCCCACGAGTGGGACGAGCGCGAGGAGACACCCTGGCCGATCATCGAGGAGGCCGCCAGGATCGGGCTCTACTCGTTCGACTTCGTGGCGAATTGCTTTGCTGATCCGACCGGGCTGCTGTTCCCACTGGTCAACGAGGAGCTGGTCTGGGGTGACGCGGGCATCGCTCTCGCGCTCCTCGGTTCGACTCTCGGTGTCGCCGGGATCGTTGCAGCCGGCACTCCCGAGCAGGTGGCCGAATGGGCTCCGCGGTGCTTCGGTCACGTCGGTGGCATTCAGCTCACGGCCCTGTGCGTGTCCGAGGTCGATGCGGGACCGGACTTGGGTGGCATGAGAACCCGGGCCGAGTACGACGCAGCGAGCGATACGTGGACCCTGAACGGGACGAAGACCTGGGTCACAAACGGCGGCATCGCCGACATCCACCTGGTCGCGGCGTCAGCGGAGTCGGACCTGGACCTGGGCGTGGGTGGCCAGGCGTTCTTCATCGTGCCGCCGAAGACTCCTGGACTCGCGATGGGCCGCAAGTTCCAGAAGATGGGTATGCGCGCGTCCCACACCGCTGAGGTCGTTCTGCACGACGTGACGGTGCCCGGCCGGTGCCTGCTCGGTGGCAAGGACCGCCTCGACGAGCGGATCGCGCGCGCACGCGAGGTGACGGACGGGAATTCGTCTGCCACAACGGCGGCCTTCGAGGCGACCCGGCCTGCCGTCGCTGCCCAGGCGGTCGGCATCGCGCGTGCCGCGTACGAGTACGCCCTCGAGTTTGCCAAGCAGCGCAAGACCTTCGGGCGTCCGATCATCGAGCGTCAGGCCGTTGCGTTCAAGCTTGCCGACATGAGGACGCGTATCGACGCCTCGCGCCTGTTGTACATGCGGGCCGCGTCGATGGTCATGTCGGGGACGGCTTTGACAGCAGCAGAAGGCTCCATGGCCAAGCTGTTCGCCGGCGAGACGGCCGTATGGGTCAGCGAGCAGGCGATCCAGATCCTCGGGGCCTGTGGCTACTCGCGCGAGTATCCCGTCGAGCGTTGGCACCGCGACTCCAAGGCCTACACGATCTTTGAGGGGACCAGTGAGACCCAGCGCCTTGTGATAGCCAGAGCCATATCCGGAGTGGACGTCCAGTAGTCGAGAGGCTGGCGGCACGATGGCCTTTGAACCAATAGCGATCGACCGGATCATGCGCGGCATCGTGCACAAGTGGGACGGGGATCCCGGTCACGACCGTGGTGGCCACGATCGCGCAAGCGATGACGACGGCCTAAATCCTGGGCGGAGCCGCTCCCGTAGCCGGACACGACGTTCGCGAGGCATCGGGGTTCGCCACCGCCGCCGTTGACGAGCACGACCTAGCCCCTACAGAGATGGCGGAGCGTGGTCTGATGACTCTCTACGGTCGAGCTGAGAAGTCAGGGCGCGCTCAGCACGCGAAAGGTGCCGAGGACGCACCCCTCGACACGGTCAATCGACACCGTGACGAGCCCGCGGCAGAATCTTCCCATGGCCGAGTCGCAATCTCCTCGAAGGTATGCCGAACCGGGCTGGTTCACGCGCAATGTCGCTAATCGTCTTGTAGCGACGCTGACACGGGCGGGTGTGAGCGTTTGGGGATCGCGCGAGCTCCGGGTCCGCGGGCGCACGAGCGGGGAGTGGCGGTCTACGCCGGTAAACCTGCTCAGCTTCGCCGGCGAGCACTACTTGGTGGCTCCTCGCGGTGAGACGCAGTGGGTGCGCAACCTTCGCGTCGCTGGTGACGGCGAGTTACGCGTCGGACGCCGGACTCAGGTGTTTCAGGGGCGAGAGCTGGCCGACGCAGAAAAGCC
>Ga0182030_10010673_pt1 | contig 18611 bp, 18 predicted proteins | sample 812S3MmetaG_FD_121299 | JGI IMG/M metagenome (GOLD analysis project Ga0182030, IMG submission 121299) | Permafrost microbial communities from Stordalen Mire, Sweden - 812S3M metaG (Illumina Assembly) | ecosystem: Environmental > Terrestrial > Soil > Wetlands > Permafrost | place: Sweden...
AAAGACCCCCGCCGCTCGACTCGCAGCAACTCTCGCTAAACTGGAGCTGCACATGAACCGGACAGCCGTGGGCTTGACCCGGCCATCCAAGCCGTGTCGATCGGAGGATCGATAGATGCGCTTCGGCCACGGCCTTATGTGCAGGGCGTCGACGCATGGATGGCCGGGTCAAGCCCGGCCACGACGCAAAGCGTGATTTCTATCAAATCCAACCCGCTCTAACGATAGAGGTCGGCGCGGGTCGGCGGCAGGGCGCTCGCGCCGCGCGCGCGCTTGCTGACCAGCGTCTGATAGATTCCGCAGGCGCCGCGCTCGAACACCAGCGAGCAGGCGGCGAGATAGGCGAGCCAAACGCGCGTCGTCGCTTCGCCGACTTCGCCGCAAGCCTCGTCGTAGCGCGCCAGCAGGCGGTCGTGCCACATCCGGCAGGTGCGTTGGTAGTGCTCGCGCCAGCCCTCGACGTCGCGCACCTCGAAGCCGTGGCCTTCGAGGTCGGCGACGGTGCGCCAGAGGTAGTCGAGTTCGCCGCCGGGAAAGATGTAGCGCGTCAGCGCGGCGAATTCCGGCCGCTTCTTGGCGCGCCTGACCGTCGCGCCTTTGCCGGGGCGGGTGATCGCATGATGCAGATAGAGCCCGCCCGGCTTCAACAGCCGCCGCACCGTGGCGAAATACGTGTCGAAATGGGCGGCGCCGATCGCCTCGAACATGCCGACCGAGCTGATCTTGTCGAAACGGTCGCGCCCCTCGAGCCGGGCGTAGTCGATCAGCTCGAAGCGCACCTGGTCGGCAAGCCCGAGCCGCGCCGCCTTGTCGCGGGCGAATTCGATCTGGCGCTCCGACAGCGTTACGCCGAGGACGTTTACGCCGTAATGGCGGGCGGCGTGGCAGGCGAGCGAGCCCCAGCCGCTGCCGATGTCGAGCATCGTCTCGCCGGCTTTGAGCCGCAGCTTGCGGCAGACCATGTCGAGCTTGTTCGCCTGCGCCGCCTCGAGGCTGTCGCTCCAGTCGTGGAAATAGCCGCAGGTGTAAACCATGTCGTCGTCGAGCCACAGCCGATAGAAGGCGTTGGAGACGTCGTAATGGTGGGCGATGTTCTTCTTGTTCTCGGCCTGGCTGCCGTCGCTTTCGCGATCCTGGGCGATTTGCTCGAGCGGCCACGGTCCGCCGCGCGGCGTGAACAGGAACGACAGCGCGGCCCGAAACGCGGCGGGCGTAAGCAGGCTCTTGCGCAATGCGCGGCTGCGCGCCTTCGGCCGCCGGGCGGCGAGGTCGAACAGCGTGCCGTTGAGGATGTCGAGCCGCCGCGCCGCCCACAGATTGGCGAGCGTCGTCAGGCGCGGCGCACGCGCCAGTCCGGCGACGGCGCCTTCGTCGGCGACGGCGATCGTCAGCGCGTCGGCCGGCCAGTCGGCCGGGACGCGCGCGCCGTTCCAAAGCCGAAAGCCGAATTCGAGGCCGAGGCGGCGATGCGCGTCGGCGAGCAGCGCCGCGAGTCCCGCCAGCCTTTTTTCCGCCCTGTCCATATTGTCTCCGTCGCGGCGACGCGCGAGGATCGCCGCCGCGTGAACCCCAGTTAGGCGCGATGCGGCGCGAACGGCAAGCGCGCCGACGCAAAGGGACTGAATATGAATACGCATGTCGTCGGCGGCATGACGATCGGACCCGCTTCGCTCGACGATCTCGGCGCGATCGAAGCGCTCGAAGCCGCGGCCTTCACCGGCGACCGCCTGTCGCGCCGCTCGCTGCGCGCCTTCATCCGCGCGCCGCGCCGGCCGCTGATCGTCGCCCGCTTCGGCGAACGGGTCGCGGGCTACGCGCTGCTGTCGGCGCGCGCCGGCGGCCGCAGCGCGCGCATCTATTCGCTCGCCGTCGACCCCGCCCAGACCCGCCGCGGCGTCGGCCGCGCCCTGCTGCAGGCCTGCGAACGCTACGCGCGCGCGCACGGGCTCGAGGCGCTGCGGCTCGAGGTGCGCTACGACAACCCGGCGGCGATCGCCCTCTACGAGAAGATCGGGTTTCGCCCATTCGGCCAATATCCCGGCTATTACGAAGACGGCGGGACCGCGCTGCGGTTCGAGAAGCGGCTGGCGCCGGCCGCCGACGGCGCCGCCGCGTGAGGATTTTTCGCGCCGCGGGCGGCGAAGCCTCCGCGCCGGCGGCGCGGCGACCGACTTGCGCCGCGCCTTTCTCCGACGCATGGTGCCCAAGTCCGCTCGGCGCGCGATTCGCTTCGCTCCCGTCGCGACGGGCGTCCGCTTTTCGCTCGGCTAGGGAGCCGACCGGCCACATGATCGCCACCAAACGCGACCCCGCATTGCGCCGCGCCGACGCCGCCTCGGGAACGCCATGAACGGCTGGGTGATTCTCGTCGACCATTCGCGCGATTTTCCCAACGCCGAAACGCCGCACAAGGTCATCACCACCAGCGACTATCTCGCGCGGCCGAAGCTGTTCTCGACCGGCGGGCGGGCGAAGATCATCAACCTGTCGCGCTCCTACAACTACCAGTCGAACGGCTATTACGCGTCGCTGCTCGCCGAGGCGCGCGGCCACCGCATCATCCCCAACGTCGAGACCATGCTCGAGCTGCGCGAACGCAAGCTCTACGAGCAGTCGCTGCCCGACCTGCAGGAGGCGCTCACCGCCGCCGCCCATCGCGCCCGCGCCGACGAGACGACCACCTTCGATCTGCTGTTCTGCTTCGGCCTCTGCCTGGACCCGCGCTTCGAGACGTTCGGCCGGCTGCTGTTCGACTGGTACCGCTGCCCGGCGCTGGAAGTGACGATCACGCCGGGAAAGCGTTGGCGGATCGACCGCCTGCGCGCGCGGCCGCTCGCCAAGCTCGGCCCGCAGGAAGCCGAGTTCTTTCGCGACGCGCTGCACCGCCACACCGAGCGCGACTGGCGCAGCCCGCGCGCGCGCGCCGTCGCGAAGTATTCGCTCGCCGTGCTCTACGATCCCGACGAGGCGCTGCCGCCCTCTTCGGTCGAAACCATCCGCCATTTCCAGAAGCTCGCCGAGCGGCAGTCGGTCGACGTGCAGCTGTTGACAAAACGTCAGCTCGCCGAGCTGGCGGAATTCGACGGCCTGTTCATCCGCGCCACGACCTCGATCAACGATTACACTTATCGCTTCGCGCGCCGCGCGCTGCAGGAGGGCATGCCGGTCATCGACGATCCGGTGTCGATGATCCGCTGCACCAACAAGGTTTATCTGCACGAGATGATGGAGGCGCGCGGCGTGCCGACGCCGCCGACCGTCATGCTCGCCGAGGACGAGGATCTCGTCAGGGCGGAGAAGCTGCTCGGCTGGCCGATGGTGGTGAAGATCCCCGACGGCTCGTTCTCGCGCGGCGTGCACAAGGTCGACGATTTCGCCGCGCTGAAGGCGTTGACCGACAAGCTGTTCGAGGACACCGACCTGTTGCTGGCGCAGGCGTTCATGCCGACCGAGTTCGATTGGCGCGTCGGCGTGCTCGAAGGCGAGCCTTTGTTCGTCTGCCAGTACCGCATGGCGCGCGGCCATTGGCAGATCATCAAGCACGGGCCGAACGGCGCGCGCGAGGGCGGCTATCGCACGCTCGACATCGCCGAGGCGCCGCCGCAAGTGATCGAGGTCGCGCTGCGAGCGGCGCGGGCGATCGGCGCCGGCCTCTACGGCGTCGATGTCAAGGAGACGCCAACTGGGCTGGCGGTGATCGAAGTCAACGACAATCCCAATCTCGACCACGGCGTCGAGGACCAGGTCGGCAAGGAAGACATCTGGAACCGCATCCTGCAGTGGTACATCAAGCGCCTCGAGGCGTGAGCGGCGGCGAGGCGGCGACGATCACGAACCGCCGACGCTTGGGTGGACCGCCTCTTTCCGTGTCCTCATCCTGAGCCGCCGGCGAAGCCGGCGAGTCGAAGGACGTTGCAGAACGCGTGGCGACGCGGTCCTCGGAGCGTCCTTCGAGGCCCTCGCTACGCGAGGGCGCCTCAGGATGAGGTCCGAGGATGCCAAGAAGCAGATAGCTCTACGCTTCGACGCTCAGAATATCCTCCAGCGCCGACAGCAGCCGCGCGATCTCGCGCTCCGATCCGACGCTGATGCGCAGATAGGGCGCGATGCGCGCCGGCTCGGCGAAGTGGCGCGCCAGCACCGCCCGCGCGCGCAGCGCGGCCGCCAGTTCGGCGCCGTCTCGCTTTTCGTGGCGGGCGAAGACGAAATTGGCCGACGACGGCAAAACCGAGAAGCCGAGAGCGGCGAGGCCGGCGCTGAGCCTCTCGCGATTGCCCATCACCATTGCGCGGCTCGCCTGGAAATAGGCTTCGTCCTCGATCGCCGCGACCGCGCCCGCCTGCGCCAAGCGGTCGAGCGGATAGGAATTGAAGCTGTCCTTCACCCGTCGCAACCCCTCGATCAGACCCGCATCGCCGAGCGCGTAGCCGACCCGCAGGCCGGCGAGCGCGCGCGACTTCGACATCGTCTGCACGACGAGCAGGTTCGGATGCGCCTTGATCAGCGGGATCGCGGTTTCGGCGCCGAAGTCGACATAGGCCTCGTCGATCACCACCGGCTGGTCGGGGTGATCGGCGAGCAGCCGCGCGATCGCGGCCCGCGGCAGCGCAATGCCGGTCGGCGCGTTGGGGTTGGACAGAATGATCGCGCCGCCCGGACGGCGATAGTCGGCGACGTTGACCCGCATCGACGCGTCGAGCGGGACGGTCTCGGCGCGGATTCCGAACAGCCGGCAATAGGCGGGATAGAAGCTGTAGGTGACGTCGGGAAGCAGCAGCGGCGCCTCGTGCTTCAGCAGCGCGACGAAAACGAAGGCGAGCACTTCGTCGGAACCGTTGCCGACCAGGACCTGATCCGGCCTCACGCCGTGATAGGCCGCCAAAGTCGCGCGCAGGGCGGTCGCCTCGTAGTCGGGGTAGAGCCGCAGGGCGTCGGTCGCCGCGGCGCGGATCGCCTCCAGCACGCGCGGCGAAGGGCCGAGCGGGCTCTCGTTGGTGTTGAGCTTGACTAGATCGGCGACGCACGGCTGCTCGCCCGGCGCATAAGGGGTGAGCTCGGCCACCAGCGGGTTCCAGAAGCGGTTCATCGTGAGTCCCGTAGGAAGATTTCGGCCGCGCGGCGGCGGAAACAATTATCGCACGGCGCCGGAGGGCGAAAAAGCAGGCGCGACGCCGCGGCCGCCTCTGCAGACCGCGTCACCGCCCAGCAGATCGCTAGAGCGTGCGCCCGGAATCATTTGCCGCCGGCGCAGCCCTCGTCCCTGCACGCGCAATTTTTCCCGCGTCGTGCGCGGCCTTGAGCCGCGCATCCAGGACGGGACGCGGCAGACCAATCACAACCGCCTCCACCTGGGCGCCCGGATCAAGTCCGGGCGTGACGGAGAAGGTTCGATCGCGGTTCTTCGCGCCTTTCGCTTCAACCTAGGGCCTGCTACCCAGCCGGTCCATGACGCGCGAGAAAGCCCAATCCGCCGCTTCGCCCGCCGCGACCCTGGTCGGCCTCGGCGCCATTGCGCTGTGGTCGGTGCTGGCGCTGCTGACGGCGTCCGCCGGCGCCATTCCGCCGTTCGAACTGGCGGCGCTGACCTTCGCCATCGGCGGCGGTCTCGGCCTTGTCTACGCGACCTTGCGCGGTCGGCTCGCGGCGCTCATCCAGCCGTGGCCGGTGTGGATGGTCGGGATCGGCGGCCTGTTCGGCTACCACGCGCTCTATTTCGCCGCCTTGAACCGCGCGCCGCCGGCCGAAGCGAGCCTGATCGCCTATCTGTGGCCGCTGCTGATCGTGCTGTTCTCAGCGCTGCTGCCCGGCGAACGGCTCAAGGCGCGCCATCTCGCCGGCGCGGCGCTCGGCTTCGCCGGGGCGGCGACGCTGTTCGCCGGCAAGGCGGGCGGCTTCTCCCTCGCGGCGATCGATCCGCGCGTGCTGTCGGGCTACGCGCTGGCGCTCGCCTGCGCCTTCGTCTGGTCGAGCTATTCGGTGCTGTCGCGAAAGCTGAAAGCCGCGCCGACGGAAGCGGTCGCCGGCTTCTGCGTCGCCACCGCCGCGCTCGCCGCGCTCTGCCATTTCGCCTTCGAGACCAATGTCGCGCCGGCGGGAGCGGCGCAATGGGCGGCGATCGTCGGCCTCGGGCTCGGCCCGGTCGGCCTCGCCTTTTATGTCTGGGACTTCGGCGTCAAGCATGGCGACATCCGTCTGCTCGGCGTCGCCGCCTACGCCGCGCCGGTGCTGTCGACGCTGATCCTGGTCGCCGCCGGCTTCGCGCCGGCGACGCTCTCGCTCGGCGCGGCCTGCGCGCTGATCGTCGGCGGCGCGGTGGTCGCGACGAGACGCGGGTGAGCGCCACAGCAAAAGGCCGGCGACGGCGCCGGCCTTGCTGAAATCCGTCGTGGGGACGAAGCGCTCACGCCTCGACGGCGGGCGTCTTCGGCTTGAGCACCTGGCGGCCCTTGTACATCCCGCTCTTCAGGTCGACGTGATGGGGACGGCGCAGCTCGCCGGAATCCTTGTCCTCGACATAGGTCGGCGCCTTGAGCGCGTCGGCCGAACGGCGCATGCCGCGGCGCGAAGGCGAGGTTTTGCGTCTCGGAACAGCCATCTTTACAACTCCAGCCAATCAAGCGGCGACCGGCGGCCTCGCCGAGCGCGAAAGGAAACGGGAAGCGCGGCTCTTACACGCAAACGCGCGCGAACGCCAGCCTGGAACCGAGCAGGCAGAGGCCTCAGTTCGAGACTTTGGGCTGCGTCGGCTGAACCGGTTGCAATTTACATCGATTTCGCGCGATGCTCACGTATTAAGTGCCGAGGGGCGGCGATGTCTTTTGAATTTCCGAAAAATTTGAAGCCGATTGTGGATTTCGCGATTCACGTGTGCGTCGGATCAATTGGCTTCCTTATTGTCTTCGGGGCCGCCGTCATCATATCAGTGATCGTTAAGGCTTGTGATGGCATCGTCCCGGGTTGGGTCGAGACGACGGGAGAATACGCCGAAATGGCGCTGTTCGGGATCGACTTGATCTGTTTCGGGTTGTTCATCTTGTCGGAAGCCATTAGGCTCGTAAGAGGCCTTTGGAGCGAGTGAAAGCCATGACCGAAGAGCCCGCCGAAACCTCTCGCACCCGCCCTAGCGAGACTGTCGTAGTCGATAGGCGCTATATCCGCGAGCAGGCGAACGTGGCGCTCAGATCGTTCGTCGCCCCGCTTTCTGGCGTTTACGACGCAGCGTTTGGGCCGATTTCCGCGCCAGCCGAGCCGACTCACCGGCAAAAAGCCAAAGCTCGCCGTTAGGCCCGTTTCGCGAGCGCACGTCGAGCGCTCCAATATTCAAATTGAGACGCTACTGCGGAACACATTGCGCTTTGCACTGCGGCGAGCAGCTGGGGCCGATATAACTTCAGTATCATGTATATACTGCGCCGCGCATGCGCGCGTCATTTGGCGCCTATCGCTTTGATTTCGCTTCTGCGCTTACCTGAATTGTCGCCCGAATTCGCGGGCGGCGGCCTCACGCGGTGCCCTTGGTCTCGAACACGGCGAGGTCCATCGCCTCGCGGGCGCTGCGGCCGGCCCACAGCACGAATTGGAACGCCTGGAAATAATTCTCGCAGGCGGTCAGCGCCGCTTCGACGATGGTGCGGCACTGGACGTCGCTCGGCTGCGCGCCGCCGGCCAGGCAATGGGCGTGGCGGAACATGACGATGTCGTCGCGGGTCCAGATGTCGAAATGGCCGATCCACAATTGCGCGTTGATCAGCTGCACCAAAGTCACGATTTCGCTGCGCCGCCGTTCGGGAACCTTGAGGTCGAACGAGCAGCTCACATGCAGCGACTCGATCGCCGGCAGCCAGGTGAACGAGACCTCGTATTGCGCCCAGGCGCCGGCGACGAGCATCGAAATCTCGTCTTCGTCGGCGCGGTCGAAGGCCCAGTCGTTCATCGACGCCAACCGCTCGACGACGTCGACCGGGTGTTCGGGGCGATCGAGAACCGTGTTTTCGTCAGCGATCATCGACGGGGTTCCGTGGCTGTGGCGATTGGGATCGACGCTTAGGCGCGGGGAACGGCGGTCAGCCTAAGATTGAGTCTGATCGCTTGCGCGGGCCTGACGCGTCTTAACCGCCCGAGCGCTCGCCAGATTCGATGATTCGCGGTCCGCGGTAAACCCACGGCGCAGCGCCGTCCACAGAATCAGCGAGGCGAATCAATCGCGTGGCCGGAATCCGGGCAAAATCCGGGAATTACGGCTGGTCGCCGCCGAGCTTGGCTTCCAGCGCCGCGATCCGCGCCGCCAGGGCCTCGTTTTCGCTCCGCGCCTTGGCCGCCATGTCCTTGACCGCCTCGAACTCTTCGCGGGTGACGACGTCCATGCCGGCGAGCAGGCGCTCGAATTGGGCCCGCACGATCGTCTCGACCTCGCGTCGCGCGCCCTCGGCGAGCCCGGCGGCGTCGGTGATCAGGCGCGACAAATCGTCGAACAGGCGGCCGCTGGTCTGAGGCATGACGACACTCCGAAAAAGCCCCGCGCTTGGCTATGTGGCGCGCCGTTCGCGGCGGCGCAAGCGGCGCTCCTGTCGCAGCCTTAAGCGGTCAGCAGCGCCTTGACGATCGCGCTCGCCTTGGCGAAGTCCATCTGGCCGGGATAGCGCTCTTTCAGCGCGCTGACGACCTTGCCCATGTCGCGCAAGCTGGCCGCGCCGGTCTCGGCGATCGCCGCCTTGGCCGCCGCCGTCACCTGGGCTTCGTCGAGCTGCTTGGGCAAGTATTCGCTGATGATGGCGATCTCGGCGCTTTCCTGGTCGGCGAGATCCTTGCGTTTGGCTTGCTGGTAGATCGCCAGCGATTCCTGGCGCGACTTCACCATTTTCGTCAGCAGCGCCAGCTCGTCGGCGCGGCTGACGATCTTGCCGGACCCGCGCGCTTCGATTTCCCGGTCTTTCAACGCCGCGATGACCAGGCGCAGCGCGCCGACCCGCGTCTTGTCGCCGGCTTTCATCGCCGCTTTCATTTGCGCCGACACAGAGTCGCGCAATGCAATCGTTTCGGCCATGGTTCCTCTGGAGACTGCCGCGTTCCGCCGCGGCTTGACGCGCCCGGGCGGCCACGCTTAAGCACTGGCCCATGTCAGGCGCGACACCTTCTAGTCAAATGAGCGGTCGGATTCAAGGCGAAGCGCCGTCGGGCTGGCGCGTGCGCCGGCCGACCGCCCTGCTCGCGCTCGCCGACGGCAAGATCGTCGAGGGTTTCGGCGTCGGCGCGACCGGCTCGGCGGTCGGCGAAGTGTGCTTCAACACGGCGATGACCGGCTATGAAGAGATCCTCACCGACCCGTCCTACGCCGGCCAGATCATCACTTTCACCTTCCCCCACATCGGCGTCGTCGGCGTGAACGAGGAGGATATCGAGACCGTCAATCTCGCCGCTTCGGCCGGCGCGCTCGGCGCGATCTTCCACGCCGAGATCGGCGAAGCCTCGAACCATCGCGCCACAAGGCGGCTCGACGATTGGCTGCGGGCGCGCGGAATCATCGGCCTGACCGGCGTCGACACGCGCGCGCTGACGGCGATGATCCGCGAGTCCGGCATGCCCAATGCCGTCATCGCCCATGATCCCGACGGTCAATTCGACCGCGCCGCGCTGACCGCCCGGGCGAAGGCCTGGCCGGGCATGAACGGCCTCGACCTGGTGCCGGAAGTGACGACGGCGCAGCGGTTCGACTGGGACGAGACGAGCTGGATTCCCGAGCGCGGCTACGGCCGGCGCGAAGGCGCCGCCGACTACCGGGTCGTCGCGATCGATTACGGCATCAAGCGCAACATCCTGCGCCTGCTCAGCGACTGCGGCTGCGCGGTGACCGTCGTCCCGGCGACCGCGACCGCCGACGAGATCCTGGCGTTGAAGCCGGACGGCGTCTTCCTGTCGAACGGGCCGGGCGATCCAGCCGAGACCGGCAAATACGCCGTGCCGACGATCAAGGCGCTGCTCGACACGCGCCTCCCCATCTTCGGCATCTGCCTCGGCCACCAGATGCTCGGCCTGGCGGTCGGCGCAAAGACGCTGAAGATGCCGCAGGGCCATCACGGCGCGAACCATCCGGTGAAGGACTTCACCACCAACAAGGTCGAGATCGTGTCGATGAACCACGGTTTCGCCGTCGATCCGGCGACGCTGCCGGCCAACGCGCGCCAGACCCACGTGTCGCTGTTCGACGGCTCGAACTGCGGCATCGCGCTGACCGACCGCCCGGCCTTCTCGGTGCAGTACCATCCCGAGGCTTCGCCGGGGCCGCGCGACAGCCACTACCTCTTCCGCCGCTTCGTCGCGGCGATGGCCGAGGCGAAGGCCCCCTCAGCGCGATAGTGCTCAGACATCGTCAAAAGATTCATCAACGAGTTTGGCGCATGACCCTCGACGTCGAGAGCCGGAGCAAACCTCCGCGGTTGTCGGCGGGGGCCAGCGTCCCGATGAACGCTCTGAAAGAGTGAGAGCACTAGTGCCGGGAACCTTCACCCGATGCCACGGATATAACGCGAAGCGCCCCGCGTGAGGTTGACTCGGGAATGCATATGCCTTCGGGTGACGGCCCCTTTTGCCCATCCGGAGACTGCTAATGCGGGCGTTTCGCAAAGCCACTTTGGCGTCGGTCGTGCTCTTCGCCGGCGCCTCGACCGCGTTTGCAGCGGATGCGCCCACGCCACCAGCTCCGTATTCGTGGACGGGCTTAGTCGTAGGGGCGCAGAGCGGATACGGCTGGGGCGTGGAGGAAGACGACCTTAGCGACAGTTTGGGAGCGCCGGTCGACCACTTTCGAGCGGAAGGTCCAATTGGGGGCTCGCATCTCGGCTACGATTTCCAGTTCGGCGCCCTTGTGTTTGGCTTCGGCGGCGAGATCGACGCAACGAGCATTCAGGGCTCGACTACCAACAGCGTGAAGGTCAACAACAACGGCGCGCCGAATTGTGCTGACGGCTGCACCCTCACTGAAGGGTCGCTCAACCTTCAAAATAGCTGGCAGGCGTTTCTCCTCGGCCGCGCCGGAATCGCGTTCGACCGCACGCTGATCTTTGTCTCTGGCGGACTCGTGCTTGGCAATGACGATGAAAGCGCGTCGGTAACGCGATCGTTCCAATATCCCCCCGGATCGTTCAAAGGGCCGATTCTGTTGGGCGTCTGGAATGGATCACGAAACCAAACGCTCGTCGGCGAGGCGATTGGCCTAGGCGTCGACTATGCGCTCGACGATCATTGGCGCTTTGGCTCGGAATGGCGATTTGTGGACTTCGCCAAAGGCAGCGACCCAGCGAACCTCGTCTATTCCGGGCATGGTGACGTTCACTCAGCCATTTACAAAGCCGGCCTTTCCGAAAACCTCGCCGTCGTCGACCTAAGCTACCGATTCTAACGCGGCTGCTTTTGCTCAGACTTCGTCAAAAGGATCATCAACAAGTTTGGCGCATGACCCTCGACGTCGAGAGCCGGAGCGAACCTCCACGGTTGTCGGCGGGGGGCCAGCGTCCCGATGAACGTTCTGAAAGAGTCAGCGCGCTAGCTCGACCGCCAAAGCGCGCATGAAATCGAGGCCGGCCGCGAGCTGCGAAATCGCGACGAATTCGTCGGGCTTGTGCGCCTGGTCGATCGAGCCGGGCCCGCAGACGATTGTCGGCAGGCCGGCGGCCTGGAAGTGCCCCGCTTCGGTGGCGTAGGAGACGGCGTTCAGAATATTCGAGCGGGTCAGCCTGAGCGCCAGCGAGGCGGCGGCATTGTCGGCCTGAGCGGCGAGCGCCGGCACGTCGACGTCCATGATCGTCTCGATCGTCGGCCCGCTGACGAAGCGGGTCAGGCGCGGCAAGGCGACCTGATCGACGAAGGCCTGGACCTTCGCCGCCGCCTCGGCCACCGACACGCCCGGCAGACCGCGGAACTCCCATTGGAAGTCGCATTGGCGGGCGAGGATGTTGCGCGCCGTGCCGCCGTGGATCACGCCGACGCAAAGCGTCGAATAGGGCGGGTCGAAGCGCGGGTCGCAAAGTTCCGCCGCTTCGTAGACGCGCGCCAGCCGGCCGATCTCGCTGACGATGTCGGCGGCGATCGCCACCGCGTTGGCGCCCAGCGCCGGCTTGGCCGAGTGCGCTTCGACGCCGGTGACGCGCGTGTGGAAGGTCGCGACGCCCTTGTGCGCGTCGGCCGCGGTCATCATCGTCGGCTCGCCGACGATCGCCAGCGCCGGGCGCGGCGTCTCATGGCCGAAACGGGCGATGAGGTCGCGCGAGCCGAGGCAGGTCGTCTCTTCGTCGTAGCTGAGCAGGATATGGATCGGCCGCTTCAGTCCGGCGGCGAGAAATTCGGGGACCATCGCCAGCGCGACGGCATCGAAGCCTTTCATGTCGCAGGCGCCGCGCCCATAGAGCCGGCCGTCGGCCTCGCGCAAGACGAACGGGTCGCCGCTCCACTTCTGGCCGTCGACCGGCACCACGTCGGTGTGGCCGGACAGGACGATTCCGCCTTCGACCGCCGGGCCGATCGTCGCCATCAGCGCCGATTTGTCGCCTGCGGAATTGGGCGCGCGCCAGGTCGCGACGCCGAGGTCTTCGAGATAGCCCTGAACGTAATCGATCAACGCGTGATTGGAGCGGTCGCTGACGGTGGCGAAGCCGACCAGGCGCTGCAGGATTTCACGGGCGCGGGCTAGACTCTCGCCGCTCATCGCGTCGGGCTCCCTCAATTCGTGGCTTGCCCTTTGGCGCGTTCGACCCTTGACCGTCGCGGCGCGCGCCGGCGCGTCAGTTCGCTCGAGGTGAGGCTCGCGCAATCGACCAGACGCCGTCGCCGCTGTCTTTGGCTAACACATTCGCGGCGCCCCACCAAGGCGCAGGGCCGGGCGCTCAGGCGTCGAGATCGGCGAAGACGCGATTGCGGCCGTCCGACTTGGCGCGATAGAGCGCGGCGTCGGCGCGCTTGAACAGGTCGGCCGCGGAGTCGCCGGCGCGTCGGCGCGCGACCCCGAACGAGGCCGTCACCTTGCCGAGCGCCGCGCCGCTGCCGAGCATCCACTTCTTCCCCTCGAGCTGGCGGCGGATCTGCTCGGCCAGCCGCGCCGCCTCGATCGGCGAAATGCCGGGCATGACGATGGCGAACTCCTCGCCGCCGAGCCGCGCGGCGAAATCGTCGCGGCGCGCCGCCGCAGCCAAAATGTCGGCGAACTGCTTGAGCACCATGTCGCCGACCGCATGGCCGAATTTGTCGTTGATCGCCTTGAAGCGGTCGAGGTCGCACATCAACAGGCACAGAGCGTCGGCGTCCTTCAACGAGAGATCGAGTTCCTCATCGAAGAAGCGCCGATTGCCGAGCCCGGTCAGCGAATCGCGCATCGCCTTGTCGTTGGCGTCGGCGAGATTGGAGCGCAACTTCTCGATTTTGTTGACCGACTCGTCGAGGCTGGCCGACAGCTCGTCCATCTTGGTCTGGATCTTGCGATTCTCTTCGATCAGCGTCAGCACCACGGCGCGGATCTCGTCCGAGGTGTTCAACTGCGGCAGGTCGACGTTGGCGCGCGCCAGCGATTCCGAATAGCCGGCGTTGGCGGTCACGTGCGCTTGCAGCAGCTTGACGATCACCGCGAGATCGGCGGCGAAGCGCTGCTCCGCGGCGTTGAGGCCGCTTTCTGCGGGCGGTTCGAGGGTGAGCATCGTCGATCCCCGACCCGCGACCTTGGCGTCGGCGAAGCCCGCCCCGACGGCGAACACGCTGAGCGCGATCATGCCGAACACGCAGGCTTCGATGAACGAATTCTCGGTCGATTGACGCCAGACGAAGCCGCCGAGCGCGACGACGCCGCACATGGCGACGATTTGCAGCGCGCGCGCAATGAAAGATCCCAATGCCACCCCCCGACCGGCTGCGCTTTCGCCGGCTTCGCCGCCCGCGCACGTCGCGCCGAAGCAGGATCGACCGCCCCCAAGCGCTCGTCCCGGCTTTCCGAACGTCCAATTGCCGCAACTCGCAGCGAAACTCAACTGGCGCCGTCCGGCTGGCGAAGGCAAGGACTCCGCATCCCCCGCCGCAGGGCGAAGGCCGGCCATCGGCGACGAATTTGGCTGCAAAAACAAGTGTAGAGAAAAGAGTGGTGGGGGAGGTAGGACTCGAACCTACGAAGGCTTAGCCAGCGGATTTACAGTCCGCCCCCTTTGCCGCTCGGGACACTCCCCCTTCGGCGCTGGGCCGGAGGCGAAAACGCCTCGGACAAGCCGAGGCGCTATCGGGCCGCCTTATCTTTCGCCTATCCCACCCTGTCAACAGCTAAAAGCGGCTCGAGAGCGCTCGACCGGCGCGGCGGAGCGCCGCGTCGCCAAGCGGCGGCAGTTGACGCAGCCTGCCAAGCGCGCCCAATCGCCGACGGCGCAGGTAGACAGACGATGGGCGAGACCAGGCCGGACGAAACCGCCGAGGCCGAACAGGCGGCGCGGCGCGTCGGCGGCCTGCCGGTGCGTTTTCGCGCCGGCGAGACCATCTTCCGCCCGGGCGATTCCGCCCGCGGCTGGATCGTCGTCGAGAGCGGCCGCGTGCGCGTCGGGCTGACCGCCGACACCGGCCGCGAAGTCGTGCTCTATCGCCTCGGCGCCGGCGATTCCTGCCTGCTCACCACCTCGGCGCTGCTGCGCCAGGAAACGATGCTGGCCGAAGCGGTCGCCGAAACCGACGTCGCGGCGCGGCTGGTGCCGGTCGCCGCCTTCGAGCGGCTGCTGGCGGAGGATGCGGCGTTCCGCCGCGCCGTGTTGCGCAACTACGCCGAACGGGTCGGCGAACTCGTCGTCGTCATCCACGACGTGTTGTTCCACGCCCTGCCCGAACGACTCGCGCGCCTCCTCATCGCCCGCGCCCGCGATGGCGCGGTCGAGGCCACCCATCAGGCGATCGCCGCCGAACTCGGCAGCGCGCGCGAAGTCGTGACGCGGGCGCTCAACCGCTTCGAACGCGAAGGCCTCATTCGCGTCGAACGCGCCCACATCGTCATCGTCGACCCAGACCGCCTCGCCCGAGCGAGCGCGACGCAAGGGTGACGAGGTCACAGACGCGCCGTTTCCTCCGTCCTAGGTTCCGCCGCGCCATCGGAGCCAGGAGAGATTTATGACGATCAATGTCGGAACCATCGACCGCGTCCTGCGCGTCATCGTCGGACTGGCGCTGATCGCGTTCGCGCTCGGCTTGTTCTGGCCAGCGACGGGCTGGAACTGGGTCGGCTGGATCGGAATCATCCCGCTCGCGACCGGCGCCGTCGGCTCGTGCCCGCTCTACAGCGTGCTCGGCCTGACGACCTGCGCCGTGCCGAAGAAGGTCTGAGCGGCGGCGTCGCGATCATTTCCGGGCGTCCGTCACAAAATCTCGTTGTGGAAGCCCAGGCGCTTGACGCTGTGGCCCCAGTCGATCTTTTCGACGGCGCGCACCTCGATCGAGAACCCCTCGCCGGCGCGGACCCGCATCGCGTCGACGAACGCCGAGGTTTCGGCCGGCGTCAGCGACGCGCGCCCGCCGATCTCGACGACCAGCGTCGCCGGGCCGGTCTGCCGGACTCGATATTCGTCGAGCGGCGCGATCGCCGTCATGTCGCCGGCGCGGATATGGATGCGCAGCAGACGACCGTCGGGATGTTTCAGCAGGCCCTTGGTGCGGCCGACGATGTTGGACAGCGTCGGCCCGTCGTGGCCGCACGGGCAGCGTTCGGCAAGCGCGGCGAGATCGCCGATCTCGTAACGGATGAACGGCGTCGCGTAGGAATGGAGATGGGTCAAGAGGACTTCGCCGACCGCCGACCCGTCGACGGCGAGCCGCTCTTCGCCGACCGTCTCGACGATCACATTGCTGGTCGCGACATGGAAATGGCCGACGCAGCGATCGCATTCAAAGGCGATCGGGCCGACTTCCTCGCATGAGTAGGTCTCGCGCGCCGGCACGCCGACCTCGGCGAAACGCCGACGAACCTCGGGATCGAGCGGCTCGGCGATGAGGACGAGCATCGCCAGTCCGGCGCGTTTGAATTCGATCGGCTCCACACGCTGCAGCAGCGACTCGAGCGCGCTCGGAGACGTCGCGAGATAGCCGATCGGCTCCTTCTTCATCTCGGCCCACATCCGATCGATGTCGGGACGAAGAATATCCATGCGTCTGCTGCCGCCGGCTTTGATGTAGGGCGCGAGCGCGGCGAGCCACGACCTCTCGCGCTCGACCGCCAAACCGCCTTCGATCATCTTTTTCGAAGACTTGATCCGGGTCCGGTTCAAGGTGAGATCGCGGCCTTCGAGGAGATACTGCGCAATCGAGCGAAGGGCGTTGTAGTTCCCGTTCATTTCCGAAATGAAGAACGACACCGGCTCGCCCGACGACCCCGAGCTCGCATGCGTCTTGACGGCGATTCGATCGGCGGGGCCGAGCAGCGCGCCCTCCCGGCTCACTTGGTCGCGCAGATCGGCGCGAGAGAGAATCGGCAACTTGGCCAATGCCTTCTCCGCGCCGATGCGGCTGCGCCAGAACGGCGAGCGATCCGTCGCGTGGCGCAGCAGGTTGGCGGTCTGGGCGGCCTGCCACGCCGCCCGCGCCGCTCGCGGTCCGGACTCGAGCGCCATCAGTTCGATGAGCGCGGTCAGGAAGCGCGTGACTTCGGGCCGAGCAAAGGCCATCGGTCGATCGGAAAATGCCCGCTCGTTGAACGGAAATTCCGAGAAGTCGAACCGCATCGCGCCCCGCCCTTGCCGCAACGGCCGAAACGCCTGCCATTTCCGCGACGCGCAGCCGAGCCTGGCGATGATAGTCGAGGCGCCGCGCCAAGGCGACCGAAGCTTGATTCGACTGCCGCATCACGGAGAAGAAGTCCGTCCTCTGGCTCGACGAAACTCGGCTTGACGCAGAGAACGGGGCACATTAACGATTTGTATAGATTCAGCGAGGGGGCCTAAATCGTGAAGACTCAACTCTTGGCGTCCGCCGCCCTGGCGACTCTGGCGGCAAGTTCGGCTGTCGCGGCGCCGGCGCCGCCCGCGATGGCGCCGTTCACCTGGACCGGCTGCTACGTCGGCGTTCACGCGGGCATTGATTGGGGCAACTCGAACTGGACTCCGACGACGGATGTCTGGGACATGCCGAGCGCTGGCATGAACACCAACGGCGGCATCGGCGGCGCACAAGCCGGCTGCAACTATCAAATGCAGAATTTCGTTCTCGGCGTCGAAGGCGAAGTGTGGGGCTCCGGACTGACCGGCTCCACTTCGTTCAACGACTTCGAAGGCACGGAAACGCTGAAGACGAGCAGCGACGTCGCCGGCGATCTGGCCGCGCGCTTCGGCTATGCGCTCGACCACGCGCTCGTGTTCGGCAAGATCGGCGTCGCTTGGGCGCATTATAAGTTCAGCGACACCTACAGCTTCACCTTCGACACCGAGGGCGGACCGGTCACCGAAAGAGAGTCCGCCGCGGGCGCCGCGACCTACACCGGCCTGCTGCTCGGCGTCGGCGTCGAATACGCGCTCGACGCCCATTGGAGCATCAAGGGCGAATACGACTACATCAATTACGGCAGCAAGAACGTCGCGATGACCGGCAATTTCGACTACATCGCCGCCATCAAGAACTACGAGAACATCGTCGAGGTCGGCGCCAACTACCGCTTCTGAGTCGACGCCGCCGAATTCCAGCGCCGCTCCGCATTGGCGGGGCGGCGCTTCTTTTTTGTCCAGCGCGCGGCGGCCGGCGCCCAGCCCGCCGACAGTTTGCCGTTAACCGTTCCGGCGCCATGGTGCCGGCATGTCTGCGCCGCATCGCCAATCGCCGCCGCTGTCGCAAGTCCTGCGCGACCCGCGCCTGGCGCTGATGCTGGCGCTCGGCTTCTCCTCCGGCCTGCCGTTCCTGCTCATTTTCTCGACCCAATCGGTGTGGCTGCGCGAGGTCGGCGTGTCGCGCTCGGCGATCGGGCTGATGAGCTACGCCGCGCTCGCCTTCGCCTTCAAGTTCGCCTGGGCGCCGATCATCGACCGCTTCGATCCGCCCGGCTTCGGCGCGCTGCTCGGCCGTCGGCGCGGCTGGATGCTCGCCGCCCAGATCGGCGTCGCGCTCGGCCTCGCCGGCCTCGCCTTCGGCGATCCCGCGCAGGCGCTGACCTGGAACGTCGCCTTCGCCTTCCTCACCGCCTTCGCCGCCGCGACCCAGGATGCGACGATCGACGGCTGGCGCATCGACGCGGCGCCGCCCGAGCGGCAAGGCATGATGGCGGCGATCTATCAGCTCGGCTATCGGCTGGCGATGCTGTGCGCCGGCGCCGGCGCGCTCTACATCGCCGATTTTGTCAGTTGGCGCGCCGCCTATCTCGCCATGGCGGGCTTGATGGTCGTGGGAATCGGCGGCTGCCTGCTGTCGCCGCGGCTCGATTCGCCGCCGCGCGAGGCCGCGGCGCGGGTCGCGGCGTTCGGCGAGCCGCTCGCCGATCTCGTCCGCCGCTACGGCGCGACGCTCGTCGTCATCCTCGCGCTGGTGGCGATCTACCGGCTGCCCGACTTCGTCTCCGGCGTGATGGCCAATCCGCTCTACATCGATCTCGGCTTCTCCAAGTCCGACATCGCCACCGTCTCCAAGCT
>Ga0182030_10010675_pt1 | contig 18610 bp, 21 predicted proteins | sample 812S3MmetaG_FD_121299 | JGI IMG/M metagenome (GOLD analysis project Ga0182030, IMG submission 121299) | Permafrost microbial communities from Stordalen Mire, Sweden - 812S3M metaG (Illumina Assembly) | ecosystem: Environmental > Terrestrial > Soil > Wetlands > Permafrost | place: Sweden...
GATGTTGAACCAGATTATATATTCACTGATCAATTATGTTATCAGTGTGAAACTATATTCAAACAAAAAGAAGCTGAATATAAATTGAATCAATCTAATTCAAAAAATATATATAAGAATAAAATGTAATATAATATTGTAAGAGGCTCACAACTTCTTATCATCAATTCGGGAATATGCAGTATATAAAGCACCTTTATGGTTTTTATATTTTTCAGTTTCCCAAAATGAAATCTCATCGTATTTAATTGATCTACCTTGCGCACAGTACAAAGTTAAGCCATAACCATGTTCAATGCCACTAGTCTTAAATTCTTCACACGACAATGATATATCGATATGACCATTGTTCACAACGATATGATCTTTATCATATGATACGATAGTAAGTATCATGTTATTAGTAATCTCCTTATTTCTAAGTTTGTTATGAATATCTTTACATAACAATTGACCACCAACTTTTACCTTAAACTTACAAAATTTATTAGTCCAATCTTTGGTACAGATTGCATTTAATTCTTTACGTTTTTCATTTGTGTAACATAGATTATATTTACTTATGACATTATGTCTAGCAAGTTCATATTCAGTTGGAATATAAACACCATTAATCATATCAATATAATCTTGATTATTATAGTTATTACGATAATTTTTGGTTAATTTAATTTCACCATGAAACATAAACCTAATATTCTTATTCTCTAGAGGAATAATATTACCACCATTTCCATCAACAGGTGGTAATTGAAATCTATCACCTAATAATATGATATTTTGATCATGTTTTTGTGCTTCCCATAGTTGTTGCCATTCTTTACATCCAGTTAGACCACCTTCATCTATTATGATAGTATCGAATGGTGATCCATTTGGAAACTTATAAAAATAACTTGCTAATGAATAACATTCATGTTGTGCAACTATATATTGAATAAGAGGTTGATGTTGAGAACATATAATACAATATTTCTTATCTAATTTTTTCAATCTAGGTATAAGTTCATTCAATATTAAATATGACTTTCCAAATCCTCCAAAGCCATCCATTAATATGTTACCATCAAGATACATATCAAGATAATCAGGATCATCGTCTCCAGGAATTGGTTCGATAATTGGAATTTCATAGTGATTGTAATTATAAATTGGATTTGATTGATCTAAATTTCCAATTAATGATTCATTCGGTTTATATATTTCGTATTTCCATTTACCAACAATATTATCAACAAGATCATCCATTTTCTTACCAACATAACAAATTGAATCAGTTTTTATTGATACTAGTTCCTTCATATTTCCTACATTATCAATTTTTTCAATTCTATTTATTACATCTACATTATTGTAAGCAAAGATTTGATGAACCATTGGTAGCATATTTTTAAAGTATCGTTTCTTAGTTGTATATGATTCTAAACTTAAATATACATCGCCACATTTAATATGACCGGTTAATTCAAGTTCATTATCACTTGTAAATATGCTATTAATACGATATTTGGTTTTGGGTTCTCTTGATTCTATAGGTTGAACTTCACCGATGAATACATTGCAAATATTTTTAGTGATTGGTGTTTTGGGATTAGTTTTAGATTCTTCATTTAACATTTTATCTATTAACACTCTAAAAGGATTTGGAATATCCTTTTTGGTTTTAATAACTTTAGTAATTATGATGTGATCTTTAAATTTTCTAATTTGTTCACCCCCATATGTTTTTCCAGGTTCAATAATATCACCGAACATACCTTTTAGAACAGTAGAAACATAATATAAATATTCATCGACTATTTCATCTAATTCATCATAGTCTTCAACGATTGTTGTTGCATCCATAACTGCAATGTTTTTAATAGATCGTAATGCATCTGTATATGCTTTATTCTTATCATTTACATGAATATCTTTAGGATTAGCATTCGTTGGGCAATTAATATAAATTGGTTTAGGTTTAGATAATGTTTGATTAACAGTACTATATAATCCTTTTTCTTCGGCAATTATATGAAATGGAGTTGTTAGACGAAATTGATCTGTTAGTTCTATTTTAACTCCAACTTTTTTATATAAATTGTAAGCATCAACTAATTCTTTATCAGTATATAGTATATCATCAGTTACGAAACTACTAATAGTAACTTCATCTTTTTCAAGTTTTGTTTTAATTGATTTCAATGATGCTTTTTGAATTAATGTTTTAGTTTCTATTTTAGCCGGTAGTTGTTTTATCGCAGTTACCGGAACTGGCTTATTTTTATCTTTTTGTGACTTATTAAATTCCTGAGAAGTCACATGATATAAATGATCATTGGCACATATAAATCTATTATAGGCTCCCTTATTATGATTACCAATATGTTTCCATTCAGTTTTCAACCACTGATCAGTAATTATAAAATTTTGTGATGATTGACTCAATAAATTTTTCAAATCACTTACAGTCCATATGTCTTTATTTTTAATAAAGTTCATATGTTTAGTTAATCTATATAATTGGGAATATTCGATCAAATGATCTTTAACACAATGATCATGAATGATTGCTTTATTAGCTTGAATATCATAAGGTAATTTGACAAATGAAACTTGTTTTAGTATCATTTTATCAAAACTATATGGTGCTAAACTATATTGACCTTGATTCTCTTTCATTACAATTTGGTCATTAACTAGAATTACAATCTTATAACCATCAACATTAATAGATCTAAGCCATTCGTCAGCTTCTATATCAACTCTATTTTCAATTTGTTTAATAGTTTGATTTTTAACTTCAATCTTAAATGATTTTTGTTTTGTATCTTCAGAAATCCAAAATGTAATTTGATAACTAACAAAACCAGAATATTTTTCACCTTCTTTGACTGTAGTAAGTGTCTTAATTTCTGTTGCTATACCTTTTTGAAGTTTAGTTGGTTTTTTAGATTTCGTTTTAGCTTGTAATTTATCAAGCTGTTCTTGGCGTTTTTTAAGTTCAACTATTTTTTGAAATCCAATATCCGGAACAATGGATTCCCAAACTTCTTTCCAATACTTGGTACTTCCATCTGGATACTTTTTAAGTCTTTGACGGTTATAATGTGTTATGCCAGATGATCTAACTCTTTGATAAAGAGCATTTCTAGTAAGCTCATCTGGGTTTTGGGTTATTTGGGTTATATTGAACTTCTTAATATTCTTTTTAATAGGATTTTCAATAGTAGGTTTAATTGGTTCGAATGTTTCTATATCAGAATCAGTAAAATCATCAAAAGCTTGTGGCTTAGGTGCTCTTGGTTTATCTGATTTAGGACGTTTACCAGTCTTAGACTTCTTAGCATATTGCTTTGGAACAGTCTGGTTAGTTTCCTCCTTTGCTTTTTCAATTGCAATTTGCTTTTGAAGTTTTTCAAGCTCCACGAGTAATTTTTCCAAATTAGAACTCATTTTTTATTATATACTATATATATCGATATTTCCTTATATGGTTTTACGCATTTGTTTAAAAAAATATATCTTCAATTAATTGGTCTAAAATACTTAAAAATAAATCGCTATATATAGTATATAATAAAAATGGCGATAGAATGTCATGGTAAGATTAGATGTAGTGTTTGCAATAAAAAATGCAAACTTGAACAACTAATGAAACAGGATGGGGAGAAGACCTTATTGTTTAGTGCATGTGCTACATGTAGAGAGAATGATATAACTATTGAAAATAAGAAATGTAAATGCTGTAACAACTACAAATTGAAATCGGAGTTCTATAAACTAAAGACTAGTTTAAGTCCAAGTTGTAGGGATTGTTATAAGGATAACTATAGATTGAAGCATCCGAAGGGACCTAGAAAGGTATATAGTGGTAAGCGAACTGCTAAAATAAGTAAGACCCAATTTAATAAAACATTTAGTAATCAAATTGAGTACAAGAAGATCTATAATAATCAATATCATAAAACTAAACAATTGGATAAACAACTCAAAAAGACAATTGATGCTAAAGTATGTGTACTTCCAAGTTTAACAACAATGAAAGTATATTCAATAGATATATATTCAGAAATTATTTAACTGCTTCTAAGGCTTCCTTCAAGGGATTCTTAGGATTATCATTTGGAGTTCGAATAATGTTACCATCGTACTCGACTACACCAGGAACAAGTGGATACTGAGGAGGATTCAGGCCTAACTTATTAAAATATGTAATTGTCCAATAATTAATAATTATTTGAAATTCATCAATTAAATTATTTATCAATTCTATTTCTGTTGGAATTAGTTTTGGACTTTTATATGAAAATCCTTTTTCATAAGGTAAGTCGGCTATATAACTAATTTTTTCAATAAATTTACTTAATTGTTTTTCATCTATTTCTAAAACATTTGATAAATTAGTTACTAAATAATCAATTCTATCATTAATTTGTTCAATTAATTCAGTTGTCAAAAATTTTGTATTACGTTCTAATAAAAGAGCAATAGTTGACAATTCAGATTTAATTGAATATAAGATACCAATACTTGAAGTTAAAATAGAAGTATATTTACCCAATAAATCTGCAACTCTACTTTTAGTGAAGCCAATTGAAATATATTGAATATCTTGTAATTCAGTTGGATATTTATAAAAATGTTTTAGAAAGGCGAAAGCCCTTTTAACAAGTTTAAATGGAGAATAATCTAAATTTGAATAATATAAATGTTCTATTTCATCTTGTAGAGATATCGTAAATGGGATAGTTGGATCAAAATTAATTGGTAAATATGATCCTTTATGATGACCATGTTCATCTATAACATCAAACACTTTATCATTCACAACTCGCGATCGCGAAGCAAGAGAAGCAAGTCTGGTACCCTGGACTTTTGAATTAACTTGAATACCTACTCGATAGAAATTAGTAAATTCCAAAAATAAATTATCATTAGTGTGAATAATTAAATCTATTTTTAAAGGAGTATTCATAAGAACAGCTTCACTTAATTTAAATTGTTTATTATTAGCAATTTTACTACCTTTTAAAATTTCATTAACTGTCCATCTTAAAATATAATGATCCCTAAATAAATTAGTAATAATATCGTAATCATCACCATTTTTATTTGGTTTATTAAGAATGTGATTAATTATCTGAATCTCTTTTTTAGTTAAAAGTTTTTGATGATACAACTGATTAGATATTTTTATTAAATCAGTTGAAGGACGGTATACACCATCTTCTAAAGTACCATAATCAAATTTAAAACGCGAATCAATACCTGCTTTAACTTCGGAAAAGTAAAGACGTTTTGGTAAATATTCCAAACCATGAAATTCCGAAGTATAACGAATATGAACTTTTTTATTAACTTTAGAAACCATAGTTTGAAATAGTTTAGCAATAGTTTGACCTGCTTTATTAATTGGACCATTATAAATATATTTTTGATTTAAATCAACATCACCAAAGTATTCTGCAACTCGATTGAGAAAACTGCCAAATGGTTGAGCTGATTTATCACCTAAAGGAGTTTCTGGAAGAGATAATACATCAAAAATATCTTTATAAATATCACGAGGTATACTCTTTAATTCTTTAGTCTCAATTATTTGATCAGGACTATAAAAGTTATTAATCATATATTATATTCATAGATATTTATCTACGTCTTTTAATAGGTTTACGTCTAACTACTCTCGGTTTAGCACTTGCTTTTGATCTTTGATCTGAAGGATGTGTTGTTCTACGTGCTGGTCCTGCATGATTAATACGCATAGGTCGAGTAACTGGACCTAAAGGAGTATATGTATCTAGATCATCATGTAATTCCATTAAACCACCATGTCCATCTCTAGAATCTCCTTCATACAAATATTTATGAGAATCAATATAATCATAATGATTATAAAGTTTACGAACCGGTGAATATAAATCAGCTTCAGATAATTTCATGGCATATGGATTGAGATCGGAGAAGAATGGAGTTTGACCCCAATATAATGGATTCATATGATTACCAACTCCAGGTCTATCACATGTCATACTAGGACGATGATGTTGTAGATATCGATTTGGTTCTGGATATACTGGCATATGATCTTGATCATCTCCGCCTCTTCTCTTGCTTGGTCTACCAAAGCCTTCGTCAACTATTTGTTCGTCAACTCTCTCGAATTCTCTATCTAGACCAGTTCGTTGATATTCTTCAACTACTTCTTCTTCTCCAAATGGTAATCTAGGACTAGGTGCGAAAAATTCACCAACTCTCTCGAATTCTCTATCTGGACCAGTTCGTTGATATTCTTCAACTACTTCTTCTTCTCCAAATGGTAATCTAGGACTAGGTGCGAAAAATTCACCAACATAACCTAATGCATTTCCTAATGTATCAATAAATTGAGATAGGTATGATGGACCTTGTGGATTTCGTTCTAAATATGATTGATGTGCTTCAGCTTCTACTTGTCCAGGTTCATAAGCAAATACAGAATCTTCTTCTTCTTTTGGATATGAATGGGCTTGTTCAAAACCCAATCTATTTAGTTTTGCTTGTTCTTCTAAATCATTCATTGGAATAAATGAAGGTAAATCAGCTAATTCGTGTTTTCGATAAGGATCTAAGATATATGGTGCACTTTCCCTTAATACTTTTTGACGCTCATCTTCTAACTCTTTCATTTTTTTATTATGAGCTTCTTCTCTTTTATATTGTTTCTTTTTTCCAGGTTCATCAATAGGACCTAAATATTCTTCTAAATATTCAGGTGATCTATGTTCAAGAGCTTCTCTCATTATTTTATCTTCATCTGATTCAGTATATTGACGAAATGCTTTTAATCCTTTATCAAATAATTCTTTTGTTTTTAATCCGGTGTCAACATATCCTAAATATTTTTGATATCTATCAGCTACATCTGTTATTTTATCAAGAGTAGATTTATCTGGTTTCTTTGGTCCTTTAGCTAATTCTCTAATTGCTTCTGTTAAGTTTGCTAATGTATCAATCGGTAAAGTAGATGATACTGGACCTATTTCATCTACTTCTTTTGGATTTTCAGCTTCTAATTGAGCTAATTGATGTGGTGTAATATCAATTGGTAATGGTAATGGTAATGGTTCAGGTTCCGGTTCTAAATGTTTATTTTGAGCATTATATTGCTTAACTAGTTTTGTAACTTCTTTTCTTTCTTTTTTAGTTAATGCACGATGATGGATACTTCTAAAAACATCTGATGCCATTTGAGTTGATAGATGTTTTGTGTTTCTATATTTTTCAGCTTCAAATGGTACTTGTTGTTCTCTAATTTCATCTGCAACAGTTATACCTTCTTCTTGAGCTCTTTTATTAACATAATCATTCATTAGATTTAATTCTGGTCTTATTGATGAATCTTCAGCTAATCTACGTAATCCGTCAACTGGCATAATTCTAGGTTGTAAATTTGGCCATTCTCTTGAAACTTTGTATTTGAGCAAATTATCAAGTCTATTATGTAGATCAGTATTCAGGGCTTGTTGAATCATTGGATCTGGTTCTGTTCTAGTTATTTCATCGACTACTCGATTAATAATTTCATGTTGTTGTTCACCACCATTGGTGATACCCATTTTCCTTAATCTCATATGTGATTTATGGAGATCCATTTATTATATTACTATCATAGATATTAATATAATTATAGTTCTATGTTCCTACATTACATGTATCAGCCGCGATAAGTGGCTCTTGCTCGAGACATAGCATCTCCATAAGAACATCCATGTGCTCTAGCATAATCTTTAACATGTTCTACCCATGGTGAAGTAGCTCCAGCACGCTTATGAACTCGTCGACGTTTAGCAGTTCCCATCATATCACCTCCATCATTTCCAGCTCTAACACCACGAGCTCTAACTCTACGTTTTCGACGACGAACACCACCTTCATCTCCACCTTCATCTCCACCTTGAGCTAATAGACCCATCAAATCTTTTAATGCCATAGGTACTGCTTTTTTGCGTGGGGCTGCTCGTTTACGTTTTACTGGAGTTTTACGTTTAACTGGTGCTTTTCGTTTAACAGCTCGTTTCTTAGGGGCAGCACGTTTCTTACGAGCAGCTCCCATAGCTATACGTCCTTTAAGAAGTTGCATGATTTTATCATGGAGATCAACACGATCATATGCATCTGCCATATTAGATTATATTATAACTCCATATAATAATTATTTGTATGTAGTTATATATTAAAAATCTCTATTAGATATATAATTATGTCAAGTCTTGAAGGTTTATTGGTGCCGAATGAGTATAATATTTTTGGACATACTTTAAATGGAATGACACAATTTCCAGCTGGTGTAATAGGACCAACTGGACCAACTGGAGCAACTGGAGGATCGACAGGTCCAACTGGTCCAACTGGTCCAACTGGTCCAACTGGTGCAACTGGAGCAACTGGAGTAACTGGTCCAACTGGTGGAACTGGTAATACTGGTGCAGCTGGTTCGGTTACTCAAGCTAATTTAGCACAACAAACTGGTAAATATTATGGATTCAATCAAGTAACATTACCTCCAAGTGGTATTTCAAGAGGTGTTATAATTAATATTCCATCTCCAACTGCTTCAGCATCTTATTGTGTTAGAGTTTATATATCTGGTGCCTGGTCTGGTGGAGCTTTTACATCTTATATAGTTGATTTGTCTTATAAAACAGATGGTTCTGGTAATCCAGTAAATGATTCATCATTTCAAACAGATTTACATTATTCTTTGGGAACTAACCCATCTCCATTTGGATTTTTAGCAGTTCCTAATGGTTCTACTGTCGCAATATCTGCAACTGATAATACATATTTTATCGCATGGCGAGCATGTTATTCACAGACAATATCATAAACTAATAAATTAAATATCTAAATTAGATATATAATGTCGTTAAGCAATATTCTTGTTCCCAACGAGTTCGATTTATTTTGTAATAGATATAATTCAAATACATTTCCAGTTTCAGGACCTACAGGATCTACTGGTACCACTGGAGCTACTGGTCCAGTTGGTGTTACTGGACCAACTGGCCTAACTGGTAATGATGGATTAACTGGTCCTTCGGGCGGTGCACAAGGTCCACCTGGTGGAGTAACTGGTCCGGTTGGTCCAACTGGTACTGTAACAAGTATTGGACTTAGAAATGTAACTGGTCTATATTCGAGTTATGCTAAAGTTAGTACAAATGGAGGATATGATGCTCCATTCTTAACATTACCAGTTCCACAAGATAATGCAACATATACTGTTCAATTAAATATTGCAGGACATGGAGCTTTATCTACTTTCACTCAACTTTGGTGGTTATCATATCAAATGAGTAATATTGGTTCTGCTACTAATTTTAATGGACAATTATATAATTCAACTGGATCACCAAGTAATAGTGTACACGTTCAAAATAATGGTGGCTTAATACAAGTAACTGGCGGTGATGCTAATTTTGTTAATTGGACTATAACTTGGGATATGTGTTGTTCTACTTATTAAATTTAATTAAATATCTAGGTTAGATATATAATTATATGAGTGTATCCAATCTATTAGTTCCGAACGAGTTCAATCTCTTCTGTAATACGTTAAACGGATCACCTATTAGTGGTACTACTGGTATGTCTGGTCCAACTGGTGCCACTGGAGCAACTGGTCCAGGAGGTGGTCCATTAGGTCCTACAGGTGCAACTGGTATTACTGGCCCAACTGGTCAAGGTGGAACTGGTCCAACTGGAAATCCTGGACCAACTGGACCAACTGGTTCATCTGGAGTTAATACTGGATCCATACAAGCTATTAATGGTCAATATCAAACATCTGTTACTATTTCAACACCACCAACTGGATCAGCATTAACAATTTGGACATTTCCTACTCCCGAAAGTAATGGTTCTTTTGTTGCTGAAATAACATGTTCTGGTTATTGGAGTGGTGGTGGTAGTGCTGGTGACATAACAACTGTTGTTTTTAATGCTGGATATTCAACTAATGCTAGTAGTGTACCTACACTTTTATCTACTGCCGTTCTTTTTACAAAAGGACATAATCCTACAAGTGGTACAAATCTTATCCAATCAGGTAACCAAATTTTAATAACAAGTGGTGATACTTCTAATACTATTACTTGGAATGTTTCATATTATATGACTTATGCTCCTTAGAATCTTTAGATTCAAGCCATAACTGATAGAATAATATATTAATATCTATCTTATTAATATAATACTTTTCAATTGTCGTCGCTTGAATCTTTGTTAGTACCGAACTCATATAATATTTGGGCGGCCAGTTACAATGGCCAAACAGGTCCTTTTCCGGGTCCAAGTGGTGTAACTGGACCCACTGGTTCAACAGGTCCTACTGGTTTAACTGGTCCTACAGGTGGAACTGGAGCAACAGGTAGTGGATCAACAGGTTCAACTGGATCAACTGGTCCAACTGGATCAACTGGTCCAACTGGTCCTACAGGTGGAACTGGAGCAACAGGTAGTGGATCAACTGGTTCAACTGGTTCAACTGGTTCAACTGGTTCAACTGGTTCAACTGGTTCAACTGGTTCAACTGGTTCAACTGGTCCAGCAAGTCCACAAAGTTATGCTTTTTTAACAACTGGTGTAACTGGTACAACTGCTTTAACTACTCAAAATGTATATGTTAAAATAGGAGCATTTGATACTGCAACATCTTTATCAAATTTTACATTGACATCACCAAATTTGCTAACATTTAATGGTGTAAATGGAACAGTATTACATATATCATATTCATTACAAAATCTAAAAGTTAGCGCAACTCTTTCTGCTCCTAGTTATGCAATATTTCAAAATGGAACTATATCATCCATGGTAACAGGTGCTTGTTCGAATGTTACACTTACATTTACAGATCAAGGTCCTTATAGTTCTTCTGGATTATTAACAGCTAATAATGGTGACACTTTTTCATTATATGTGGCAGAAACTATTAGTTCTAGTTCGGTAACATTAACATGTTCACCAGTTGGAGGTGGATCATCTTTAACAATCTGTTCTTTATAAATATCTAACTTGAATATATAATGTCGATATCTGAATTATTGGTACCCAACGATTATAATCTTTTCGTGAAATCAATAAATGGTGTAATAACTTTAGATCCAATTACAGTAAATATACCAACATCAACACAACAACAAGTTTCTGTAAATTTAGCACAATATATAAATTCAAGTATATACATACAAGCTCAAATTAGTGGTTGTAGTACTTCATTTAGTCAAACTTGTAGTTTTTTAGTGATAGGATGTTATGTTAATAATGCTGGTACAGTTTCACAGATAAGTACTACATCTGAAACTGGTGTACAAGGTACTTGGGATGGTGCTTCAAACCCTTCATGGACAATTTCTGGAACTAATGCACAATTGACTTTAGGAAATCTTACTGCCCCTTCAGTTTGTACTGCATGTATAAGTTATATTATTAATAAAGTCTAATCATATATTATATAAATGTCAGCGGTATCTGGTTTATTAGTTCCAAATAATTTTCATATTTATCCAATGAATCCTGGTGCAACACAACAAATTGGTCAAATAGTATATCCACTTAATAAAAATGGTTTACAGATAAATATTCCAAGTACTACAACAGATTTTTTAACAAATTTAGTTCCATTTGCAGTTACAACTACATTAACAACTTTTAGTTCACCCAATTTTTTAAGTACTAATAATGGTGATTTAAAATATATCGGTACTGGTCCAACTATTTTTCAAGTTATCGCATCATTAACTTTAGCAGATGGTGGAGAAAACAGTGATGAATTTGTTGTTGCATTTGCCATTAATGGTGTAACAAAAGCAACTTCTAGATTATTTCCACAATTCGGTTTAAATACTAGTTGTTCTATTCAAGATATTTTAACTTTAAATACAAATGATGTTGTAACAGTTGTTGTTGGAGATTCCTCTGCACCTGGATCAGTCTACATTTCTACAATGAATGTAATTGTTGTATCTGTTTAATTTAAATTAATCATTATGATTAGTTTAAACTGTAATGTTAGGTAAACCAGATTTTGATGTAATAACTTCAATTCGCTGTTCATTTTGAGGTAATTCATTCGATGAATCTGTTAGTTCTTCTTCTTCAGATTCGTCTAATTTAAAGATGAATGATTCGATTGACTCTTTATCATTTTTTTCAATTTTTTCAATATCTTGTTCTTTCATTTTAGATAAGGCACACATTAGATCAATATAAAGACATAAAGTACAAGACATGAAAGATTGAAGTTGTTTCTTTTCAGTTTCATCGGTCAACGTATTGATAGTTTTAATCATATCAAATTTAGTACATTCCCAGTTTTTGGTAAGTTGTTTACCATTTTCTAACCATTCATCAGGTTTAGGAGGGTATTCTGCTTCTTCAAGACCAATTATTGCTTGAGACCAGAATTCTCTGGCAAATTCAAGTTCATTTTTAAATATAATATCCATTTATATATTAAAGTTCATAAAATAATTTTAGCTTTTGTCGTTTAGCACGTAATTCCATTGGTAAATGTTTCTTATTTAATTCTTCAACCATCATAAGATGTCTTTTCGATCTTTGATGTTTATATCGTGACTTATTTTTAATTATTTGTAGACAACCTTTACATATTCTTCTTTCATTATCCCATCTATCTCTAGCTTGTTGCACTTTATCAGCAAGTTTTGTTTCTAGAGTCATTTGTTGTTCTTGAACAGGCTCTTCTTTCATGATTCGTCGTTTTATCATGCTTATATTAGTAACCCAGAAAAAACTGTAATAAACACAGATCATAAATATTTTAGCCCGTATTTATTATGTAATCTAGTATTATTAATTATGTCATTGAACTTTCAAGAAGGTACTCCTATAGCACGGATTATAACTGGTACGTTTAAGAATAAGATCATTTATATTTCAACTGAAGATAAATCAGATGATACTGATTTTTTAGGTACAAAAAAGATAGATCTGAAAAAAGATTCATTGGAACCTATTTTGAATCCTGATGAACGTACTGTAACATATATTGCAGGTCCAGCAGGAAGTGGTAAATCGACTATTGCTGCTCAACTCATCGGTGTCTTTAAAAAATTACATCCAAAATCTAATGTATATTTCTTCTCAAGAACAGATTACAAAGATGATCCTGCATATGCACATTTAAAATTAAAACAAATAACTTTAGATGATAGTCTCGTAACTGAACCAATTGATATTACTGAAATTGAAAATCAAGCAATGGTTGTGTTTGATGATACGAATACTATCATCGATAAACATATTAAAGAAGCAGTTGAAGCATTGATTGCTGATATCTTAGAAGTAGGTAGAAAACTAAATTTGAGTATTATTATTACTTCACATCTTATCAATAGTGGTGGTAAGTTAACTAGAACTATTCTTAATGAACTCCAAAGTCTTATTGTTTATCCTTCATCTGGTTCTGCATATCAAATCCGATATGTATTAAAACAATATTTCGGTCTTGATCATAAACAAATTGATACTATTTTAAAGTTACCATCAAGATGGGTTATGATTCGAAAAAATTATCCAACTACAATTGTTTATTCTCATGGTGTGTATATTCTATAATTTTTATTTATAAATGACATATTATATATAAAAATGTTTAAGATTACTGTAGAAGTCACTGATCCTGATCATAAGATCAAAACTATTACAGTTACAACTCGCGATGATCTATCTGATCTGACGAATAACTCTAAAAGAAAAAGACCATATCAAAAGGATTATTACCAAGCTAATAAAGATAAAATTAATGCAAGACGAAGAGAAATGACTAAACTGAGGAATCAAATGATGTCATTATAAAAATAGTATCTAATAATATATGAAGGCTAATGATCTAAAGAGGCTTAAAGATATTGCTTTATCTGACAAAGATGTCATGAAGCTTGTTAAAGGTCATGCTAAAGTGGTACTCTACTCAGATCTCCATAAATATAAAACATTGGAACAACTACTTCAACCATATGGAGCATGTTTTTTGTTATATGAATGGCAACCTGGAAATGGTCATTGGGTTGCCATTATTCGGCATGACAAAGATACTGTTGAACACTTCGATCCATATGGAGTATTCCTTGATGATGAGCTTAAATGGGTTCCTTCTGATATGAAGAATAAACTAAATGAAAACTACCCTTATTTAACAAGGCTATTTTATAATTCCAAATTCAAAAATCTAACTTATAATGAACACAAGTTTCAAAAACATGGAGATGGTATTAAAACGTGTGGCCGGTGGTCTTCTATGCGTATATTACTAAAGGATATGAGTCTTAAAGACTTTAGTAAAGTCTTTAAAGGTAAAAATGCTGACGATATCGTAACATTACTGACAACACCTCAACTTCATTATTGAATATTTATTATGTATTTCTAATATATAATAACTATGGACAAAGATACAAGCGATAATGTCTATGTTAATATTAGTGTTACAAATCCAAACATTGGGATTAATAATCCAGTACAGGCTACATATAATGTATCATATGATATCAATATTTTGGATAATCCATCAGAGTATTATTTTTCAATCGTCAGTTTCCAAATACCTCTAAATGAAGTTCCACTTTTTGTTATGCCGATTGTTCCTGGTCAACCTGATCCAAATCTTACTCCATATATCATTGGAGTATGTCAACAACAAGATCAATCAACTGTTCCACCTCAAAATGGAACACCTAATCCTACTGCCACTAATTTTCCTATTAGTGTTGAATATTGGACTCAAATTGAAGATATTACAAATAATCCCGGTAATTCACTTTACTATTATGTTTATAATTATCAACATTTAGTCGATATGTTTAATTATGCATTAAATCAATCTTGGGTTGCTGCTGGATCTCCTGGTAATCTACCTTATATGATTTGGAATGAAGCTCAAAAAATCTTTCAAATTGTTATGCCTGTTTCTTTTGTTAAAGCGACTGCATCTGCTGGCTTTCATTGGACTGTATTTTTCAATTATTCTGCATTTTATCCTATTTCATCTTTTAACGCAGTTCAAAATAATGGTCGCTTTGAAATTTGGGAGCCCTCTGCCGAAATTGATAATTCATTAATTGCAAATGCTCCGATCGGAAATGGAGCACGAACAGGAGCTGGCGCGGCATATATATTCTCACAAGAATGGAGTACGTATGACTATATCAATTCAGTTAGAAAACTCGTGATGACTAGTTCAACAATTCCTTTACAAAAAGAATATTATCCTAGTGTTAATAATAGTCAGAATGGTAATGCAAATACAATTGGTATTGTAACTGATTTCAATTTAGAGTTAACTGAACCAGGTCAACAACGGTCTGTTGCTTTATATTCACCAGCTGTATATCATCTTGCTGACTTGATTTCAGATTCTCCTTTGAGAAAAATCGATATCAGTTTTTGGTGGATTGATAGATTGAATCAATTTTACCCCCTATTCTTATCACAATATGATGCTATAACAATGAAATTAGCCTTCTTTAATAAAAGATTATATAGAAGTCAAGCTTTAAAATATCTGTAAATTATTACTCATAATCTTATTTTTAAAATCTAATATAAGATTATTATAACCAAAATAGATGTCACTTACAGTCTCTGAGAAATTAACTCCAATTACCGTTCATGACCCTCGAACGATGAATATGCCTAGGATCTACCCAGTCCTTAAAGGCGGATCAGACGTCCTCTACAAAAAATTTACAACCACTTCAATTTCAAATTCAAGTATTAACTTCTCGTGTCCACCAACGTCCCAAAATGTATGGGTGGACCGCAGGGTTCATGTTCAGATGCCCGTTCGTATAACGGTTCAGGCAACTGGAATTGCAGCTGGAGTACTTCTCTTCAATCCAAATCAGGTATGTATACGTAGTTACCCTGTCATGAAATCACTCGATACCATACAATGCACTTTAAACAATCAGTCAGTTTCTTGCAACGTTTCGGACTATATTAGTGCAACAGAACACTTTAATATCGATAGAAAACTCAAGTCTTCAGATTATTCAAAATGCGCCACATATAGCTGTTCTCAGTCCCAACAGTTTTCAGACCTTTTCGGCGCAACTCGATCACCAATGAGCTTATACGGTGATGGCCTTGATGATTTAGCTCCAGCTGCATTTCCATTCACGATTGTGAGCCAAACCAATAACGGAGCGGGCCTTGCAACTTCAGTGTTGGACTTCATTTCCACAGAGCCAATCTTCTTGTCGCCCCTATTTTGGGGGTCATTTTCACATGATGACAGTGGGTTCTATGGACTCCGAACTTTTGATATGACATTAAATTTCTTGAATACTGCTAACAGAATGATCGCTATAGATAATACTTCTATTGGTGTTCCTTGGACTCCTACAACAATAACAAGTACCATGTCCTTTAGCAATTTCTCACCAGCTTTTAGCTATACTGAAAATCAACCATATCTTCTGTTCCAATATATAACTCCTCAACTTTCTGATAAAGGAGCCAATCTTAGTCGTGTATTTAACTATGATTACTGGAATATCGATAGATTTCCAACAGACTTTCCTCAAATATCTGCGGGTGCGCAGACCATTGTTAGTAGCAATAATATACAGTTAAATTCAATACCATCACGTATATATATCTATTGCCGTAATACTAACGCGAGTTTGTATGCTACACCCTTTTTAACCGATACATTTTTAAGTATTGAGAATATTTCCATACAGTTCGGCAACCGTTCGGGGTGCCTTGCCAGTGCTTCAAAACGTCAATCAAATAGGTTGATAAAAACATATTAATAATATGTTAATCTTAAATGGTTTAGGATCCTTTGGATCCAAACCTTGCTTCAATATTGAAGCTGAGGTGAAATTTCCAAATTGCGGGGACTTTCTAAATGTCTAAATACAAATAGTTTAATTTTAAACTAATGTTAAAATTTTGGATATATAGGATAATCCGCAGGTGAAAATCTTAATTGATTTAACTTCAACGACTAAATGGAAATTGATTATTAATAATAATTTAAGATATAGTCTAGCCCTTACAGAGATGTAAGGTATTAGCGTATATGACTTATCCGTCAAAAATGGAATTAACGCATCATGGGCTGCATGGAGCGGTCAAGGCCTTAATAAGCCTGCTTTAGCCTCCGCAACTCCTGGTGTTGGCTTTGGTACAGCCTCCCAACAATATGCAGGAACTGGGTCTATTCTCTGCTTAGATATGATCGATATAGGCCTTGAGGCCCTCGATGCTCCAGGAAAATTGGCCCAGCTCATGTTACAAATGAATGTCACTGTGAAGAATGTTTCAGCGGCAGCCGTACTTCCAACGTTGTATATTGTCACAGTGTCACAAGGACTCTTTTCCATATTTAATGGTCAGTGTTCAGCATTAATCGGAGTATTAACGTCAAATGATATTCTAGAATCTCATGCACAGACAGCCCATGCAATGGTATCATATGAAGATGTGAGACACATTTCAGGTGGAAACTTTCTTTCTGGTTGGAAGACAAAATTAATGGATGTATGGCAAAAAATTAAACCATATGTTAAAGGAGTAGCGAAAGTTGCTCAATTTGCAGCACCTCTTCTTCTCGGCTTAGGCGATGGTGGAGATGATGGTGGTATTCGTCATGGATATGATGGTAACCAAGGTGGTACCGTTAGAGCCCATGGTTCAGTTTCAGCTGGTGCTAGGATGCATAAACGATCTTTAGCGCACAGATTGAAATAATTATATTAAATTTTGATTAAAATATCAGTAATATCATACTAATCTTTTAATTAGTCGAGCGACTTGTTCGCTAACTCACGGAGTCTTCAAATAAATAACGTATGCTATAATTTAGTTTTTTTGGAGGTCTTTGTGAAATTGATCGCTCGATCGCTCTACCTTGTCGTGTAGCGTATTCTTTAGCTCTAGCTTCTGTTAACTTAGTACTATAATAATAACGCTTTCCAGATTTACCCCATTGATAATATGTCTTACCATCAGAGTCTATTCTTTTATTTACTGGCATCTTATATTTATATTTTAGATTTTTAATGTTGAGTTTGAACAAAACAGTAAACGAAAAAACAAAAAATACATGTATGAATATTTATTTAATAAGTTATATTTTATATTCAGGGATATATTAACCATATTAAGGTGAGACTATTATTTATTTAATGAAGAAATAATAGTTTTACATCGAATCGATGGATATATATAATGTAATTGCAAAGAAACAAAGGAAAGCAAGTCGATTAATACGGGGATGCTATTAACAATATTTAGTTAGATATTATTATTCATCAGTTTTATTTATGGTATAATTAATCTCTTCAACAATGTTCATAATTCTATATTGATCTTTTTCATTTAGATTCTCTTTGATATTCTTTCTTATATCATAAATCATATGCACTACTAAATTATTATAATGTCTGAGTTCTAAAGGAGTGTCATCTGTAATAGTTACTAATTCATCCGTCCAAAAAGCTAATGCAAGGGCATACTTGGTTAAATACATTTTAGTTATATCCATCTTAATATAACTAATGTGTTTATTTTTTAAATAAAAATTTACGAACTGAATATATATGATATGCTA
>Ga0182030_10010676_pt1 | contig 18608 bp, 11 predicted proteins | sample 812S3MmetaG_FD_121299 | JGI IMG/M metagenome (GOLD analysis project Ga0182030, IMG submission 121299) | Permafrost microbial communities from Stordalen Mire, Sweden - 812S3M metaG (Illumina Assembly) | ecosystem: Environmental > Terrestrial > Soil > Wetlands > Permafrost | place: Sweden...
ACAATACAAAGATGACCATCGAACTCATCACGCCAGTGGCGCTCGAGGAGCAGCAGCGTTTCGCCATTCGTGAAGGCGGACGTACTGTCGGCGCAGGAATCGTGACCAAGATCCTGGCGTGAGCGATCCGGGGCGGACCCGCATCACGCTCGCCTGCTCAGAGTGCCAGTCGCGAAACTATCGAACAACGCGTCGGGACGATCTGTTGGGTCAGCTTACATTGAAGAAATATTGTCCATCCTGCAAAAAGCACACCATTCACAAAGAAACGAAATAGATTTCGCGATCCAGTCGATTTGGTCCACGGGCGTTGGAACGACATCAAACCGAGGAGATTTCCTTTCTGCTCGGTTCCGCTATCTGACGCTCGTGACCTCACACAGGGGTTTAGCTCAGCTGGTAGAGCAGCGGATTCCAAATCCGCAGGTCGTGGGTTCGATCCCCCCAGCCCCTGCCGCTCAAGGCATTTTTCTAGGTTAGAACGACACAATGGCGATCAAGCAAGACTTAGAGCCGGAGACGGAGCGCACTGATGCTCCAGATAACTCCTCGGCAGACTCTCAGGTCGAGGACCGGTCAGAGGTTGCTGTCGACGCGCTATTGGAAGGTGCGGTGCCAGGCGACCCGGCGCTTGCGGGTGGCCATGACGTAGCTCTCGTGGGGTCCGTGTCTCCGGCTCAGATGGGAGCTCGCCGGTTTGTCTATGCTGGCTATTTCGCGGGTGCGATCGGCATCACATTCCTACTATCGAAGTCTCTCACCTTTGCGTGGTTGAAGCTTCAGGGACTGCGGCCGGCCATCGGAGAGCCAAGCGACGAGATCGTCATGCCGGTATCCGCTTTGGTCGGGGTCGGCGCCGCTGTTTACTACTGGTATCGGACCCGTGCTCGTCAGCTCGCTGAAGAGGTGGCGGACGAAATGTCCAAGGTGACGTGGCCAACGCGCACTGAAGTGTCGAATGGAACTTTCGTCGTGATTGTTACCACGCTCGTGTCGACGGTGTTTTTCGCGTTGATGGACCGGTTTTGGGGGTTTCTCACCAACCTCGTCTACGGGGGAAGCTGACTCATCATGGCGAAGAAGTGGTATGTCATTCAGACCTATTCAGGCTACGAAGCGAAGGTCAAAGAAGGTCTGCTCCAGCGGATTCGTGAGCAGCACATGGAAGATCGCTTCGGCGAAGTGCTTATTCCTACCGAGACCGTGACGGATCAGCGTGCGGGCGGCAAGACGCGAACGCGTCAGAAGACGAGTTTCCCCGGGTACATATTTGTCGAAATGGAGATGGGGGAAGACGTTTGGCACGTCGTCAAAGACACACCGAAGGTCACGGGCTTCATCGGCAATCAGCGACCTCAAGAAGTGGCCTCGCCGCAGATCGACGAGCTGCGTAAGAGCATCGTCGAAGGCGCCATCAAGCCCAAGACGCGCATGACGTTCGAAACAGGCGACGAAATTCGCGTGATCGACGGTGCGTTCGCCAACTTCTCGGGGACGGTTGAAGAGGTAAAGCCTGACAAGCAAAAGCTGCGTGTCAAGGTGTCGATTTTTGGTCGAGCTACGCCGGTGGAGCTCGATTTCGCGCAAGTGGAGAAGCGAGCATAGCGAACTCGCTCAACGCGGAGCCCGCGCTGAGCGAGGGCGAGCTTCATCGACAAGGAATCACGGGAGAGCAGGAAAGTCATCATGGCGAAGAAAGTCACGGGAATGGTCAAGCTCCAGCTTGCGGCTGGAAAGGCCAGTCCGGCACCGCCCGTTGGGCCTGCGCTCGGCCCTCATGGCATTAACATCATGGCCTTCTGCAAGGAGTTCAACGCCAAGACGCAGGGGAGCGACATGATTATCCCCGTCGTCTTGACGATTTACGCCGATCGGTCCTTCAGCATGCTGCTGAAGACGCCCCCGACGAGCGTGCTTCTGAAGAAGGCAGCGGGTCTCGCGACCACCAAGAAACCTGGTTCGGGCTCGAAGGAGCCGAATAAGAACAAGGTGGGCAAGGTCACCATGAGCCAAGTCAAAGAGCTTGCAGTTCAGAAAATGCCTGACATGAATTGCTCCGAACTGGAGTCCGCGATTCGCACCGTCGTCGGGACGGCGCGTTCGATGGGCATTGACGTGGTCGACTAAGCGATCATATCGCTCCCCGAAAGTGATGCGCCCCACCGAATGGTTCGGTAGGGGACGTTTCAGAACCCTCGGACCACCGCTCGGATCCAATCATCCGAGGCTTGGTGGGAGGCCATAAGCCGAACAGGAGGAGAATGCCGAAGATCCCAAAGAAACGCGCTGCGGCGGTCCAATTAGCGGACGTCGCACGCAAATACAGCGTCGAAGAGGCGTGTGCCCTCGTCAAGAAGGCCCACTACGTGAAGTTCGACGAAACGGTCGATCTCGCGGTCCGTCTGGGTGTGAATCCAAAGCATGCCGATCAGATGGTTCGCGGTGCGATCGTGCTTCCCCATGGGACGGGAAAGACGGTGCGAGTGCTGGTCTTCGCAAAAGGCGAGAAAGAGCGCGAGGCTCGCGATGCGGGCGCCGATTTCGCGGGCAGTGATGAGCTGGTTGCGAAGGTGTCAGAGGGTTTCCTGGACTTCGATCGAGTCATTGCGACTCCGGACATGATGGGTACGGTCGGAAAGCTAGGTCGAGTGCTGGGTCCACGCGGATTGATGCCCAATCCGAAGGTGGGAACGGTCACCTTCGACGTCGGCCCAGCCGTGAGGGATGCGAAAGGTGGCAAGATCGAGTACCGCGTGGAAAAGGCGGGAATCGTTCATGCGCGCATCGGCAAAGTGTCCTTTGCGGACAACGCGCTCGCCGAAAATGCAACCGCGCTCATCGAGGCTCTTGTGCGCCAGAAACCTTCGACGGCGAAGGGAGCCTATCTGCGGAGCATCACCGTGAGCTCAACCATGGGGCCCGGCATCAAGATCGACCCTGCTCATTTCGTGAGCCAGGCCGAGGAAGGATAAGCGAGCCATGGATCGAGCAGCGAAAGACGTCCAGATCGGCGAGATCCGATCGCGGTTCGATAAGATGTCAGCCGCCGTCTTTGTGAGCTTCCAAGGAATGACGGTCGAGAACGTCTCCAAGTTGCGTGCGGAATTCCGCAAGGCAGGTGTGGAGTACAAGGTCTGTAAGAATACGCTCGTCAAACAAGCTCTCAAGGATGTCGCCTACAAGGACAAGCTCGATGACGTCCTCCTCGGGATGACGGGCATCGCTTGGAGCTTCGAAGATCCGAGCGCAGCCGCCAAGGTCTTGAAGGCGTTTCGAAAAGACCCTGCCGGCGAAAAACTTCAGATCAAAGCCGGGCTTATCGATGGTTCGGTGCTCGACGCCCAAGGCGTGGAGGACCGGCTTGCGACGATGCCAGGGAAGAATGAGCTTCGCGCGATGCTTCTGGCAACGCTACAAGCGCCGCTGCAGAACTTCGTCGCACTGCTCGCAGCTCCAGCGCAAAACTTCGTCTACTTGCTGTCGGCGAAAGAGCGCGAGGGCAAGTAGTCCCTCATCGGACTACTTCAACCGAATGAAACAAGAACTCGACTCATTTTATTTGATACGGAGAGTTTCCAATGACAGATATCTCGCGTGAGCAGGTCGTCGACTACCTGTCGAATTTACCGGTTATTCAGCTTTCGGATCTCATCAAGACGCTCGAAGACAAATGGGGCGTCAAGGCTGCCCCCGTCGCGGTAGCTGCCGGTCCGGCAGCAGCACCCGCAGCCGCGGCCGCTGCGGTCGAAGAGAAGACGGAGTTCAACGTCGAGCTGAAGGAAGCGGGCGGCAACAAGATCGCCGTCATCAAGGTGGTGCGTGAAATCACAGGGCTCGGATTGAAGGAGGCCAAGGACATGGTCGAAGGCGCTCCCAAGACTGTGAAGGAAGCCGTGTCAAAGGCTGATGCGGAAGAGATGAAGAAGAAGCTCGAAGATGCGGGCGCGAAGGTTGAGCTTAAGTAGATTCAACGTGTTGGTCGTGAACGCGTGCTGATGCCATTTTCCTCAATATCGAGGGGCGACGTTCGGAGCCACGGTTCCGAGCGCACGTCCCTCATCGTGTTTGCACAAACCTTTCCGCACGGTAGCCCCGCGGCGACCGTGCGGCGTGTATTTTGCTTTACGCGGTCAAATTTCGGACTAACCTCCGGACCGCGGGTTAGTAGACCTATGCCCGTCAAACGCGCGTGCCGGGCGGCGTCGAGATTTTGTCCTTTGTCGCGTGGTCGGCTGCACGCCCAGAGCGCGGAGCGCTGTGGGGACGGCAAGCGAAAACGTCAGGAGCAGCGATGGCGAGTGTCATCCAGTCGAACTTCCGCATCCGCAAGCATTTAGGACGTGTCCGGAAGGTCATTGAGGTTCCGAACCTCATCGACATCCAGAAGACGTCGTACGACAAGTTCTTGCAATCCAACGTACCGCCCAGTGAGCGGGCGGATTTCGGTCTTCAAGCCGTATTTCGGAGCGTATTTCCGATCAAGGACTTCAACGGGACGAGTGAGCTCGTCTACGTAAGCTACAACCTAGAAAAGCCTAAATACGACGTCGATGAATGTCGACAACGAGGCATGACGTTTGCGGCGCCGATCAAGGTGACGACGCAGCTCATGATCTACGACACCCGAGAGGGTGGCGAGCGCATCGTGCGCGATATCAAGGAGCAAGAGGTCTACTTCGGCGAGATCCCGCTGATGACCGAGACCGGCACGTTCATCATTAACGGTACGGAGCGAGTGGTGGTAAGCCAGCTCCACCGTAGCCCCGGCGTGTTCTTCGATCACGACAAGGGCAAGACGCACTCGAGCGGCAAGGTGCTCTATAGCGCGCGCATCATTCCTTATCGTGGCTCGTGGCTCGACTTCGAGTTCGACCCGAAAGACATCATGTTTGTTCGCATCGATCGCCGCCGCAAGATGCACGCGACGGTGCTCCTGCGCGCGCTCGGCTATTCGACGCAGGACCTTCTGAACTACTTCTACAATACGGAAGAGGTGTTTCTCGAAAAGGGAGGCAAACTCGCCAAGAGCGTCGAGTTCGAGCTGCTTCCGGGCCAGAGAGCCACTCGCGACGTCAAGGTCGGTACCGAGGTCATCGTCAAGAAGAACGCCAAGTTCACCAAGGCGGCGATCAAGAAACTTCGCGAGTCGAAGGTCGATCGCCTTCCGGTGGACATCGAAGAGCTCGTCGGCAAGGTGGCGGCACACGATGTCGTCGACCAAGAGACCGGTGAAGTCCTTCTCGAGGTGAACGAAGAGGTCAACGAAGCCAAGATCGAGAAGCTTCGTGAGGCCGGTATCGAGCAGTTCAAGATTCTCTTTATCGATGGGCTCAATGTCGGCTCATATCTGCGCGACACTCTGCTCGCGGAGAAGGTGAAGACGAACGAAGACGCCATCATGGAGATCTACCGTCGGCTTCGGCCAGGTGATCCTCCGACGCTCGAGACGGCAAAGACGCTCTTTCACAACCTGTTTTTCAATCCCGAGCGCTACGACCTGTCAAAGGTCGGCCGCCTGAAACTAAACTACAAGTTTTACCGGGATGTGCCCGAGGACAAACGCCCTCCGATCGATACCGCGGTGCTTACACCGCAGGACATTCTGGAGACCGTAAGGCACCTCATCGAGCTGAAGAACGGTCGCGGCTCGGTCGACGATATCGACCATCTCGGCAATCGCCGTGTGCGTGCGGTGGGCGAGCTGATGGAGAATCAGTACCGCATCGGACTCGTGAGGATGGAGCGCGCCATCAAAGAGCGCATGAGCATGTCGCAGGAAATCGACACTCTCATGCCTCACGACCTTATCAACGCGAAACCGGTCAGCGCGGTCGTCAAGGAGTACTTCGGAAGCTCTCAGCTTTCGCAGTTTATGGATCAGACGAATCCGCTGAGTGAGGTGACGCATAAGAGGCGCTTGTCGGCACTTGGACCGGGCGGGTTGACGCGCGAACGCGCTGGATTCGAAGTCCGGGACGTACATCCGACGCACTACGGGCGCATCTGTCCCATTGAGACTCCGGAAGGTCCAAATATTGGACTCATCGCCTCGCTTTCGACGTTCGCTCGTGTCAACGAGTTCGGATTCGTCGAGACGCCGTATCAGCGTGTCGCCGATGGCAAGACCACCGGTGAGGTATCCTGGTACTCCGCTCTCGAGGAAGAGGGGAAGTACATCGCACAGGCGTCTGCTGCCGTAGATGACAGCGGGAGATTCGAGGAGGCGCTCGTCACAGCACGCTTCAATGGGGATCCACATATGGTGACCCCGGATGTCGTCGAGCTGATGGACGTATCGCCGAATCAGATGGTCAGCGTTGCGGCCGCCATCGTTCCCTTTTTGGAGCACGACGACGCCAACCGCGCACTGATGGGTGCCAATATGCAGCGTCAGGCGGTGCCGCTCATTCGGAGCCACGCGCCATTCGTCGGAACCGGAATGGAAGCGCGGCTAGCGCGAGATTCAGGCGTATGCACGCTTGCCCGTCGGGCGGGCGTGGTCGAGAGCGTGGATGCCACCCGTATCGTTGTCCGTCCCGATAGTGACAAGCCGGAAATCCCGGATATCTACCCGCTCACGAAGTTTCAGAGGTCCAATCAATCGACCTGTTATAACCAAACGCCGATTGTTCGTGCGGGCGACCGCGTGGTCGTATCGGATGTCCTAGCGGACGGGCCGAGTTGCGACATGGGAGATCTGGCTCTCGGGCAAAATGTCGTTGTCGCGTTCATGCCGTGGCAGGGATATAACTTCGAGGACTCGATCCTCATCAGTGAGCGCATCGCGAAGGACGACGTATTCACGTCTATCCATATTGAAGAATTCGAGTGCGTCGCGCGAGACACGAAACTGGGCAAAGAAGAGGTGACTCGCGACATTCCTAATGTCGGCGAGGAGGCACTGAAGGACCTCGATGAGAGCGGGATCGTTCGCATCGGCGCCGAGGTAAAGCCAGGGGATATCCTAGTCGGCAAGATCACTCCGAAGGGCGAGACTCAGCTCAGTCCCGAGGAGAAACTTCTCCGAGCCATCTTCGGTGAAAAGGCCGGCGACGTGCGTGACAGTAGCCTCCGTGTGCCGCCCGGAGTCGGCGGAATTGTCATCAATGCGCGGGTATTTTCTCGCAAGGGTACCGAGAAGGACGAGCGGTCGAAGGACATTGAGGACCAAGAGCGGCTGCGTCTCGAGAAGATGCGGTTTGAGGAAATCAAGATTCTGAGCGACTCGTTTTATCAGCAGATTCGCGTCCAGCTCATAGGCGTCACGACCACGGGGAAGCTCGTGGACGACAAAGGCAAGGTCCTTCTTCAGAAGGGCGCCGTCATTGATGCCTCTTCGCTCGACGAGGTTCCCCGCAAGTACTGGGGAGAGCTGCCGGTCGAAGGGAGCGAGGGCATTGCTCAGAAGGTTCACGAGCTCGAGGAGATCGTACAGGTCCGGGAGGAGCACTTCCGCGACAAGATTGATCGATTGAGCAAGGGCGACGAATTGCCGCCCGGCGTGATCAAGATGGTCAAGGTGTACATCGCGATCAAACGCAAGCTTCAGGTCGGCGACAAGATGGCGGGTCGTCACGGCAACAAGGGTGTTGTTTCCCGAATCCTCCCCGAGGAGGACATGCCGTACATGCAAAACGGGCGCCCCGTGGATATCGTGCTCAATCCGCTGGGTGTGCCGAGCCGCATGAACGTCGGTCAGATTCTGGAAACCCATCTCGGCTGGGGTGGGCTTGCCATCGGGCACCAGATCAAAGAGATGATTGACCAGGCTGCTGGCGTGGCGACATTCCGAGAGCACATTCGAAAGATCTACGAGGGCGATCGAGATCTCAGCGAATGGCTCGGCACTCTCAGTGACGATGACATTCGACCGCTCGCGGCAAAGCTTTGCCATGGGATTCACTTTGCGACTCCCGTCTTCGACGGCGCAGAGGAAAAGCAGATCAAGGCGATGTTGGCGCTCGCCGGACTACCGACGAGTGGCCAGACCGTGCTCTTCGACGGACGCACGGGAGAGGCGTTCGATCAGGACGTTACCGTGGGCGTGATGTACATGCTCAAGCTCCACCACCTGGTTGACGACAAGATTCACGCTCGTTCGATCGGGCCATACTCGCTCGTGACGCAGCAGCCTTTGGGCGGAAAGGCTCAGTTCGGCGGCCAACGTCTCGGTGAAATGGAAGTCTGGGCGATGGAAGCGTATGGCACCGCATACGCGCTCCAGGAGTTCCTCACCGTCAAGAGCGATGACGTCCAGGGAAGGACCCGGATGTACGAAGCGATTGTGAAGGGTGAGTACAATCTCGAACCGGGTCTTCCTGAGAGCTTCAACGTTCTCATCAAGGAACTTCAGGCGTTGTGTCTGAACATCGAGCTCATGGAGCCAGCGGCGGTTCGAGTGGAGCACGCGGCCGAGGAATGAGAGACGAGCATCGAGGCTCTGCGGACAGCTCGGGGTAGCAGCCCGGGCTCCGCAGGCCACTCTCGTTTTTCTCCCAGGGAATGTTCGTGAAGTTTGCTTCGTAGGCAGTCAGGAAAAGGAAGAACCCGATGCGCGACATCTTTAGCTTCTTCGAGAAGCCCAAGGATCCCCTCTCGTTCAGCGCGATCCGCATCTCACTCGCGTCGCCAGAGAAGATCCGCGAATGGTCGCATGGCGAGGTCAAGAAGCCTGAAACGATTAACTATCGGACATTCAAGCCGGAGCGGGACGGACTCTTCTGCGCGAAGATCTTTGGACCGGTAAAGGACTACGAGTGCAATTGCGGCAAGTATAAGCGCATGAAGCACCGCGGCATCGTGTGTGAGAAGTGCGGTGTCGAGGTCATCCAGTCCAAGGTTCGGCGGGAGCGCCTCGGGCACATCAATCTCGCAACGCCGGTTGCGCACATATGGTTTCTCAAGTCGCTGCCGAGTCGCATCGGCAACATGCTCGACATTTCGCTCAAGGATCTCGAGAAAGTTCTCTATTGCGAGAGCTACATCGTAATTGACCCGAAAGAGACGGGTCTATCCAAAGGGGAGCTGCTCGGCGAGGAGCGCTATATGCAGCTTCTCGAGGAATACGGGGACGACAAGTTCGTCGCTGGAATGGGCGGCGAGGCAGTTCTCGAGATGCTCAAGCAACTCGACGTGCACACTCTCAGCGAAGAGCTTCGCCAGGAGATGCGAGTTGCGACGAGCGAGGCGAAGCGCAAGAAGATCGTCAAGCGCTTGAAGGTATGCGAGGCGTTTCGCGAGAGTGGCAATCGTCCTGAATGGATGATGCTCACGGTCGTTCCCGTGCTCCCGCCGGATTTGCGCCCTCTCGTTCCTCTCGATGGTGGGCGGTTTGCGACCAGCGATCTCAACGATCTCTATCGTCGTGTGATCAATCGGAACAATCGATTGAAGCGCCTTCTAGAGCTCAATGCGCCGGAAATCATCATTCGAAATGAGCGACGTATGTTGCAAGAGGCGGTCGACGCTCTCTTCGACAACGGACGCCGGGGCAAGACGATCACCGGGCCGAACAAGCGTCCTCTCAAGAGCCTGAGCGACATGCTCAAGGGCAAGCAGGGGCGATTCCGGCAAAATCTGCTCGGCAAGCGGGTGGACTACTCAGGGCGATCGGTCATCGTCGTGGGGCCGTCGCTGCGGCTTCACCAGTGCGGACTGCCCAAGCAAATGGCGATCGAGCTCTTCAAGCCGTTCATTTACAACAAGCTAGAAGAGCGGGGATACGTCAACACCATCAAGAGCGCGAAGAAGATGGTGGAGAAAGAGCGTCCCGAGGTGTGGGACATCTTGGAAGAGGTCATCACCGAACATCCCGTGCTCCTCAATCGCGCGCCGACTCTCCACCGGCTCGGAATTCAGGCGTTCGAGCCCGTGCTCATCGAGGGCAAGGCGATCCAGCTGCATCCGCTCGTGTGCTCGGCATTCAACGCCGACTTCGACGGCGATCAGATGGCAGTCCACGTCCCCCTTTCGGTCGAGGCGCAGATGGAGGCACGCGTGCTCATGATGAGCACGAACAACATTCTGTCTCCGGCGAATGGCAAGCCGATTATCAACCCGACGCAGGACATCGTTCTCGGGCTCTACTATGCGACGCGCGAGCGCAAGTTCTCGAAGGGCTGCTACCGAGAGAATTCCCTTGCTGTCGACAAGAAGGGGGAGATCACCGGGTATCTTCGTGGAGTATTCGCGAACTTGGATGAAGTGCGCATGGCGTACGACCATGGCGAGCTCACGCTTCATTCGGGAGTTCGGGTACGCGTACCCACCGAAGATGGCAAGACTCAAATGGTCAACACCACCGTCGGTCGGTGTCTTGTGGCGGACGTGCTCCCGAAGGGTCTGCCGTTCGACCTCGTAAACAAGACTCTCGACAAGAAGGCCCTGTCTTCACTCATCGACGCTTGCTATCGAAAATATCGCAATAAGGCGACTGTTCTTCTCGCGGACAGGCTCCGGACGTTCGGTTACGAATACGCAACGCGCGCCGGCGTCTCCATCTGCATGGATCACATGGTGATTCCGCAAGCCAAGAGCGTTCTTCTCGGAGAGGCTCAGGCGGAAGTCCAGCGCGTGGTCGACCAGTACCAAGAAGGTCTCATCACCGACGGTGAGCGATACAATAAGATTGTCGATATTTGGGCGGGCGTCGCGGACAAGGTGACGCAGGAGATGATGAATGCGGTCGGCAAGGAGAAGGTTGTCGACCCAGAGACCGGAACGGAGCTCATCGAGCCCAGTTTCAACCCGATCTACATCATGGCTGACTCCGGAGCTCGAGGCTCGACCCAGCAGATAAGGCAGCTGGCGGCCATGCGCGGTCTTATGGCGCGTCCGTCGGGCGAGATCATCGAAACCCCGATTACCGCCAACTTCCGCGAGGGGTTGACGGTGCTTCAATACTTCATATCGACACACGGCGCTCGTAAGGGTCTGGCCGACACGGCACTGAAGACGGCCAACTCCGGGTATCTCACGCGTCGCCTCGTAGACGTGGCGCAGGATGCCGTCATCTCGGAATTCGATTGCGGAACTCTCGACGGAATTCGCGTGACGAAGCTCGAAGACGCGGGCGAGGTCATTCAGCCTCTTGGCGACCGCATTCTTGGTCGTGTGGCTCTCGAGGATATCGTCGATCCGCTGACCGGGGAGGTCATCGTCCCTGCCAATACGGAGCTCGACGAGCGGCTCGTACATCTCATCGAGGAAGCCGGGATCGAGGAAGTGGTCATTCGCTCGGTGCTCACGTGTCAGACAAAGCGCGGAGTATGTGCGAAGTGCTACGGGCGCGACTTGGCCCGTGGATACAAGGTCAACATCGGAGAATCGATCGGGATCATCGCGAGCCAGTCGATCGGCGAGCCTGGCACCCAGCTGACGATGCGTACGTTCCACATCGGCGGCGCTGCTGCTCGTGGAAAGATCGAGCAGAGCTCGCTCGAGGCGCGCAACGATGGGCACGTACGCATTCGCAATGCGAACATCGCCCAGAAGCCGGACGGCACGATTGTCATGAATCGCCACGGAGAAATCGTTCTCGTGGATGACACCGGTCGAGAGCGAGAGCATCACCGCCTTGTCTACGGAGCGATTCTCCGGGTCCGCGAGGGCGACAAGGTGAAAGCCGGGCAGCTCCTAGCTGAGTGGGACGCGTTCGCGATGCCGATTCTCAGTGAGGTGGGCGGACGCGTGAAGTTCGGAGACATCGTCGAAGGCGTGACGATGACCGAGAAACTCGACGAGGTTACGGGTCTTTCCCGCAAGGTTGTCGTCGAGAGTCGTGCGGCTGATCTGAGGCCGCGCATTTCGATGAAGAGTCTCGACACCAACGAAACGCTCCGACTTCCCGGCAGTACACTGGAGGCGCGTTATCTGTTGCCGGTCGGAGCGAATATCGTCGTTCAAGACGGCGACCAAATCTCGGCGGGCGACGTGCTCGCCAAGATTCCGCGTGAGACGACCAAGACGCAGGACATCACCGGAGGTCTTCCGCGCGTCGCCGAGCTCTTTGAGGCGCGCAAACCGAAGGACCACGCGATCATCGCGGAGATTGACGGGGAAGTCAGCTTCGGCAAAGACACCAAGGGCAAGCGCAAGGTGCTCATCACGCCGTTCGATCAGGATGGCTCTCCGATGACCGACCAGGCGCGCGAATATCTCATTCCGAAAGGCAAGCATATCCAGGTGCAGCCGGGCGACCGGGTGCGCGCTGGCGAGCCGTTGATGGATGGGCCCGCGAATCCGCACGATATCTTGAGAGTGAAGGGCGAGAAAGAACTTGCCGCGTATCTCGTCAATGAGATTCAGCAGGTCTATCGGCTTCAGGGTGTGGCGATCAACGATAAGCACATCGAAGTGATCGTCAGACAGATGCTTCGGCGCGTGCGTATCAAGGACGTTGGCGACACCAATTTCCTTATCGACGAGCAGGTCGAGAAGCACGTGTTCGAGCGCGAGAACCAGCGAGTCATCGAGCGCGGGAGTCATCCTGCGGTCGCCGAGCCGCTGCTTTTGGGTATCACCAAGGCCAGCCTTTCGACCGAGTCGTTCATCAGCGCGAGCTCGTTCCAGGAGACGACCAAGGTGCTCACGGAGGCGGCAGTCGCCGGCAAAGTGGACCACCTTCGGGGTCTCAAGGAAAATGTCATCATGGGGAGACTCATCCCCGCCGGAACCGGACTTCCGGCCTATAAGAAGCTCAAGTTGGTCGTGGAAGGCGATGATGCCGACGGGTATGTTTCGTCGTCGGCTCGCCCGGTGGAGCCAGCGCTGTCCGCTGTCAACGAGGAGTAGTCGCGTTCTCCGGGGGGGGGATCCCAGGCGAATGGGTATAGGGACATCGCGACCTCGGAGACACCGGATGAGCCTCGTTTCATTGTTCCGCACATGGCAACGCCAAGCGCTGATCGCGCTGTGTCTGCTGGGTGTCTCGCTGCTTCTTCTTTTTATGCAGACGCCGGGATTCGGCCCGGCGTTCGTCGAGCGACACGGAACCTACGAGCCGGTCACGCTCCCGTTTCGCGTCTCACCTCCAAGGCCTGAAACCTATCAGTTTCGAGTGACGGTTCTCTCGCCTTGGATAGGTCCCACGATTGTTCACGTGACGCCGGATGATTGCGTGACGATGCTCTCGTTGAATAAGACGCCTATCGAGCTAGGCGGAATCGACGGCAAGTGCGACTATAATTTTGGATTTGTGATGCGGCTTGTCACAAGGCGCGGTGAGAATGTGCTCGATGTGGTGGTCGACAATCACGGAGGCGCCGCCGCGTTGGACCTCTCCCCCGTCGACACGGGCATGGCTCGTGCGTGTCGTGCTGGAGCGTTCTTGTCCCTGCTTGCCCTCGTCTTCGCGCTCGCGGATGGTTTGGGCCTCACACGGATGGCGCGCATAGCAGCGGTCACGGGTGTGCTGCTGCGCATCGTATATATGTTTCAAACTCCGTGGTCCGTTCGCGCACACGACGTTGACGGTCACCTTGAGTATGTGCAGCGCATGCTCGATCACTTCGTGACCCCGAAAATCGATGCCTGCTACGAGTGCTATCACCCTCCAACCTACTTCGGCTTTGCTGTGATTTGGGTGCGTATCGCCCAGGTCCTCCGAATGCCCATGACGGTTTCCTTGCAGTGGCTCGCGATCCTTTGCTCGGCTGCGTTCGTGCTGTTTGGTCTAGCTGCGATCCAAACGGCGCTGACCGTGGCACGCCCAGCCCGTCGCTCTGCCGCGCTCACGGCGCTCGCCGCTTTTCTATTTGCGCTCTGGCCATCCGCGATTGTGCACGCGCCTCGGCTCGGCAACGATCCGCCATTTTACGCTCTTGCCGCCGTCTCGACCGCGTTCATGTTCATGTGGTGGGAGAATCGCCGAACGCGCTTTGCGGTCGCTTCGCTCGTTTTTGCGGGCTTTGCAACGCTGACAAAATCGAGTGGTCTCGCGCTCGTGGCGGCGAACTCCCTCATTGTGTTCGTGGGCTTTATCGCGCAACGCGATCGTTCGGAGCGCTCGAGAGACTGGCGCACGCTCATCGTCACTGCCATCGCTGCGATCGCGTCCGTGACGCCGCCGTTGGTTCTGGCAATGGTCCGAGCCCGGCTCACGGGGCGCGATGTCTTGGTCTCGAATATCTCGGATACCAACCGAAATCTTCTCACGGCAAACACGGCGACGACCTATCTCTATGTGCCTTCCCACATATGGTTCGAAGAGCCGTTTGCCGACCCGTGGCACGAGGCGAAAGGTCGCGGCTACTATTGGGCTTACATCGGAAAGACCTCTCTATTTGGCGAGTTTGAGCTCGGAACTGACCCAGCTCGGCGCGCGGTGGCGGTGATCTTATCGGTGCTGCTTCTCGTGCTCGTAGCCTTGCTGATTCGTGCCCTTGTGCGTGCCACGCGTGCCGACGCCCTTTGGGCGGCTCCCTTGCTAGTCTGGATAGCGGCCTCGGTTGCATTTCGCATGCGTTATCCGGTAGCACCGAGTGCCGATTTTCGTTACGTGCTGCCCATACTGATTCCGCTATGTGTTGGAGTCACGCTCGGCCTGAAGGACATCCAGAACCTCAAGGTGCGCCTACTTGCGTGGGCGAGCGTCGTCGCCTTCGTGGCGCTCTCGAGCGTCCTTTGTGCCACAATCGGCCTGTCGTGAAGCGAAGGAGTTATCGGATCTCTATGAACTGCTGCCGAGCGAGCTGAGACAAGATCGGCATGTTCACGAACGTAGCCACTACGAACGTAATTGCCAGGGCGGCTATCGTGGCCATCAAGCCATACTCGTGATAAAGCTTTTCGGGGCTCTGGGCGGAGGATCCCGGTTTCATAGCAAGTCCGAGATACTGCGCGAAGAGCACGGTAACGATCGGCATGAGTAGTAGATACTCAATTCTATATTTTATAAGAAAGACAGCGAGAAAGAAGCTTGAGAACAAGCCATACGTGAAGCACGACACGTTGAGGGAGGACTCCGTGTAGCCGGAGAAGCTCGCGCGATATCGCACGAGGAGCTCCTTGCCGTGGGCCCCGACGATCTCGCGATATTCCGAAAGGCGTTTCGCAGCCATTAGGAACGCACCGCCGCACCAGTACGACAGAATGATGGAGGACGGAGGGAGCGTCCCGGAGTCGATCATCGCCCAACCGATCATCAGGCGAAGCGGGTTGTTGATGGACTCCGAGATGACATCGAGATAAGGTTTGTCCTTTGTGCGCATTGGGCGCACGTTGTAGACAATCCCCTGGAGGCCAAAGACCATGGCCACCAGCAGCATCACCTTGTTCGCCAGCATTGCGGAAAGTAGACCAAGCGCCGTGAGCCCGGCCCACTGAAGCCAAATGATGTTCCCGCTTAGTTCACGTTGGACAGCCGCACGTTTGTACTTGGTGGGGTGATCTTTGTCGGATTCGCGGTCGAGCCATTCGTTGATTACATAGTTCGCTGAGGCGATACACCCCGCCGTAAGCATACCGAGCGCTATCGGCGTCGGATGAACGTGAACGACCTGCCCTCGGAGAAGATAGGCCAGTACAACACCGGGCAGAATGAAGACATGCTTGGCGCTGTGGTCAAGGCGCATAATTGCAAGGTAGTCCCCAAGCTTTCCGAGGTTGCGCGAAGCGGCCGCACCTGGCGTCGAGGCGATCTTTTTTTGTGTCGGGTTCACGCCGTGATCATTGCCGGATCGGAGCGGTCTTGTCATTGGACAACCGACTTCCTCGCCGACGTGACGAGCAGGCACCGGTCGAGCGAACGACCCGAGGCGACGTGTTTGTTGTTGCGTCGGCGCGATTGCTCGAGGTAGCGCTCAGCGAGTCGCGCGCCGCGGACAAGCTCATCGCGCATGCGGTCCAATCTGAGTCGTGGGGCGCAGGAATTGGCACTACCGCGGGATTCGGACCAGGGGTATACTTCGCGCGCGCGTAGTGTCGCAGCGTATGGTCCAGTATGTTCCTTAAGCGAGTTCGAAGTGTTGCGTTGGCGATTTTGGCTTTTCTTGCGCCTGTCTGCGTGCTCGTGCTCTGGCACGCCTGGATGGAGCGCTCGCCTCTTGTGTTTGTCTCGGCGACCGTGACTCAGACGGGGTCGCCGGACGGCCCTACGAAGTCCATCGAGCTCCCGTACAGGATAGAGACTGAACCTGACCACGCTTTCTATCGATACAAGGCTACTTTCAGGGCGCGTGGATTGCCACCAGCGGATGTTCGCATCATTCCCGATGACTGCGTCCAGTCAATTCTGGTCAATGGCCACATTGTTTCGCTCGACAAGCCCGTCTGGGGCGGAATCTGTGACTACAACGAAGGATTCGTCCTCGATATCGGTCGCTTTCTTCATTCGGGGGACAATCAGTTCGAGTTGGTGGTGGAGAACAAGTGGGGTATTCACGGGCTTGCGATCCACTCGAGCCGGACCGCGGAAGCGAACGGCGCGCGATCGATCGCTCTGCTTGTTGTGCTCGTCGTGGCGTGTTTCGTCGCGGTAATGCGCCTTCCGATCCGGCTGCACCATCGGTGCATCGCTGCGGTGTTGCTTGCCGTAGCTGGGTGGATCCGATATCGATACGTGTTTGACTGGCACCCGCCTGAGTTCTTTGTCTATTCGGATATGTCCGGCTACGTGAATCATGGGCGCGAGCTAGCGCGCGGCGAAATTCACGACGACCAACTCGTTCAGCCGATTGGTTACCCACTTGTTCTCGGCCTTTCGCTTCACCTATTCGGAAATTACGCACTCGCGTATTGGGCGCACGTGATGGCAAGCTGGGGAACGGTTGTCCTCAGCTGGCGCGCAAGCGCGCATCGGTGGCTTGGCGAGCGGGCTGGCCTCTGGGTTCTCGGCATCGCTGCATTGCATATCCCGTTCATCACTTTGTCGGGGTTCTTCCTTGCCGAAACGCTCTTTACCTTTCAGCTTGCGCTGCTCTTTTATGGGCTTTCGAGGTTTCGGTTTCCGTGGCGGATCGAGCACGCCTTTGTCCTTGGCCTCATCTACATGTCCGCGCTCTGGATAAAGGGCCACAATACGTTCTTCGGCCCGCTAGTCATGGCCTGGATGTTTTGCTGGGCGATTGCCCACCGCCGTGCCGGCTTTTGGCGCCTAGTGAGGCGACTTCTCCCGCCCGCACTGGCATTCTGCATGGCTGCGGCCATCGTCGTGGGATCGCACGCCGCGTACACTCGCGTTCGCTATGGGCATGCGCATCTCAGCGCTGCGACGGCCGCACTCAACCTAGTCGAGGGCAAGTGCCCCGCGAAAAGGAACTACGACAGTACGGGGTCGGGATGGCTGTCCCCCCTCTTCGTGCAACTTGGCGAGACTGACGAAAAGCACTGGCCACGCCCCTTTGGCGACCAGAGCTTTTTCTGGTCGGCGGGAGTCGCCTGCATCAAGGACAACCCCGTGGTTCTTTTGACAAGTGTCCGGTACGCGTATTATCTGTTTTTCGACAATCAGCTTTGGCCTTCGAACACGACCGACTCGGTTGGGTTGGTCCGCGTGTCGGGAATGCTCTATTCCGTTTTGCTATTCCCAGGGATCCTCGCTGGCGCCGCTGTCATTGCAAGACGCCCCTGGCGACGATCTGGGCTTTTCGCCGTGCTCGGGTTGTCGATCGTGGTGTGTGCAATCGTCTTCAAGAGCGAGCTGCGCTATCGCGTGCCGTTCGACGTCGTCTACATCCCCATGGCGGTTCTCGGATGGGCTTGGGTGCGCGCTCGGCTTCGCGAGAAGCTTCCGATCTAAACCGTTGGGAGATTTCCTGTCAGACTCGCGTTTCGCCCTTATGCAGCAGTGTCAAGTCGGCGTGTATCGCGCTGACGTGAGGGGGTTACCGGTTGTTGTAAGTTATTGATATCACTGCGCGGATCAAGAACGTCCGCGTGGGTGATCGTCCGCTGGGCGGTGCGAAGGATATCGGCAAAGCAGAGTCCGACCTTGTGTCGGTCCCACGGCCGCACGGGTAACGCCGCGATCGGCATTCGATAGATGTCTTGAACAAACCAGATGACGAGTGTCGAGCAGAGGAGGCCGACAAGGGGAGCGACACGCAAGACGGCGGCCTCCGTTCGTGCCTGCGAGTCAGCGAAGCCGAGCAACTGTCTTCCTTCTCGAGAAAAGACTTCGATGCTCCATCGGCTGGCGTAGGTCTCGATGATGGTTCTCACCACGAGCGAGGCGTCGAATGAGAAGAGGACCTGGTCGGGCAAGGTGCCTGAGTCGATCGCGACGATGACGATCCGAAGAAGACGCGTGCCGGTTGCGCGGTACCACTGCGCGCAAAGAGTCTTGAACTGCACCGTCGTATTACGACCGTAATGCGTAGCTTCGGTCGATTGCCAGGGCGTGCGTCGGTCGCGGACGAGCTGATCAGGCTTGCACCGCAGACGACCGCGTTTGCGAGGACGTCCACCTTTGGCGTTGGGACGAGGCGACGGCGGCGGCTCCGTGAGCACTGCACCGTATGCGTTCGGTCTCCCCCGTTGCTGACGAGACGAGCGCGGAGGCGTAAATCCGTCTGGCAATGAGCCGACGGGAATCAGCCAAGCGGCGGCAAGCCGAGCGTGACGCGACGGAAGACGTTGGCGTCCAGCTTGTGCTGAGTTTCGACCTGCTC